>ERZ802824.901-NODE-901-length-16262-cov-209.029_pt1 | contig 16262 bp, 15 predicted proteins | sample MGYA00345650_ERZ802824 | MGnify/ENA primary metagenome ERZ802824 (study PRJEB30503, sample SAMEA104212361) | marine metagenome | biome: Westerlies Biome; feature: [SRF] surface water layer (ENVO:00010504) within the epipelagic zone...; material: water... | reverse complement strand
TAAAAAATATTAAAAATCTTGAAATTAAAACTAGAACTAGCGTTGCTGCATATCACCAATATAATTATCTTCTTGCAAGAGAAAATTTAACTGATCATTTGGAAAAAAAAGATAAAAAAAATAAAATTAGACAAAGACTTCTTAAAATTAGAGCTAAAAAAGTTATTTTAGCAACTGGTGCACTAGAAAGACCATTGGTATTTAACAATAATGATAGACCTGGAATTATGCTTTCCTCAGCTGTGAAGAAATATATTGATTTTTATGGTGTTGCTTGTGGGAAAAAAAATATTTTTTTTACAAACAATGATAGCGCTTATGAAAGTGCTCTATCTTTGCACAACAAAGGAATTAAAGTTGATGCTATTATTGATATCAGGGAAAATTCTGATGCAAAAATAATTAAAAAAATTAATGATGCAGGTATAAAAATATACTGGTCCCATACAATAGTTGATACTAGTGGGTACAAAAGATTGAGTGATGTATCAATAATGAAACTTTCAAATGATGGTATGTCAGTTACTGGTAGTAAAACTTCTATTTCCTGTGATTGCTTAGGTATTGCGGGTGGTTGGACGCCTGCAGTGCATCTATACACACAATCTGGTAACAAACTAACTTTTGATGAAGATCGAAATATTTTTGTCCCTAAGGCTGATAACTCAGAACAAATATGTGTTGGGTCTTGCAGTGGTGATTTTGAGCTAGATGAAATAATTAAAAATTTGAGTAATAAATTAAAAAATTTTCTAAATATAAGTCAAACTGATTTTGAAGATATTAGTTTAGAAAATGATAAAGAGACTTCAAAACGGAATATATGGCTTTTACCGTCTGATAAGCCTACTGGAAAAACTAAACCTTTTGTTGATTATCAAAACGATGCAACGGCAAAAGACATAAAATTAGCATTAAGAGAGGGTTTTAGATCAATCGAGCACGTTAAAAGATATACAACAACTGGAATGGGTACTGACCAAGGTAAACTTGGCAACATGCATGCTTTAGGAATAATTGCCGATACAGCTGGTGTAAAAATGGGTGAACTAGGTACAACAACTTTTAGACCCCCCTACACTCCTTTGACATTTGGAACCATTGTTGGAAGAAATGTAGGAGAATTTTTTGATACATTTAGAAGAACCCCTATGAATGATTGGCATATAAAAAATAAAGCAGAATTTGAAAATGTAGGTCAATGGAAAAGGGCTTGGTATTATCCAATCAATGATGAAACTATGCATCAGGCTGTGCAAAGAGAGAGTAAAGCTGCAAGGAAAAGTGCTGGAATATTAGATGCCTCTACCTTAGGTAAAATTGATATCCAAGGAAGTGATGCATCTGAATTTTTAAATAGAGTTTATACAAACGCATGGTCAAAACTTGCTATTGGTAAATGTAGATATGGATTGATGCTTAATGAGGATGGTATGGTTTTCGATGATGGCGTTACCACAAGATTAGGTGAAAATCATTATATTATGACAACTACAACAGGTGGGGCTGCAAATGTTTTGAGTAAACTTGAAGATTATCTTCAAACCGAATGGCCAGAGTTAGACGTATATTTAACATCTGTTACAGATCATTTTGCAACAGCTAGTTTATGTGGACCAAATAGTAAAAAGATATTAAATAAAATTATTCCTGAGTTAGATTTATCAGATGAAAATTTTCCGCACATGTCGTTTAAAGAAGTTACTATAGATAAAATTAAATGTAGAATAATGAGAATAAGTTTTACAGGTGAACAAAGCTACGAAATTAATGCTCCAGCAAGTTTTGGTGAAGCTGTATGGGAAAAATGTATAGAGGCTGGAAAAGAATTTGATATCACTCCCTATGGAACAGAAACAATGCATTTATTAAGAGCAGAAAAAGGTTTTATAATTGTAGGTCAAGATACTGATGGAACCATGACCCCTATTGATCTTCAAATGGACTGGATTGTAAGCAAGAAAAAATACGACTTCATAGGAAAAAGATCACTTTATAGATCAGATACAATGAAAGAAAATAGAAAACAATTAGTAGGTTTGTTGACTGAGGATCCAAATATTGTTTTAGAGGAAGGTGCACAAATAGTTTCTGAACTAAATCAAAAACCAATTGAAATGCTTGGTCATGTAACATCAAGTTATTTCAGCCCAAATCTTAATAAATCAATTGCACTAGCAGTAGTTAAGGATGGAAAAAATATGATGGGTAAAAAACTTTTTATTCCTATGGAAAATAAAAATATTGGTGTCACAATTTCAAATACAATTTTTTATGATGAGGAAAATAAGAGGATAAATGCTAAATTATAAAACAGCTACAAATGGAGAAATTAATTACAACGGTGTAGTTGTAAAAGAAATTTCACCTACAATGAAATTAAATTTAAGAGGTAAAAAAAGAGAATTTTTAACAAATATAGGAAAAAATCTAAATCTACTTCTTCCAACAGAAGCTAATACCTCAACAATAAGTGATAAATTAACAGCAATTTGGCTTAGTCCTGATGAATGGATGATAATAACTAACGATTTAGTAAAAAAAGATACAAACGAATATCAGTTAAATGAATTGCTCTTTAATGATATTTCAAAAAAAAACTTAGGTGCCGTAATTGATGTTACTGATCAATTTGTTCAATTAGAAATTAAAGGGAAAAATATTTACGAAATATTTTCAGCTGGAAGTCCATTTAATTTTAATGAATTTAAAGATAAAAAAGGATCATCTGCACAAACCATTTTGAACCACATAGATGTTATAGTTCACAATAAGGGAGATGAAATTGTAAATTTATTTGTAAGAAGATCTTTTGCTAAACACCTTTGGTCCTGGATTAAAGACTGTGCCTCAAGATTATAAATTTAATTTTTTTTTCTAAAATTCCAAGGCATTTCAAATTTACCCTGCCAGATTCCTAGTTTTTCATTCTTTGCACTGATTTCATCAGAAACATATTTTTTAGAATATTTTCTATAAGCAACTGCATGACCATTGGCAACCAGCCAAGAGTTTAGATTTTGATTTCTTTTATAACATTCTCCAATAAGCCTACTATATCTATCAACATCCTTTATCTTGCATTTTATAATCTGATTATTTATTTTTTTAGTTAGTTTATTAGTAGAAACTTGTCCACATAAGTAGCTCTTGGTGAACGAAAAAAAACTAATTGTTAGGTAAGGCTTTTGACATGTTTGTTTTTTTTCTGGAGCATCTATCCCATGTAACCTAATTTTTTTATTACTTATTTTAATTGTATCTCCGTCAATAATTTTTGCAAAACCAGTAATTTCCTTAATTTCTTCTGACTTAACATCATTGTAAGTAAATATAAAAACAACTAAACAAATTATAATCATTATAAAAACTTTTTTTTTAGTAAAAAACATCTTAAAATTTAAATAAACTATGTGCTCGCTAATTTATTTTTTATATAATATTTAACATAAAAAAATAAAATAATTGATATAGACCATTGAAAAATAGCCCATATATAAAAAAAAGTTTTAAAATCTGCATTAATATATCTAGCAATATAAAATGATAAAATAGGCACTATTACGTTTCTTATAATGTTATTTAACATTGCTTTTTCAGATTTTTTTAAAGCCATAAATAAACCATTTGACAAAAAGAAAATTGGATATGCTGGTAAAATAAAGGCAGATATTTTTAAATACATCGAGCCATATGCAATCACGTCAGAATTAGATGAAAAGAATTTAGGTATAATATCGGCAGTTAAATATACAATCGCTCCTGAAAATAACATTAAGTACAAACCATATCTAACAGATGTAAAATAAGATTGTTCAACACGTTTATATTGTTTTGCGCCAATATTTTGAGCAATTATAGAAATAATTGCTGTATTTATTCCTAGAATGGGAAGTAGTACAACTTGTTCAATTCTTGTAGCTGATCCATAACCTGCTACTGCATATTCACTTGAAAAACCAACGTAAGTAAAAACAATAGCTGCTGCAACAGAGTACCCTAAAATAGCAACTGTTATTGGCATAGATTGAAAAAAAATATTTTTCAAGAAAAAATATTTTACTTTAAAATATTCAAAAGTTATCTTCTTTATTCTATCGTTAATTAATATTTTTCTAAGTACAATCAGAAAAGAAACAAATTGAGCAATTAGAGTTGCTACTCCAATTCCTGTTATCCCTAATGCTGGAATAAATAAAAATCCAAAAATAAATACAGGATTTAAAATAATGTTTAGGAAAAAAGAAAAAATAAGTGCGTTTCGATAAGTGACAGTATCTCCTTCAGCGTGTAAAAATGAATTTAACGCTACAACTAATATAAATAAAATTGTACCTAAAAAAATTACATTAATATATTTAAGACCAAGACCGGTAACCTCATTTGAGGAATTCATTAATAAAAATACTTTTTCTCCAAAAGTAAAACCGAGCAATGAGACAATAAACGAAATTATAACAGCATAAATAATTACGTTTCCAAAATAACTTAAAACATTTTTTTCATTTTTTTCTCCTATACTGCTTCCAATTAAAGATGTACCAGCTACAGTTACCCCTATTGAAGTTGCAATTATAATAAAATAAATTGGAAAAGATTTACTTAAAGCTGACAATGCTTCTGGGGATATTTTGCCAGCATAAAATGTATCTACAATTGTATATAAAGTTTGAAAAAGTGTTCCTATACTAGCTGGTATAGCAAGCTTTCTTACTAAAACTGAAACTTCGTCTTTTAATAAATTCATCTATTTAATAAAGGCTTTATTAATATTCTTTTTGGAAGATATGTCTTTTTCCAACTTTTTTAGCAAGGTTAATTTGCTTTTGTCTCATTCTAAATCTTGTTTTTTGTTGATCTGTTAATTTATCGTGACAATTTGGACATGAAACACCTTCTTCATATTTTTTTGAATTTTTAATTTGTGGAGAAATTGGTTTTCTGCAACCACTACAAATTGAATAAGAGCCAGATTTTAGACCATGTTTTAAACTAACTCTGTTATCAAAAACAAAACATTCACCTTTCCATAAACTTTTTTTTTGATCAGTTTTTTTTAAATAATTTAAAATCCCACCTTTTAATTGATACACATTACTAAAACCTTTTTTTTCTAAATAAACTGAAGCTTTTTCACAACGAATTCCACCAGTACAAAACATTGCGATAGGTTGATTTTTTTTAAGATTTTTTAAATATTTTGGAAAATCCCTAAAATTATCAATATTTGGATTCGTAGAACCTTTAAAAGTACCAACATCATATTCAAATGGTTTTCTAGCATCAATAACAAGTGTTTTTTTATTCCTTATTAATTTATTCCATTTGTTTGGGTCAACATGACTGTCTTTTTTTTTGATCATTTGACTAAGTTTTAAGTTCATAGGAACAACTTCAGTCTTAATTTTTACTTTGGGTTTATGAAACGGTTGAAACAAACTTTTTGATTTATTAAAACTATTGAAATCTTTAAATTTTAAAATTTTTTTTAACTTATTAATAGTAGTTTTAATATCTGGTCCTTTACCAGATATAGTACCATTTACACCTTCTTTTGAAATTATTACTGTTCCTCGAATATTATTTTTTATTAAAACTTCATTTATCAATCTCTTATTTTTTTTTAAATATTGAATATTTAAAAACCTATAGAAACCAAATACTTCATACATTACAATTTCCTACATATAGTCATTCCATCCCCTAGAGGAATTATGGTTTTCTCTACTCTTTTATCGTTAGAGACAAATTCGTTAAAGTTTTTAATGGTTTTAGTAATTTTATCATGTTCGTTTTTCTTTGCCACTTCTCCATACCAAAGGACATTATCAATTATAATTAAACCTCTTGTTTCAATCAAACTCAATGATCTTTCGTAGTATTCTTTATAGTTTCCTTTATCAGCATCTATGAATATGAGTTCAAATTTTTCTTTAATTTCGTCTAAACTCTCTAGAGCTGGTTTAATTAAAGTTGTAATTTTATGATCTTGTTTTGCTTTTTTAAAAAAATTAATAGCAACTTTATTTGTTTGCTCATTTTTATCTAATGCAATTATTTTACCATCATCAGGTAATGCTAGTGACATAGATAAAGTACTTAAACCTGTAAATGTTCCAATTTCTAATACTTTTTTTATGTTAGAAACTTTAATAATTAGATGAAGTAACTGAGTTTGCGATATTGATATCTGCATTCTTTTTATGTCACCTAGTGATGTATTATACTCAATTATTTCTTTTTGGACTGGGTGAAGATTATGTCCATGTTCTAAAATATAATCTTGCAGCTCTTGTGTAATATTAAGGTCTGAACCCATAAACTTTAAAGTTTCTTCTTTAAAATCTCATTTACTAATTGAGGGTTGGCTTTACCACCTGATACTTTCATTACTTGTCCAACAAAAAAACCAAATAATTTTACTTTACCTGATTTGTATTCAGTGGCTTTTTCTCGGTTATCATCAATAACTTTATCAATTAGTGCTTCTAGAGCTTTAGGGTCACTTTCTTGCTTTAATCCTTTTTCTTCAACTATTTTTTTTGGATCTTTGTCCCCCTCCATCATGTTTTCAAAAACGGTTTTAGCTATTTTCCCAGAAATAGTTCCATCTTTAATTAGATTTATTAATTTTGATAAATTACCTGCACTTATGGGGCTTTCAGTGATTTCTAAATTCTTTTCATTTAAAGCAGCAAACAACTCACCAATTATCCAGTTAGTAGCAAGTTTCACATCTGATTTTTTTATTACATTTTCAAAATAATTAGAGGTTTCATTGTCTGAAACTAAAATTGTAGCTTCATAGGGTGTTAATTTAAATTTTTCAATAAATCTTTTTTTCTTTTCATCAGGTAACTCTGGAATTTCTAATTTTAACTTTTCTATAAAATCTTCTGAAACCTCTAGAGGTAAAAGATCTGGATCAGGAAAATATCTATAGTCATGTGCATCTTCTTTTGATCGCATTGATCTTGTCTCATTTTTTTTAGTATCAAAAAGTCTAGTCTCTTGATCAATAGATTGACCTTCTTCGATAAGATCTACTTGTCTATTAGCTTCGTATTCAATAGCCATTTGCATAAATTTTATGGAGTTGACATTTTTAATTTCACATCTAGTTCCAAATTCTTTTGTGCCTTTTTTTCTAACAGAAACATTCACATCAGCTCTTAATGAACCCTCTTGCATATTCCCGTCACACGTTCCAAGGTATCTCATTATTGATCTTAATTTTTTTACATAAGCATTTACTTCATCTGGTGATCTTAAATCTGGTTTACTAACAATTTCCATTAAGGCAACGCCTGATCTATTCAGATCAACAAATGTATTTTTTGGGTCTAAATCATGTATGCTTTTACCAGCGTCTTGCTCTAAGTGTAATCTTTCAATACCAACCTCTTTTTGACCATCTGGCATATCTAAAATAACCTTCCCCTCACCTACAATTGGATCTTTAAATTGAGATATTTGATATCCTTGGGGTAGATCTGCATAAAAATAATTTTTTCTATCGAAAACAGATCGTTTATTTATTTTGGCTTTTAATCCTATACCAGTTTTTATTGCCTGTTTTACACAATATTCATTTATAACTGGCAACATACCTGGCAAAGCAGCATCTACTAAACTTACCTGAGTATTGGGTTCTGCACCAAATTTAGTTGATGATGTTGAAAATAACTTTGATTCTGAAGTGACTTGAGCATGAACCTCTAAGCCTATTACAACTTCATATTGATTATCTTTTCTATTGATTAGATACTCTGATTTATCTTTACTCATTTTATCCACCAATCAGTAATTTTATTTTTAAAATTAATCTTTTCTTCCATTGCATATGCGATGTTTAATAAATTTTGTTCATCAAATGCTTTTCCAATAATTTGTAGTCCTAAAGGATAACCCTTTGCATCATGACCAGCAGGTATCGAAATTCCAGGCAAACCTGCTAAATTTACTGGAACTGTAAAAATATCGTTTAAATACATCGAAACAGGATCATTTGTCTTTTCACCAATTTTGAACGCTGAACTTGGAGTTGATGGAGTTAATATAGCATCAACTTTTTTATAAGCTTCGTCAAAATCATTTTTAATAAGCTTTCTTACTTTTTGAGCCTTAAGATAATATGCATCATAATATCCTGAGGATAAAACATAAGTCCCTATCATTATTCTTCTTTGAACTTCTGCACCAAAACCTTCAGATCTAGTTTTCTCATACATATCTATCAAATTTTCTCCATCAGCTCTAAATCCATATTTAACACCATCGTATCGCGCAAGATTAGATGAAGCTTCTGCGGGAGCTACAATATAATAAGTGGGTAAAGCATAATTAGTGTGAGGTAGTGAAATATCTATAATTTCTGCACCACAATCTTTTACATAATCAATACCTTTCTTCCAAAGATCTTCTATTTCCTTGGGCATCCCATCAACTCTATACTCTTTAGGTATTCCTATTTTTTTTCCTTTGATATTATTAGTTAATTCCTTAACGTAATTGTTTCGCTTAAAATCTATGGAGGTAGAATCTTTTTCGTCATAAGAACTAATGACCTCGTGTAATAAAGCACAATCTCTTACATTTTGAGCCATTGGTCCTGCTTGATCTAAAGAAGATGCAAATGCTACAATTCCGTATCTTGAACAACTTCCATAAGTTGGTTTTAAACCAACAATACCTGTGAAGGATGCAGGTTGTCTAATTGAACCACCAGTATCTGTTCCTATTGTAATTGGTGTTAATTGCGCTGCAACAGCTGAAGATGAGCCACCTGAGGATCCACCAGGAACTAAATCTTTGTCAATTGGGTTCTGCACACAACCAAAAAAACTTGTTTCATTAGAAGATCCCATAGCAAACTCATCACAATTTAATTTTCCAAGAAGAATAGCTCCCTCATTCCAAATATTTTGAGTAACTGTGGACTCATAAGTTGGAGTGAAATTATTTAAAATTTTACTCCCTGCAGTAGTTTTAACATTTTTTGTACAAAATAGATCTTTAACAGCCATTGGTATACCAGGTAATTTTAAATCTAGATTGGGGTTTTCATCGAACTTTTTAGCTTTATCAATTGCAGCTGAAAAGTCTTCAGTTACATACGCATTTAACTCTTTGGATTTTTCAGACCTTTCTACAAATGCTTTTGTAACTTCAGTAGATGAAAGTTTTTTATCTTTAATATTTTTAATTAATTCTGAAAGTGATTGTTTTGTAATATCAGACATTATTCAATCACCTTTGGCACAACAAAATAATCCTCATTTTCCTGAGGAGAGTTTTTAATTATTTGCTCTCTTAAATTTTTACTTTTTACCTCATCATCTCTTAACTTTAATGTTGTTTCTGCAACCGAAGTTAAAGGTTGAACATTATCTGTCTTTAATTCATTAAGTTTTTCAATAAATTCAAAAATTGAATTTAAATCTCCTGCCAGTTTCTCTGCTTTTTTTTCATCAACAGAAATTCTTGATAATTTTGATATGTGCTTTATTGTTTTAAGATCGATACTCATATGATAATTAAATATGTCGCAAACTATCACTTAAGTCTAAATTATACAATATGATCACTATAGAAGAGTTTAAAAAAAAACAGTCAGAAACATGTAGATTAATTGGTCTAGATCTTGGCTCTAAAAGAATTGGAGTTTCAATCTGTGATGAAAAACAATCTATAGCTACACCATTAAAAACATTAAATAAAACTAGTGCAGATAATTTAATCAATGAATTAAAAATTATTATTGAGGAAAATAGTATTAAGGGAATTATAATAGGATATCCTATTAATATGGATGGAACTTTAGGCAGATCTGCCCAGTCTGTTCATGATGTCTCTAACAATATTGATAAGAAATTAGATATTGATGTTTGTTTATGGGATGAAAGACTCTCAACGGTAGGTGCTTTCAATTTATCTAGTCAATTGGATATAAATGTAACTAAAAGAGAAAAAAATATAGATCAGAATGCTGCTGCATTTATACTTCAAGGAGCAATAGATTTTTTAAATAATTAATGCTTGCCAACTAACTGTATTATAGTTATAGAGTTAATTTTAATGGCATCTAAAACAAATAAAGCTATTAAAATCTCTCAAAAACATTTGTTAGGTATTCAAGATTTATCAGTAAGTGACATAAATATTATTCTTGATGAAGCTCAGACCTTTATAAAAGTAAATCGAAGTAAGAATAAAAAAATTGACGTTTTAAGAGGCAAAACTCAAATAAACCTCTTTTTTGAGCCGTCAACCAGAACTCAAAGCTCATTTGAATTAGCAGGAAAAAGATTAGGAGCTGATGTGATGTCAATGAACATGGGTAATTCAGCAATTAAAAAAGGTGAAACACTAATTGACACTGCTATGACTTTAAATGCAATGCATCCAGATATCATAGTGATTAGACATCAAGACTCAGGCGCTTGCAATCTTCTTTCACAAAAAGTTAATTGTGTAGTATTAAATGCTGGAGATGGGCGCAGAGAACATCCTACCCAAGCGTTACTAGATGCGTTAACAATAATTAACCGAAAAGATAAAATCCAAGGATTAAAAATTGCAATATGTGGAGATATTTTGCATTCACGTGTAGCTAGATCAAATATTTACTTGTTAACTATGCTTGGAGCTGAAGTAAATATAGTTGCTCCAACGAATTTAATGCCAAAAGAAATAGAAAAATTTGGGGTTAATACTTTTACTGATATGAAAAAAGGACTGAAAGATTGTGATATTGTAATGATGTTGAGATTGCAAAATGAGAGAATGACCAGTTCTTTCTTGTCATCTAATAGAGAATATTATGAATACTATGGTTTAACACCAGACAAATTAGATCATGCAAAATCTGACGCCCTTATTATGCATCCAGGTCCAATGAACAGGGGTATCGAAATTGATACCAGGTTAGCTGACGATATCAACAAGAGTGTTATTAAGGAACAGGTTGAACTTGGTGTTGCTGTAAGAATGGCGTGTTTAAAAATATTTTGTGAATAAATGAAAAAACAATATTTTATAAATGCAAATATTATAGATCCTCATAATTCATTAAACGAAAATGGTGGATTAATTATTGATGAAGATGGAAAGATCGAAGCAATAGGTAAAAAAGTAAACAACAATAATCTTCCATCACGAGAAAAACCAATTGATTTAAAAGGAAAATATATCTTCCCTGGTCTTGTGGATATGAGAGTGTTTGTAGGTGAACCAGGTTACGAATATAAAGAAAATTTTAGAACATTAAGTAATGCTGCTTTATCTGGTGGTGTAACTTCTGTTGTTACTATGCCAAATACAGATCCAATTATAGATAATGTTTCTATTGTTGATTTTTTAAAAAGAAGAGGAAGAGATAAATCTAAGATAAATATTTTTCCTTGCGCATCTTTAACTCATAATATCGAAGGAACTAACATGACCGAATTTGGCCTTTTGGCCAAAAAAGGAATAATTGCATTTACTGATGGAGTCAAAACTATTCAAAATACAAGACTAATGTCAAGAATAATGAATTCAGCAAAAGACCTGGGTTGTTTGATTATGCAGCACGCTGAAGATTTACATTTATCAGAAAACGGTATGATTAATTCTGGAATAATTGCCTCAAAGCTAGGGCTGTCTGGAATACCAGATATTGCTGAAAGAATTATAATTGAAAGAGATTTGACATTGCTTGAAAAGGTTAAATGTAGATATCACATCTCACAACTTTCCTCTTCGAAGTCTGTTGATATTATAAAACAAAGAAAAGAAGATATAAAATTTACATCAGGAGTTTCAATAAATAATTTATCTCTGAATGAAAATGACATTGGAGATTTTAGAACTTTTTTAAAATTATCCCCTCCTCTCAGAAAAGAAGAGGATAGAGAAGCATTGGTCCAAGGATTAAAAGATGGTGTGATTGATGTAATCGTTTCAGACCATAAACCTGAAGATGAAGAGTCTAAAAGATTAACATTTTCCCAAGCTGCAACAGGAGCATCGGGTATTGAAACACTATTATCATTAAGCTTAGAATTATTTCATAATGGATCTATTAAACTGGATACTATAATTCAAGCATTGACATCAAATCCTGCAAAAATATTAAATATAAATAAAGGAAACTTATCTATTGGAAATGAAGCTGATTTTTGTATTGTAGATATAGACAAACCTTGGGTTGTTAAAAAAGAAAATTTAATCTCTAAATCAAAAAATACATCTATAGAAGATAAAAAATTACAAGGAAAAGTAACCAATACGTTTGTAAAAGGTCAGGAATTATTTAAAGTATAAAAATGGAATTTTTAACTATAGGTATAATCTCATACCTAATGGGTTCAATACCTTTTGGATTTATACTAACAAAAATTTTTTTAAAAAAAGATATAAGAGAAATTGGATCTGGCAATATAGGTGCAACAAATGCATTAAGAACAGGTAATAAATTGATTGGTTATTCAACTCTTTTATTAGATGTTATGAAAGCTATACTTCCTGTACTATATGTAAAAATTAATCATCCAGAATTAATTTATATTGCATCTCTTTGTGCTTTTTTAGGTCATGTTTTTCCAATTTGGTTAAAGTTTAAAGGTGGTAAGGGTGTCGCCACATATGTAGGCATATTGTTTACTATAAATATTCTTTTAGGTTTTATTTTTTGTGTGTCTTGGTTACTAATTTTTTTAATATCAAAATACTCTTCTTTGTCATCACTTATTGGTTCACTAACGATACCAGTATATATTTTTTTTAATGATCAAATGAGTAATGCACTTTTTTTTGGAATTATGTTTGTATTGATATTTTATACTCACAGAGAAAATATTAAACGTCTGAAAAATAAAGAAGAAAGTAAGACAAAAATTTATTAAATTGACTATCAACTACTTTTAAGTAGTTTGTTAAATTATGAATCTAGTCATAGTTGAAAGTCCTGCAAAAGCCAAAACAATTAATAAATACTTAGGAGATAATTATACCGTTTTAGCTAGTTACGGTCATATTAGAGATTTACCATCAAAAAATGGTTCGGTTGATCCAGATCAAAATTTTAAAATGGAATGGGAAGTTGATAACTTTTCAAAAAAATATCTTAAAGATATTACTGATGCTGCAAAAGAATCATCTAAAATTATTTTAGCAACAGACCCTGATCGTGAAGGAGAAGCTATAGCATGGCATGTAAAGGAATATTTGAATGAGAAAAAACTACTCAAAGATAAAGAGGTTGAAAGAGTTGTGTTCAACGAAATTACTAAAAAGGCTGTTACTTTTGGAATTGAAAATCCAAGGCAAATCGAGCCCTTGTTAGTTGATGCTTACATGGCAAGAAGAGCACTTGATTACCTTGTTGGTTTTAATATTTCTCCAATATTGTGGACTAAACTTCCTGGGTCAAAGTCAGCAGGTAGAGTACAATCTGTTGCTTTAAAATTAATAACAGAAAGAGAGCATGAAATTGAGTTATTTAATCCAGAAGAGTTTTGGACTTTAAGTTTAAAATTTCAAGATGAGAAAAAAAATTCAATTACCGCAAGCATCTATCAATTAGATGGGAAAAAAATTGAAAAATTTACCTTTAGAAAAAAAGAAGATATTGAAAAGGCAATCTCTGGATTAAAGAATAAAAAATTTAATATTAGTGATATTTCATCAAAAATTGTTAATAGAAATCCATCTGGTCCATTTACAACTTCTACACTACAACAAGTTGCTTCAAGTAGATTGGGATTTGGTGCCTCTAGAACCATGCAAATTGCACAAAAACTTTATCAAGGAATTGAAATTGAGGGAGATACAGTTGGTTTAATAACCTACATGAGAACTGATGGTACAAACTTATCGGCTGATGCTATTAGTGATTTTAGAAATTTTATTAAAAAAAGTTATGGGAATGAGTATATACCTGAAAAAGCTAATAATTATTCAGGTAAAAAAGCCAAAAATGCACAAGAGGCACATGAAGCAATAAGGCCGACAGATATTAATAGATCTCCTGAAGCTGTTAAAAAATATTTAAGCACTGACCAAAATAAATTGTATAATTTGATATGGAGCAGAGCACTATCCTCTCAAATGGTATCTGCTAAGTTTGATAGAAATACAATAACTATTGAAACTGAAGATAAAAATACCGTTTGTAAAACAAGTGGCTCAGTTTTAAAATTTGATGGTTTTTTAAAAGTTTATAAAAATCCTAATTCAGAAGATGATGATGAAATACTTCCAGAAGTAAAAAAAGGACCTATTAATATTGAGTCATTTTTAGATGAACAGCATTTTACACAACCACCTCCAAGATATTCGGAAGCGAGCTTGGTAAAGAAATTAGAGGAACTTGGAATTGGACGACCTTCTACGTATGCAAGTATTATATCTACAATTTCAAACCGTGGATACGCAGAGATAACTAATAAAAGATTTTTTCCAACCGATCGCGGAAAATTAATTTCTGCTTTTTTAGAAAAATTATTTTCCAAATATGTTGATTATAATTTTACTGCAGGATTAGAAGACCAATTAGATGAAATTACAACTGGAAAAGAAAGTTGGATAAATGTTTTAGAATTATTTTGGAAAGATTTTAACAACAATGTATCAGAAGTAAAAGAGAAAAGAACTAGAGAAGTTTTGGATTTACTAAATGAAAGTTTGGGTACGTTAATTTTTGACAAAGATGACAGTGGTAATGTTGTCAGAAAGTGCCAATTGTGCGATACAGGATCGTTAAGTTTAAAAAATAGTTTTAGGGGTGGCGCATTTATTGGTTGCTCTAATTATCCAGAATGTAAATTTACTAGACCTTTGTCAAAAGCTAAGGCTGCAGCACAGGCTCAATTAGCTGAACCAAAATTTTTAGGCAAACATGATAATGGAAATGATATCTTTCTTAAAAATGGAAGATTTGGACCTTATTTACAATATGAAAAACTTCTAGAAAGCATTGAAAAAGAAAATAAGAAAAAAAAGAAAAAAACAAAAAAAGCTAAAAAAGATTTAAATGAATTGTTAAAAAATGTCTCCATTCCAAAAGGAATTGAATTAGACAGTATTGATATTGATAAAGCGAGATTTTTATGTTCACTACCAAAATCTTTAGGCATTAATCCCGACAATCAAAAAGAGATTTTTCTAAACACAGGAAGATTTGGACCTTATTTAAAATGTGAAAATAAGTCTGCTAGACTAGAAAATGTTGAGGAGATTTTTTCAATAGGTTTGAACAGAGCAATAACATTAATAGCTGATGCCAAACCAGGAAGAATGTCATCCTCAATTATAAAAGATCTTGGCGAACATCCTGAAGACAAAAAGCCTGTAAGAATCATGAAAGGGCAATACGGCCCTTATATAAAATACAAATCCCTTAATGCAACAATTCCTGAGGAAAAAGACCCTACAGAGCTAAATATGGAAGAGGCTCTTATCCTTATTGAGAAAAGACGTGAATACGATAAAAATAAGAAAACTAAAAAAAAGAAAAAAAAATGAAAATAATAAAAATTTTAATTTTATCATTAGCCCTATTTTGTACAAATCAGTCGATTGTCTTAGCCCAGGATTGCAGTAAATTAGATAAATTAAGTAAAGAGTATGCTGAATGTAACGCAAAATTATTAAAAAAAAATGCAGAAGTTTTAAAAAATAAAGCGTCTGATAAAATCGAACAAGGAAAGAAAAAATTTAATAAATTAAACATAAAAGATAAATTATTGAAATTTAAAAATAGTAAATCACATAAGGATTTTGTAGAAAATTAATTATGTCTTTTGAAGAAAACATCAAAAATTTAAAAATAAATTTACCAGATGCAAAAGCACCAGTAGGTTCTTATGTTGCAACTAAGATTATAGGGAAACTATTATTTATATCAGGACAAATATCTATTAGTGAGAACGGAGAATTAATAAAAGGCAAAATTGGTAAAGAGCTAACAACTAAAGATGGTTATAACGCTGCTAAAAGATGTGGTTTGAGTATAATATCTCAAGTTAAAAACGCCTGCGATAATGATTTATCAAAAATAAGATCATGTATAAAATTAACTGGCTATGTAAATTCTACTGAAGATTTCATAGAACAACCTAAGGTAATAAATGGTGCCTCGGATATTATAGCATCGATATTTGGTGATGCCGGAATGCACACTAGAGCTGCTGTTAGTACTAACAGTCTACCATTGGGAGTATCCGTTGAAGTAGATGCTATATTTGAATTAAATTGATTTATCTACCAACACCATAATA
>ERZ802824.898-NODE-898-length-16307-cov-17.1768_pt1 | contig 16307 bp, 22 predicted proteins | sample MGYA00345650_ERZ802824 | MGnify/ENA primary metagenome ERZ802824 (study PRJEB30503, sample SAMEA104212361) | marine metagenome | biome: Westerlies Biome; feature: [SRF] surface water layer (ENVO:00010504) within the epipelagic zone...; material: water... | reverse complement strand
CGGTGCCATCCAGGTCTTATGGCTGTTGTGACAGAGATGCGGCACTGCAACGGGTCGGTCTGACAGCGCTGGCCGGCCGTCGACTGGATGCCCTCTCCGGAGGTCAGCAGCAGCGTGCCTTGCTGGCGCGTGCGATCGTGCAGCCGTCCCGGGTGCTGCTGCTCGACGAACCCTGTGCCGCCATTGATCCACCCTCGCGGGCGCAGTTGCTTCGGCTGATGCGCCAGCTGGCCGATGCAGGCCAGACCTTGCTGGTGAGCAGTCACGACTGGGGCTCGGCACTCGATCAGTACGACCGGGTGATCGTGCTCGATGGCCGCGTGCTGGCCGACGGATCGCCTGATCAGATCCGGCACCGGCTCGGCGATCAGCTTGATCCCGGAGCGCACTGCCATGACTGAACTCGATCTCTGGCTTCTGCCGCTGTTGATGGCCTTGCTGGTCGGCGTGCTCTGTCCGGTGACCGGCACCCTGCTGGTGACCCAGAGGCGGGTGTTGCAGGCGAATCTCATCTCCCATGCCGTTCTGCCGGGCGTTGCTGTGGCCGTGGCGTTGGGAGTGGATCCCGCGATCGGTGGTGTGCTGAGCGGTTTGCTGGGTTCCCTGCTGGCGGAACGGTTGCAGCGGGGGCAGTCGGCAGGCCAGGAGGCCGTGATCAACACCGTGCTCGCTGGGTTTCTTGGGCTTGGAGTGCTGCTGATTCCCCTTCTCAACCTGCGCTTGGATCTGGAGGGCTTGCTGTTCGGCGATCTCCTGATCGTGGACTGGTCGGATCTGACCCGGGTGCTGGTGGCGGCCGCGGCGATGGCGTTGTTGTTGCTGACGCGCTACCGCCAACTTGTGTTTCTAGGGGTGGATCCTGAGGGTGCGCAAGCCTCTGGTTTGCCAGTGCGGAGTCTGCAATTGCTGCAGGCTCTGGTGACTTCGATGGTGATTGTGAGTGCGATGGCGGCTGTGGGGGTGATCCTGGTGATTGGTCTTCTCTGCGCGCCAGTGTTGCCCGGGCTGCGTCGCGTGGGCAGCTTGAGAGCGGCCATGGTGCAGTCCGCCTGTGTGGGACTGGCTGTCAGTGCCATTGGTTTTTTGCTGGCGGTGCCCCTGAACCTGCCCCCGGGGCCCCTGATCGGGGTGGTGTGCATGGCGCTTCTGTGCCTGCCGAAGCTGAAGCTGGCTCCGTGAAGGTGACGTGGACAGAGAGTTGAGAATGATTATCATTTCAATAGAGCTTTCGCGTCCGTCTTGTTCGTTCCTCTTCTTCCGTCTGCGTCGGGGCTTCTGATTGCCACTGCCGCTTCGGTGCCCACCGTGGTTGCTGCGGATGGAGTGCTCTGCGACATCACCAAAATGCTGGTGGCGAATCAGGCCAAGGTGGTCTGTTTGATTCCTGCCGGCGCCGATCCCCACACCCTGGCGTTGCGTCCTGCCGATCGCACCAATCTCAGCAAGGCCAATCTGGTTCTCCTCAACGGCTACAACCTCACGCCAGCGCTGAATGGCGTCAAAGCAGGTGGCCCTGTGGTGTCGATCGGTGAGATCGCTGTACCGAAGAATCCTGTGAAGGATCCGCATCTGTGGCACGACCCATCCAATGCTGCGTCCATGGTTAACACCACAGCATCAAAGTTGAAGCCGCTGTTTCAGGGGCAGCAGGATGCCGCCATCAACCGCAGGAGGGCATCGATGGACTCCGTCTTGAAGGCCTTGGGAACCTGGACTGGAGCTCAGATCCGCACTGTTCCTGAAGCACAGCGCGTTCTGGTGACTGGCCATCGAGGCTTTTCGTTTCTGGCCAAGCGCTACGGAATCCGTGAACTTCCGTTGATTGACGAATACGCCACTGGTGGTCGGTTGCGACCTTCCAGCCTGCGTGCCATCAGCAAGGCCATCAAGGCCTCCGGCACCAAAGTGATCTTCCCTGAAGCGCTGCCCCCTTCGAAAACGATGCGCCGGATCAGTCGTTCCAGCGGTGTGCCTTTGGCCAAGCAACCGTTGTTCGGCGAAGGTCAGGCTCCTGGGCAAAGCCTGATTCAGACAGCCACCGGCAATGTTTGCAATTTCGTGCTGTCCCAGGGAGGGAAATGCGACAAGAAGGGCGCTGATCAGCTGCAGAAGCAGTGGGCTTCGATCAACTGATGAGGGTCAGAATCGAAAGCTGGTTTTCACCAGGCCTCCCAGTTGATTGAAGGATTGGTTGATCGGTGTTTGTTGACCAAATGGACGACTCAGATAGAACACTGCAGGTGTGACACTGATGTTGTCTGTGACTTGAAATTGATACCACCATTCCCAGACGTAATTTCCATCTCTGGGGGTATCGCCATTCTTGATTTCAGTCGCAAAAATCGGCTGTCCAACGGCCATACCCGCATTATTTCCCTTCAGGACAACATCATTCCATTCCAGGGCGATTGTCCAGGACTGGCTTGCTGTGACCAGGTTGGATTGTTCGCTATCCGTTAGACGATTTGAATCGTAGGACGTTGTGTTGTAACCCCAGCCAGTACTGATTGATGGGATCCAGCCACTGTCTTGCGGTTGCCAATAACCACTGATGCCAAAGGCTGAGGTTGTGCCTGGGGTCTCGTAGCTATTCAGCACGAATTGCGTCCCGAAGGCCACAAGACCATTCGGTTCCGCCTTTTGATTCGTGTTTTGGATTGAGGAATAAATGACTGCAAGGCCCCATTGCTCTTGTTGGTAGCCGATCTGCACCGTTCCCGTGCTCCCGGCTCCTGCTGTGCCGACGCCACCTTCGGATGGATTGGATTGATTGGCGGATGCCGCTACATAGTTAGCTGCTGCGCTGAATCCATTGTCGGTCCAAGTGATGCCTGCCCCGGCTCCCAGATTTTTGTTGTAGGCCCCGGGGGCTCCATTTAGTGTTGTGACGTCGAGGACGGTGTCCGATGGATACACGCTTGGCCACAGTCCCAGCATGTCTTCCTGACCAACCAATCCACCAAACGTCAACACAAAGTTGTCGCCAATCGGGACCGTGTAATAGAGCCTGTCTAAAGCAACATTGTTTGGCAGATCGCCTTCTTGAAATGCTGTTTCCAGGGTGGACAGAGGTAGAAAGGAACCACCGAAAACATTTTCACCGCCATCGAAGTTGCCCACGCGCAGGATTGTGATCAGGTTGTCTTTTCCAGTGAAACTTGTGTTCAGAGTTAATTGTGTGTCGTAGTTAAATGTTGTAGCCCCGAAGTCACTGTTGGCCGCTTTCCGATTGGCTGCTGGTTGTTCGCCAGTGGCATCAGCATCACCTCCAAAGATGTTGGCGCCAATCACAAAGGTTGTCAGACCTTCTAATTTGGTGGTGGTGGTGAACTGCGTGGCTTTCAGTTCGCCCACGCGGGCTTCCAGGCCATCCACACGGCCCTTGAGGATGGCGAGTTCCTTTTCGAACTCCTTCATCAGGCGCCTGAGCTCGTCGGTCACTTCAGTGACGCGGTCGAGACAGGCATTCAGCAGGGCAGCCGCTTCAAAGCGGGTCATGGCCCGGTTGCCACGGTACGTGCCGTTGGGGTAGCCAGCCACGCAGCCGTAGCGCTCGATCAGGTTGCTCAGTGCCTGATATGCCCAGTCGGTGGGGGACACATCGGAAAACTGAGTGATGCTGGTGACCTGCTCACCGGAAGCGGCGTAGTCAGACACACCAATGATGTTCAGCTCAGTGGCATGAACAGAACACAATGAACTCGCAATCGCAACTCCAAGGGTGTTGCGCGATGCAATCAAAAAGTTCTTCATGGGTATGCGTTGCGACACTGTTTGCCGTAATGCGAGTGAAATCAAGGATTGAAGTGCTGATATTAATTATTTCTGTGGCGGCGTCTTGCTTGTGTTCAGGCCCGTTGAACATTCAATGGTTTTTTAATCAACCAGGGCCACCCAGGCGAACGCCAGGCCGATGCCCATCCAGATACCAGCGCTGAGGCGGCGTCCCTGCTCACCCAGCCTGGCAACAAGGCCTTTGGAGCATGCCGTGACCAGCAGCAGCAGTGCCCCCTGGCCGATCAGCAGGCCGAGGAAGTAGGTGGATAAGGGTGTGGGCTCGGCTCCCACGATCGTGCTTCCCAGCAGGAATCCATGGAGGCCGATCAGCGGCAGCAGCCACTGCGCCGGCAACAGCGTGAGAGCGATCAGTCCTTCAGCAACCAGAGACAGGGACACCAGAGCTTCGGCCCAGGGTGCGATGGCATCGGACAGGGGGATCAACTGCGACAGCACGCTTCCTCCCAGGCCAACCGCCAGCAGAGGGATCACCCAGGCCATCGGGCGGCGCAGGCCGATGAAGGCAATCGCCAGGAGGAACAGAAGATGATCGGGGCCCAGAAGCGGATGGCCGATCCCGCTCAGCAGTCCCTGCCAGGCCGTTAGGCCTGTGCTGTCACCCATGCCGAAGGGGTGGTGGGCGTTTGCTGGTGCCACGAGTGATGCGCTGAGAAGTAGGGGTGCTGCAACCAGGCCGGCTCTACGCACAGCTGCTCCAGGAGTGGCAATAGTCAAGGTCGATCCTCGTCGTGTGATGGTCTGGCGGGCGTTCTGACTGACTTCGCGTGAGGCGAAGCTTCACAGCTGCGGGACAGCGACGGATTCGCACCGTTCTTTCCCCGTTTCCATCAGCGGCTGCTCCCCGCTGAAACCAGCAAACCACCGTAGCCCTCTTCTCAGATCCGTACTTTTCCGACTTCCGCTCTCAGAGGTGCACGACCCGTCCCCACAAGAATGGGTTGGCGGGTGTAGATCTCGACCCTTATGCCGTGGCGGGCGATGCTGATCAGGGCTCGACTCACAGCGAGAGCGATCAGGACTGAAGCGCCAGGCCAGCGCCAGGCCACCAGCAGGTTGATCAGGTCCGCCATGGAACATTCGCATCTTGTCCTCACCTAGCAATGGCAGGCTGAACCCAGGGATGACAGCTGAGCAGCAAGCGGGCACCATGGGACACTCACGCTGAAACGCATGCGTCGCATCGGTCTGGCTCTTGTGGGTGTCCTTGCTCTACCGCTGGCTGCGGAGGCAGGTCTGATGGACATCCTCGAGAGCATGAAGCCGGCTCCTCCCGTGCGCAATGAACCTCAGTTGCCGCCGCTGCCTCGCACGCCTGGGCGAGGCAAGAACTGGGTCGGCGATCTCATGCCCAAGAAGGACATGCCGATTCTGGTGCTTGCCGGCCATGCGGATTCCCAGAGGATGTATGGGTCAGGGACGCCTGGTCGTGCGGTTGATGTGGGAGGTGCGGCTCCGATGCAAGCCGGCATCACCGATGAGCTCTACTGGAACCTGCGCACGGCCAAGGCGGTTGTGGCTGAGGGCAAGCGCCAAGGGTTGGACATCACCTTCTATGACCCTGGCGTGCGAACGATCCGTAATGGAGAGGATCCACGAACCAACTGGAGTGTGGGTGGTGAACATGCCGCCAAGGGTGGCTATGTGGTGGAGATCCATTACGACGCTTATGCGCCCCATGGCATCGGCGCAGGAATCATCCCCGCTGTGGCCTTCGGCTTCTCGGTGATGGATGAAGCGCTGGCCAAGGAATTCGGTGCCTATCCCTACGACTACAGAGGCATGTTGGGCGCTCCTCGCAAGGGCGTCTCGATGCTCGAGATCGGCATGTTGGAAGGTGCGCTGGAGGCCCGTCTGCGTGATCCTTCGCAGACGGAGTCCACACTCAATCAGATTGCCAAGAGGGTGGTCTCAGCCCTTCAGGAGGGACTTGAACAGGGCCAGTCGCTTGAGATGGTCTGCCGTTTGCGGGGAAGGATTGCCGCCGATTGCAGCTGAGCCGCTGCGATTCCTCTGCTGCGATCCCTCTGGCTGCCCCAGGGCATGATTGACGCCCATGAACCTGATCCTGCTCAACAGCGACGACCAGTGGATCGACGCTCAGCGTGTTCGACTCAGCGATCGCCGTGCCGATCACATCCGCCAGGTTCTGCGCTCTCAGCAAGGGGACACGCTGCGGGTTGGATTGCTGGGAGGTCAGCTGGGCACGGGTTGGATTGAGGCCATCGATGCCAACGCTGTCTTGATGACTGTGCAGTTGCTGGATCCGCCCCCTGCACGTCACCGGTTTGATCTCGTGCTGGCTCTACCCAGGCCGAAAATGCTGCGGAGGATTCTGCGCACGGTGGCGGAGTTCGGAGCAGGCCATCTCCATCTGATCCACTCCGCCAGGGTGGACAGGAGTTACTGGCAGAGCCCTCTCCTTTCAGACGCCAAGGTGGATGAGGCTTTGCGCATGGGAATGGAGCGCTCCCGCGACACAGTCATTCCTCAGGTGCACCGCCACCGGCTGTTCCGCCCTTTTGTTGAAGACCGGTTGCCTGGGATCTGCCAGGGCCGGCCTTGTTGGATCGCTCACCAGGAGGCTGGTCTTGGCCTGTCTGCGGTTGCAACGCAGCCCGCCGTGGTGATGATTGGTCCTGAGGGTGGATTCGTGCCCTTCGAGCTTGAGCTGGCCGAACAAATGGGCGCTCAGAGAGTGCATCTCGGCGGTCGGACCCTGAGTGTGGATACCGCATTGACAACCGTTCTGGCGCAGGCGTTGTAACTGTGGGGACTCAGGATCAGGCCCAGTGGATTTCGGCGTTGATCAAAGGAACGATGCTGCGTTTCACAGGGCACTGTTCCGCCACCCGCTGAAGGAGTGCGCGCTGGTCGTCATCAAGCTGCTCTGGGAGCTGAAGGGTCACGCGCAGGGTGTCGATGCGTCTTGGCCCGTCGGTGCTCATCACTTTGTCCACGCTGGCGCTTGCTCCCTCAAGCGACCAACCGCGGCTGCGGGCGGTGATTCCCATGATCGTGAGCATGCAGGTGCCCAGTGAGGTGGCCAAGAGATCGGTGGGGGAAAACGCCTCTCCCTTGCCTTCGTTATCGAGGGGGGCATCGGTGCTCAGCGTGGCTCCAGATCCCGAATGGATGGCCTCGCAATGGAGATCACCGGTGTAGGTGCAGGTGATGTTGGTCATGTCGTAAGGAAGTGGGCGGCTACCAAATCCAAGGGATTAAGCGTGTGGAGTGTTGACGGTAAGACGCGAAATCCGAGTATTTATCAGACATTGATTTCTCTTTCTCGCCAATGCGTTGAAGGTAAAGGGCGGTAATCGCCAGAGGGACAAGAAAAGCCCAAGCTGAACCTGCGATGATTGCAAAACTTAAGTAGCGCATCAGATCTCCGCTGTAGTTCACATGACGAACATGGCTCCAGATTCCATCACTGACTAGATCACGACCCAATGTTTTGGCCGTCATTTTCTGCACGTCGGCAGACGTGTTGATCAAGCTACCGAAGTAGAACAGGGGGAGTGCTGTTGCTGTGGCTGCAATTGTGAGCGGGTCGGGATTGAAGAAAGCGAGAAAAGCTGGGAGTGAATAAAACACACCAATGATCAGGATGGCGCTAGTCAGGCCAACAGGCCCAACCTTTTCCTGAAATAAAAACGTTCTTCGTTCTGGATAGATCCGTTGTTCAAGCAGCCACCACACGCAGTAGCTGATGTGCATGCATGCGTAAAGAATCTGTCGTTGATCTGCGATGCCGACTAATGCAATCAAGCCGATCACAATCGCGATCGTGATCATCTTGGCAATATTGATTGCCGTGAGCTGGCTGACCATGACGACGTATCAATTCGTGGAACTTTCCAATGAACCCTGATCGGGAAAACGCACAACAAGAAGATCGTCTTTGGTGAGCTCGCCTTGTTCGTTGAGCAATTCAGGGTGAGTTGTGAGCAGCCCGGTGCGATCACTGCGTTGCATGGCACGGGTCAGAACAGCCTTCCCCGGACGCATCATTCTGAACGCTTGGAGAAGCAGAAAGACCAGGCAGCCTGCGTAGACAAGAGGAAACAATGAACCAGCCATCAGATCAATCCTTTTTCTTTAATGAGGGCAGGTCTGTTGGCTGAGAGAGCACATACACGACAGCAGCAGTGATGACCACTCCAAACACCACCATGCCGATAATGAACGGGGTGTAATCGGTCATGGTTGACTCCGCAAGAAACAAACCTTAACAATGCTCAACGCTGTTCGCGTGCTTAGCGTCAGAGCGGATGCCTGAAGAACGGATGCGCTGGGGTCAGGCTCTGAATCAACGCGATCGTCAGCCCGAGGTGATGGATCAGCCAGGGCTGGATCCCGCAGAGCACGCGCGTGCCCTTCGCGGTCTGCGCCGGATCAATGCGATCAGCCGCAGCTCCTTGGGTTTGCTGCGTTCGCTGCAAGCGCTTCATTCAACGGCTTCAAAACCGATCAGCGTTCTGGAGCTGGCCTGCGGTGGTGGTGACATCGCCATCGATCTTGATCGGATGGCCAGACGCTCAGGGCTGGCGCTTGAGATCCGCGCCTGTGATCTCAATCCCGAGGCGATCCGCCTGGCACGCGCCAATGCCCAATGCAGGGGAGGACAGGTGGAGTTCAGCGTGGCTGATGCTCTCGCGGAGCCAGGTCAGGATCGAGTTGATGTTGTGTATTGCACGCTGTTCGCTCACCATCTCCCTGATGACGCGGTTGTCTCACTGTTTCGGGTGATGGCTGCGCGCGCCAACCATCTGGTGATCGTCGACGATCTGATCCGCAGTCGGCTCGGCTACGCCCTGGCCTGGGCAGGTACACGCCTGCTGAGCCGTTCATGGGTGGTGCATACCGATGGCCCTCTGTCGGTTCGTGCGGCATTCACTCCCCAGGAACTTCTCAAGCTGGCCGAGCGGGCGGGGCTCTCTGGAGCAGAGCTTCAGCGCTTCTGGCCTGAGCGCCAGCGGCTGATCTGGAGTCCACCGTTGTGATGGGCCGGACCTGGGATGTGGTGGTGATCGGAGGTGGTGTCGCTGGCGGGCTCGCTGCTCTCGACTGCGCCAGAAGGGGGCTCTCCGTGCTTGTGGTGGAAAAGCGCGCCTTTCCCCGTTGGAAGGTGTGCGGGTGTTGTTTCAACGCGCAGGCCCAAGGTGTGCTGGAGGCTGTGGGCCAGGGTGATCTGATGGCCCGTTGCGGAGCTCAGCCGCTGCAGCAGTTGCGCATCGGCCTCCAAGGCCAGACCGCGGTCCTCTCCCTGCCGGGTGGGTGGGTGCTCTCCCGGGAACGTTTTGATCAGGCCCTGCTGGAGGCTGCCGCTGCCGCTGGTGCCACGGTTCGCTTTCAGACGCGGGGGCAGCTCGGTCCGGCATGTTCCGAGTCGCGGAACGTGCGGCTTACATCATCTTCCGGCGGGCCACAGGAGGATGTGCAAGCCAGGGTTGTGCTCGTGGCGGCAGGTCTGGTGAACCACTGCAGCCCCGATCACACCAGCATTGAAACCGTCGTCACATCCAGGGTGGGGGCTGGCTGTGTGTTGCCGCCCATGTCCCATGGTTACGCCAGCAACGTCATCCATATGGCCCTGGGGAACGGGGGGTATGTGGGATTGGTGCAACGGGAGGATGGAGCGTTGAACCTGGCGGCGGCTTTTGATCGTTCCTGTGTTGCTGCTGCAGGAGGTGCTGCGGGAGCAGCACGATCCGTTCTCATGTCTGCGGGATTCGACCTGCCTGCCGATCTCATGGCCGGGCAGTGGCAGTTGACTCCAGCCTTGACGCGCCGTCCTCCAGCGGTTGCCGGCAGCCGCTGTCTGCTGATTGGGGATGCAGCCGGTTACGTGGAACCGTTCACCGGCGAGGGGATGGCCTGGGCGCTGACTGCGGGAGGTGCTGCTGCTCCGTTTGTGGTCGAGGGGTTGGCTGACTGGAGCCCAAGCCTGGAACGTCGCTGGCTGCAAACCTTGGAGTCTCTGGTCGTGCGGCGTCAGAGGGTCTGCCGGGCTCTGGCCACAGTGCTGCAGCGTCCGCTGCTCACCTCCGGCCTGTTCAGCCTCTGCAGGGTCTGGCCGCGACTCCCGGAGCGGATCGTGTGCCGTGTGAACCGCGTGCAGGTGCCCCCAGCGGAGATCTGTTGATGGCCCTCACGCTGCACGGCATCGGCACGGCCGTTCCCCAGGGTTCCATCACCCGAGATGAGGCGGTTGCCCTAGCGGAGCATGTCAGCGGTGGCGACGGCCGGCAGACAGCGCTGCTACAGCGCATCCATCAGCGCAGCGGCGTGAGTCGTCGGGGCAGTGTGCTGATCACTGATCACGCCAACGACGGTTCATTTCTCGCACGGGTGCCCTTCTACGGCAGCACCAACCCCTCCACGGGGGAGCGGATGACTGAATTTCAGCGCCATGCCGCTGAGCTGGCGTTCGAAGCCAGCGCCACAGCCCTTTCTGAGTCTGGAGTTGCCGTTGAGGCGATCACCCACCTGATCACGGTCTGCTGCACCGGCTTCGAGGCTCCGGGGGTGGATCTGGCTCTGATCGAACGGCTTGGGTTGCGTGCCGATGTCCAGCGAACCCATGTGGGCTTCATGGGCTGCCATGCAGCGCTCAATGGCCTGCGGGTGGCCCGGGCGTTTGCAGAAGCCGATGCCGACGCCGTGGTTCTGATCTGCTGCGTGGAACTTTGCAGCCTGCATCTCCAGTACGGCGGGGATCCTGAGCAGGTGGTGGCCAATGCCTTGTTCGCTGATGGTGCCGCTGCCGTGGTGGCGTCGGCGCAACGCCCGATCTCGTTTCCGGCTCTTGTGCTGGAGACCAATGGATCCACCGTGATCCCAGGATCCGCTGGCTTGATGCACTGGAGAATCGCTGATCACGGGTTTTCCATGGGCCTGTCGCCTCAGGTGCCGCAGACCGTGGCGCAGGCCCTGCGCCCCTGGTTGGACGATTGGTTAGGCGGTTGGGATCTCACTCCTGCATCCATCAGCAGCTGGGCAATGCATCCCGGCGGGCCCAGGATTCTTTCGGCTTGCGGTGAGGTGCTGGAACTAAGCCCTGAGCAATTGCAAACATCACGGGCTGTGCTGCACGACCACGGCAACATGTCCAGCGCCACAGTGCTGTTCATCCTTCAGCGGTTGCGCCGCTCAGCCATCCCTGGCCCCTGCCTGGCCCTGGCCTTCGGCCCCGGCCTTTGCGCCGAGGTGGCCTTGTTTCGGCTTATGGATGGCTGACCGGCGGCCCCCCGCAGTTGCCTCTCTTTTTCGACAGGATTGAGTTTTGTTGCAGAGCCCGTGATCGCACTCGTCCGTCGCCTGGCCGGGCCTGCCGCCGCCGCCACTGGTGTTCTGGGCCTTGCTGTTTCCGGCACAGTTTGGAACTTCTACGGACGCCTGCCCGGCCTGATCGGAACCATTGCTTCACTGCTTGTTCTGGCGGTGGGCCTGGTGCTTCTGCGGCCACTTCCTGCGCCGGCGCTGCCCGATCCCTCCACTTCTGAAGAGCCTGCCGTTCCGTCTGAGGAGGCCATCGCTGCAGATCCAGTGGTCTCCGGTGAGTCACTTACCACCGCTGAGGCCATCGCCCGTGAACTGGCTGCCGAAGAGAGCCGCAAGCCTGAGGTGGTTCTGGTGACCTATGCACCCGAGAATCTTCTCCCCGGAACCAGCCTTCCGGCTCGCAAACGCCGCCCCGGAGCGTCGTTCAAGCCTTTTCGGGAGATGACCGACGAACTGTTCAAGAGTTGACGACCCCTGATTGATTCATGACAGGCAATCTGCAGGCCATTGGGTTTCTCTTCACCTGGGTTCTTGGCTGGGGTGTCGGAGGATCGTTGATCGATGCCGGATTGATTGAGTTCGGCGTTTATTCACTGGAAACAGGCCAGCTCGGCACCGCGATCACTTTTATTCTTTGGTCTCTGTTGTGGGGCTGGGGTGGATTCAGGCTCTACCAGATCCTTACCGACTCCAGGGCGTCACAGGATGATCACTAAGCGGGCTCCTTTTGGTTCACCGCGACGTGTCGCGGGCCGATGTTCTCACCAGCAACCCTCCCCGAGGTGAGGGACTGGGGATCTGCTGAAGCGTCAGGTCTTGATCCGGCGTTAACTCCAGCCGCACGCGCTGCAGCAGCCCAACCGCCATCAGACGGATCTCCAGCTCCGCCAACGCCTTGCCCAGGCAAACTCGCTCCCCGCCGCCGAAGGGCAAGAGGGTTGGCGTGAATGAACCATCCAGGTGGCGTTGCGGCCTGATGTCTGCCAGGTCGCAGGACCCATCGCCAAGGTCTGGTGAAAGTGCCACCTGAATCACTCGATTCGGTGGTATCGCCACACCACCGAGCTGAACGGTGTCCTTGGTTCTGCGGAAGAACCCTCCCACTGGCGGCGTCAGGCGCATCACCTCCAGCACGGTGGCGTCGAGACGAGGGCAGCTTCGGGCATCCAAGTTGGGCCAGGACTGATCCAGCAGTTCTGGCAACAACCACTGCTCAACCTCGGGGTTGAGCAATAGGGCGCGCATCAGACAGCTCAAGGACGACGCGGTGGTTTCGTAGCCGGCGAACAGCAGCAGAAGCAGTTGTTCCACCAGATCATCATCGGTGAGAGGAATCCCAGCCTCATCTAGGCCGCCGCTGAGCAGGTCCAGGCCTCCCCGCTTCGTTGATGTCTGGGCCAGAACCTGTTGCAGGCGGAGCAGCAGGCGCTTCTTGGCCTCCAGGGCCTTGGCGAAGGGAGTGCCAGGAATGGCGACGGGAATCGAGAACAGGGCCCGGGTCCAGATCTCGAAGTCGGCGAACAGGGCCTGCCGGTCACTGGCATCCAGACCCAGCACGGTGGTGGCGATCACGGCAAAGGCGAAGCGACGCATGCAGGGCACGAGCTGAACTGGGGCCTTGGCCTGGATCAGCTCCTCTGCCAGCTCCTCCACCAGAGCGGCGATCGAAGGGGTGTAGCGGCTCAGAGCCGCTGCGGAAAACAGCTGTCCGACCACCCGGCGGCGCGCCTTGTGACCTTCTCCGCTGCGATTGGCCAACGAGCGGTTGCCGAGAAGCTGGCGCACGCTCTCCGGCCACCAACCCTCGAGGGCGTCCCCCTGGGCGAACAGATCGGCAATCGGCTGTTCCCCGCGGATGAATACCAGGCGCTGGTTGAGCAGTCGCGTTTCAAACACTTCGCCATAGGCCGTGAACCGCTTCTGCGCGAACTGCGGGTCGCGGAAAAAGTCGAGGGTTTCCTTCAGGCCGGTCACGGCCCCCGTGCTCGGAAGTGACCTGGCCGTCATGGCGCTCGGGAGAGGGGAGGCCACACGCTATCGAGCAGGGGGAGGTGCTTTGATCGCCCTGTTGGTGTGACATTGACGATGGCTGGATCCGACATGCACGACGCGCTGGCAGCGCTGGTTGCCGATGTGGGGATGGGCAATGTGATTGATGCAGAACTGCTCGAGGGCTGCCCTGTGGCGGCCCACGAACTCGATGACATGGATGCCGATCAGGCGGCGCGAGTGGCGGCGCATTGTTTCCAGACGCTCTTTGATCACAGCGTTGAAGCACCGGTGGGGTTGGAGGCGGATGCCTCCGCGGGGGTGTGGAGCGGCACGCTTGATGGCTTCCGCTTCAGCATCAGCCGTGACGATCTCGGCGATCTGGTGTTGGATTTCAGCAGTGCCCAGGCATGACCATCGAGGAGCTCCGCGGAGATCTTGGTCAACGGATCGGCAAGAGAGTGGAGATGCTGTTCACCCGCGATGGAGAGCCTGCGCTGGAGATCAGCGATCTCTATCAGCCATCTCCCGCGGGCTTTGGTGGGCAACTGCAGCTTCGCGATGGATCCCGTCTGGCCTGGGAGCTGTGGCTTGAAGATGGGGAGCGCTGGAACTTCCAGGCTTCACCCATTCACTGATGAATGGCCTGGATTCAATCCGGTTGGTGCGTCGGTTTCAGGCAAACCCTTGTCCTCTGGCGTGCGTTGCGGTGTTCCGCTCACCAATGGTTCGGAATTCCAGATGATCGTTGGCTGGGGTGTAGATCGTGTAGCTGGCACCTTTGCCGATCCCGATCACACTGCGTTTGGGGACGGTGTGCTCCTGTTGGTGCTCACCTGAAAGATCTTGCACACGTGATGCCATCGATCCTCCCGTGAGCTCAATGCGAAATTGCTCGCCGCAGCGGGCCGTAAACAGACGGTTCACATTCAGGCGTGTGAGACGGTCGAGGAGAATGAGGGGAGATCGCGTTGGGGTGAGTTGATCACCCACATCGGCCGAACTCCCGTGCATCAGGGCACAATCCAGTTCGATGAAGCCGAACTGAAGGGACGCCAACCATTCGGCATGTCCTGGACCCACGGCAGTGAGCAGTGCCTGGATGGCGTCTTCCCCACGCTCGAGTCGAAGTACCTCAGCGTTGCGCTCCCCTCGGTAGCCGCATTCGGCCAGCAACTGCTCCTCCCACCATCCGTAGATGCAATCGGGCTTGAGATCGTTGCGTTTTGGCTTACGCAATCGACTGAGCAAGGCATCACAATTGCGCTCTGAACTGATCAGATCGCCGAGAACGAAGAGGCTTTCAATCCCCCGTTGGGTGGACAGGTCGCGTTGAATCTGTTCGTAGAGATCAAGATCTCCGTGCAGACCACTGATGAGTGCCCAGCGTTCCATCAGCGCTCACACACGTGGCTGGCATCATCGGCCCGCTCGGCGTATTCAAATCCGTGGCTTAATCGCCAGGCAAACACTTCGGGTAGGCCAGCATTCACAATGGCCTGGCAGGTTGCAGCAACGTCATACTCAACTTCGTGAATCGTGATCTCCTGGGTGTTGTCATCATGTATCACATACGTCGCTTTGGTTCCCCCATGGCGGGGTTCTCCAACCGAACCTGCATTCACAATGCGTCGCACAGGCAGCTTCAGTTCGTGCTCAACAGGAGCTTCTTTGTTGCCCTGAACTTTCACTTGGATCGAACCCTCGCTCAGTTCCCGGACATAAGGCTGATGGGTATGACCGCAGAACAGAATCTCGGCCCCAGCTGAATCAACCCTCTCCAGGGCTGCGAATGCACTCATATCAGGCAAGAGATATTCATGTTGGCTGTTGGGACTGCCATGCACAAACAGATGAGAGTTTCGTCGCAAGGTCATCGGCAATGTGGCCAGAAAAGCTTTGTTGTCTTCTGTGAGCTGTTGCTCTGTCCAATGGTGCGCTCTGTGACCGCGCCGTTCCGCCAGTTGCGAGGGGTAGCTGCATTCGCAGGCATTAAGGCCGTCAATGATGTCCTCATCCCAACAGCCCTGGCAGGTTGGAATGTTGCGCTGGCGGATGAGATTCACCACTTCATTGGGCTGCGGGCCGTAACCGACAAGATCACCGAGGCAGGTGATGGTGTTGATGCCCTGTTGATCAATATCCGCAAGGACAGCTTCAACCGCAGCGAGGTTGGCGTGGAGGCAGGAAATAACGGCTTGTTTCATGGTGATCACACAAGCGAAGGGGTGGATTGTTGTTGGTTGAATTGCTCCCTCAAAGGTGCCTGATGCAGTTCCAGTGCTTCATCACTGAGAAGGCAATCGTGAATGGTTGATTCAATTCCAGGGCTGTTGAGGGCTTTGCCTTGCACCACCAGCTCCGATGTGCGCTGTGGTCGACCCAGGGGTGGTAAAACATTCTTCAGCGGAAGAAACTGGGATGACGGCTGACTCACCATCCAGTTGCAGAGAAAAGCCCGGCCATCGGGAAGATTCATCAATGCTTTTGCCCGGTAGACGTCCCCATAGGCGCCATTGACCAGCTCAAACCAGAAACTGCTGAGGCTGTTGGGATCCCAAACCTGGCCATGAAGGTTGAGAGACCATGATTCAAGTCGGGTAAATCTGAGGGTGTCCTGATCGGGAAGTTCGGCATCACACCCGAAGTTCAGCACGCGTTGTGGGCTGAGATTCATCCCGCTCAAAGTGTTCAGCAGTGAGGGATCAGCTCCCTCGATCCCAACGGTCTTGGGTGGATGGAATTGCGGCCATTCGATCAGGGTGAGTTGATCTTTCTGTGGCTCTTGAACAAGCTCAGCATTGACTTCCGCATGTTGCAAATCAGGAATTTGATCTTTCAACCAAGCCCTGTCGATGCCAACGTTACCGGCCTGTTCCAGCTCGTTTGATGAGTGGCCGTGCAGCTGCAGATAGGCCTTGGGCCCAGAATGGTTTTGAAGAGTGTTGAGGATCCAGTTGGTTTTCCCGCAGCCGGGAGGCCCTGTGATCAGCCAAATGTGCCCCATGGCAGTCAGTCGGTTGGCCAGCCACCGCCGATGGCTGGAAATGAGAATCATTCTTACTTTGGCAGCGTTGGCCTCGCCTGTCCACGCTCGATACCAGAAAACACGTTGAAGCTGCTCCTGCGCGGCTGCTGGCAACGTTCTGTTTTTCGGAACGCTTCACGGGTTGGCCTCTATGCCTTTGATCTGGCGCTGCTGCAACCACGGGAGTTTCTGGCAGGGGCACTGGGAT
>ERZ802824.893-NODE-893-length-16344-cov-11.9314_pt1 | contig 16344 bp, 10 predicted proteins | sample MGYA00345650_ERZ802824 | MGnify/ENA primary metagenome ERZ802824 (study PRJEB30503, sample SAMEA104212361) | marine metagenome | biome: Westerlies Biome; feature: [SRF] surface water layer (ENVO:00010504) within the epipelagic zone...; material: water... | reverse complement strand
TGAACGAAACGCTACCTGGAGGCCATCATTCAGGCTCTTCTCCGCAGCAGCCGCAGTTCGGTTACTTGCGAGTGTCGCCGTCTTCATACCAAACCAACCAGCCAGACCAGAAAACAGACCACCCGAAAGAAACGCAAATGGAACCCAGGCGCTTTGAACATTGAGTCCAAAAGCCATGAAGAGAAGGAGGGCAAAAATAACCGCAAAAAATCCGGCAACTACTTTGTACTGCTGCCTCAGATAGGCATCGGCGCCTGTACGAACATACCCTGCAATTTCGATGTTCTTTTCAGAGCCGCCCGACTGACTTTCCATCCACTGATAAAATTGCCGCGCTTGCCAAAGGGCATAACCAGAGCCAATGATCGCCACGATCCAAAACAGACCATAAATACCAAAAAAACTTGCTGATGGAGGGACTCTACTTGCGTCAGAGGCTTGAGCAAAAGAAGGAACAAGCACCACCATTGCAGCGGCTGCGGAAATAAATTTCACGGACGTTCAACTCCGAAGAAGATAATAAGTCGGGGAAAGAGCCTTCTACGATTTCTCACCAAAGCCTCATTTACTAATGAGGACTCTAACCCCTGTGAAAAAAACATGTCAAACGGCCTCGACAATTTTATTCAATTTTCTCAACAAAAGATCGTCACGGGCACCGACATAAAGCAGGCAGGATGCTGACAACAATCAGCCAGAACCGGCCTCTTTTAGCCGACCATCAACGACAGATCGCCCTATCGAATGGTACAGAAACCCGTTGGAAAGCATTTCTGCACTATCAAAAAGATTACGGCCGTCGAAGATCACATGACTTGCCATTGCTGCCTTGAGAGCCTTGAAGTCTGGCCGGCGGAAGTCTCCCCACTCCGTCACAATCGCCAGTGCATCTGCATTGGTAACGGCATCCAGCGGGCTTGATGCGTACTCCAGAGCACTGCCGTATTTAGCCTGAACATTCTGCATAGCTTCGGGATCAAACACTCGAATCTTTGCGCGGGCTGCCAGAAGTGCATCAAGCAGTTCAAGAGATGGGGCATCTCTGATGTCGTCTGTCCGAGGCTTGAAAGCAAGTCCCCAGAGAGCTATTCGCCGGCCCTCAAGATTACCATCAAAATAATCTGCTATTTTCTTCCCGAGAACTTGCTTCTGCGCGAGGTTTGCTTCATGCACTGCATGCAAAATCGTTAGTTCACTTGAGCGATCACGTGCCATGGCAGAAAGTGCCTGGACATCTTTCGGAAAACAACTTCCTCCGTAACCGACACCCGGAAACAAGAATGAAAACCCTATCCGGCTGTCGTGACCAATGCCTCGCCTGACGTCATCAACATTGGCTTCCATTCGCTCACAAAGATTTGCGACTTCATTTATAAAACTTATCTTGGTCGCTAAAAGTGAATTTGCCACGTATTTTGTCATCTCGGCACTCTCTGGCGACATGACAAGAAACGGTCGCTCGGTTCGCAAAAATGGCGAGTAGAGCCTTCGGAGTTTTTCGGCAACTTCAGGGGTTCGCACACCCACCACCACACGGTCAGGCCGTTGGAAATCTTCTATCGCTGCTCCCTCTTTGAGGAACTCGGGGTTACTAGCGACATGACAAACGCGCCCCGTGGCTTCGGACAGCTGGTGTTCAATCTTGGCAGCAGTACCAACAGGCACAGTGCTCTTTGTTATTACAATGACGTCTTCGGCTAGGTGTGGAGCTATTGATGACACCACACTCCAGATCGCTGTCAAATCAGCTGCTCCGCTGGCAGTCGGTGGTGTTCCGACTGCAAGAAAGACTATCTCGGCTGCTGCAACCGCTTCGTTTGTATCAGTGGTAAACCGCAGCCGCCCAACCCGTGCATTCCGTTCAACGAGTTCCTCGAGGCCAGGCTCATAAATCGGGATGTTGCCCTCTTTGAGAGAAGAAACCTTTTTCTCGTCAATATCGAGGCATGTGACATCGCTACCACTGTCAGCCAGGCATGTGCCTGTTACTAGTCCAACGTACCCCGTGCCGACTACTGCTATTTTCATTTTTTTTCATCTATTTTTTCAGGCAACAACTACTCGCCCTCTGGCACAGTCTCTGCCTCTTCCTGTTCGCTCGGTGGCACGGGAACAACCGCCGCGAGCGAATCGGCATCGTCTAATCGCATGATACGAACGCCCTGCGTATTCCGGCCGATGGCCTTAATCTCACCAACATTTACACGCTGCAGTTTCCCACGAGCCGTCATCATCAGGACTTGATCCTCGTCTCGTACCGAAACAATCGACACGACCTTGCCATTTCGGGCGGTCGTTTTGATATCACGCACTCCCTTTCCGCCACGACGCTGCGTACGGTAACGCATTCCACTCGACTCTGTTTCAGACTCTTCAGCACTGGTTGCTACCGAAGGTTCTCCCTCGGTAAGGGGCGTGCCTGCACCAAACGGTGTCCGTTTCCCATACCCTTTTTCGCACACGGTAAGAAGCGTCGCAGAGGGATCTGCAACAACTAGACCAACCAGGCTATCTCCCTTGCCAAGCTTGATACCCCGAACTCCACTGGTATCACGACCCATTGGTCGAGCATCTGATTCTGGGAACCGAATAGCCATGCCCGAAGCCGTTGCCAGCACAAGTTCATCGCCTGGCTGCGTAACAACCGCACCAATAAGCTCATCGCCTTCTTTCAGTTTCACCGCGATCAGGCCTTTAGTGCGCCGACGACGATACTGCTCGAGAGGTGTCTTTTTCACCGTACCGCTACGCGCCGCGAGCAATAAACACTGATCTGGGTTATCAAATCCAGAAACTGCACGACACTCTGCCACCCGTTCACCTTCTTCAAACTCCAGCAGATTCACAAGTGCCCTGCCCTTTGCGTCCCGAGCAAGTTCTGGCAACTCAAAGACTCGCATCGAAAAGACCTTGCCTCGCGTAGTAAAAACAAGCAACCAGTCATGAGTACTTGCCACGAAAAAATGTTCGACAGGATCAGACTCATCAACCCGAGCCCCAGTGAGCCCCTTGCCGCCTCGTCGCTGTGCTCGATAGGTGTCAGCCGCCGTCCGCTTGACGTAGCCTGACCGAGTAATTGTGACAACCATCGTTGATTCGGTAATCAACTCTGCCATGTCACGAATGTCAGCTACCTCACCGCTGATCTCCGTTCGCCGAGGCTGCGCAAACTTTGACTCAATAGCGAGTAAATCGGCCCTTATTAATGCACGGATATTATCTTCACTCGACAAAATCCGGAGGAATTCACGAATCTTTACGAGTAGCTCACTATGCTCACCACCCAGTTTTTCCTGCTCAAGATTCACAAGTTGCCCAAGCGTGAGTCGCAAGACTGCATCAGCTTGGACAGGTGACAACCCGTAGACCTCGGCTTTTCCTCGTTCTTCCTGAAGAATCCCAAATCCTTCATCACCAAGAGCACGCTGTAACAAAGCTGCCGGCGTCTCAATCTGCATCAAGCGTTGCTTTGCTTCCGCCTGGGACGAGGAACTGCGAATAATTTTGATTACTTCATCAATGTTTGCCAACGCAACAAGAAGGCCTTCGAGCGTATGCTTGCGATTCCTCGCACGTGCAAGAAGATGCTGCGTTCTTCGACGAATAACTGTCGTTCGATGCCGCAGAAACTCTTCAAGCATGTTCTTGAACGAGAGCATCCTCGGCTTGCCATCCACTAACGCAAGAAAGATGAGTGAAAAACTCGTTTGAAGTGGTGAGTATTGATAGAGCTGATTCAGAACAACGTCAGGGTCAGCATCCCGCTTCAACTCCAAAATAAGTCTTACAGGTTCTTTCAGGTCACTTTCGTTGCGGATCGCAGAAATCCCTTTTATGCGATCGTTACTCACCTGATCTGCAATTTTCTCCTCAATGGCATCTCGTGTTTGCTGGTACGGAATCTCTGTAATAACAATCCGATTACGATTTTTCCCAAATTCTTCGACGTGTGCTCGTGCACGAAGCGTAATTGTACTTCTTCCAGTGAGATATCCTCGAAGCAAGGACTCCCTTCCCATGACAATGCCACCAGTCGGGAAGTCCGGACCCGGGACAATCTCGAGCAACTCTGCCATTGATGTGTCTGGGTTGTCGATCATTTGAACAAGCCCACGACATACTTCGCCTAAGTTGTGCGGAGGAATACTTGTTGCCATACCGACAGCAATACCACCTGCCCCGTTCACTACCAGGTTTGGAAAGCGACTCGGAAGCACAACGGGTTCCGTATTTCGCTCATCGTATGTTGGTACAAAGTCGACTGTATCGAGATTGATATCGTCAAGCATCTGCGACGCAATCGGCGACAGCCGAGCTTCGGTATACCGCATGGCTGCGGCAGGCAACCCGGCGATCGATCCAAAGTTACCCTGCTTGTCGACGAGCACATGACGCATGTTCCATTCTTGCGCCATGCGGACAAGCGTAGGATAGATCACACTTTCACCATGAGGATGATAGTTACCACTGGTGTCACCCGATATCTTCGCGCACTTAACACGGGAAGAACCAGGTGACAGATTCAGGTCATTCATGGCAACAAGAATGCGTCGTTGCGACGGCTTGAGGCCATCGCGAACATCAGGAAGAGCTCGACTGACAATAACGCTCATTGCGTATGTCAGGTAACTCTCCTTGAGTTCTTGCTCAATTGGCAGATCGATAAGTCGGCCGCCCAATCCACGATCAGGTGGTCCACTGCCTTCATTCTCTGATGGTGGCTTATTTGAGGCATCATCAGATGGGGTGTTTTCGTCAGCCAAGGGGTGCGTTCTCCCGGGAATAGACCGTTTGGAAAGGCGGTTGCTTGATCTTGAACATACCCGCCTCAAGCAGGCGGTCAACCGGCCTTAATATACCTAAAAAACGTCATTTTGTACGGCTTGACCGGCATCGCTGCTGCTTCTACCCTCCTGCTCCGTTCCTTTCATCCTCTTTGGGCGACGCTGGTGATATTCAGAAGCCCCTCAATCGCAATCCTGATCATCGTACTTTCGACTGCTGCCGCTCTTCTGCCGGGGCTTGGCACGGCCCCGCTCTGGGATGAAGACGAGCCCAAAAATGCTGCCTGCACACTGGCAATGCTGGATTCGGGTGATTGGATTGTACCCACCTACAACGGAACTCTTCGTGTCGAAAAGCCTCCACTTGTCAATTGGGTGCAAATCGTTGGTGTTTCGATTTTTGGTCGCAATGAATTTGGTGTGCGCATCGGTTCAGCTTGCCTGACTGTTGGCACATGCCTGCTGACATGGTGGACTGGACGACTTCTTGCGGGGCCATTTGTTGGACTCATCTCAGGCCTTGTCATGTCGACGTGCATTTGGACGGGAGTCGGTGGGCGGGCCGCAACCCCTGATGCATCGCTTGTTTTTTGTACCACTTTAGCTGCTTCAATTTATGTACACGCCGTTCAACGGGGAGCCGTCACAACGATCACCCGAGGGCATGCCCTCGGCATCGGCTTGGCTTGCGGATTAGCCATCCTTGCTAAAGGTCCCGTTGGCATTGTCCTCCCAATGCTTGCATTCCTTCTCACTGCTTTAGTCCTTCGACAAAAATCTGCCCCGAGTGATGGTAGGTCTTGGCTCTATACAGCTGCAGTCTCCCTGCGGCCGCTTACCATTCTTTCTACAGCCACAGTTGTTGCCCTGCCATGGTATCTATTGGTTGGCCTGCGTACGAACGGGCAGTGGATTACAGATTTTCTTCTCATTCATAACGCGGGGAGATTTGCCGCCCCCATGGAGGGACACTCTGGTTCGTTCCTGTATTACCCGATGATACTCGCCATTGGCATGTTCCCATGGTCAATTATTTTGCTTGCCATTCCAGCCCATGCCTTATTTCTTTGGCGAACAAAACGCCTGACGAGTTCACACTTCCGCGCTATTACTTTTGCCGGATGTTGGGCCCTTGTCTGGGTTGGTACTTTTTCACTCGCCGGAACAAAACTTCCTGGCTACATCTGGCCGGCATACCCAGCTATTTCAATCGCCACCGCTCTTTATGTTGTCGACTGGATCAGTGGACGCACCGGTTGGGAAAAAGTGGTTTTCAGAAATATGACAGCCGATAAAGCCGCATCAGTGGTCATGCGTATTGGCTGGCTGAGCCTGGCAATAGTCGGTGTTTGTTTTATCGGCGGACTCCCAGTAATTTCCCGTCAGTTTGCCCCCGGAAACGAATGGCTTGGGCTTCTTGGATTGCTGCCTGTTCTGACTGCTGCTGCGTGCTTCATTTTACAATCACGTGGGAAGCGAGGGCTCGCTATCAGTGCACTCATAAGTTCATCAGTCTTGTTCCTAGCCCTCCTCGGTGGCGTTGCGGCTGTCCGCCTTGCCCACTACCAAGGCGCTGCAAGCCTTCTCGCCGAATTGTCTTCGGAGGAACGGGCAGGCGCCTGGGCGAGTGTCAAAACACCTCGACCTAGCCTTGTCTTTTACACAGGTAAACCCGTCAAGAAACTTGCAGATATTCATGCAGGTGTTCGACATCTACGTGATACGTCTTTCGCTCGACTTGTGGTGCGATCAGACGATCTGCCAGTCATTCTGCCGCTGCTTCCTCCTGGTTTTGAAATTCTCAACGAGAAACCCCGTTCCTTTGATTCCGGCCTCGCAGTCATTGGAAAGATTCCTCCTGAAAATACACGTTCACTCGCTCAAATCGCTAATCCGTACTGACTCGAACACTGTCCTGTCTGGAGCCACGTTCATGAATCGGTTCATTTCTTTTATGACACATCACTCCCAACTGTTTGTGGCTGCTGTGGCACTTGTTGTGCTTACATCGGGCTTTATTGGAATGCCTTTTTGGGATGAAGATGAGCCACGATTTGCCGCTATCGCTCAAACCATGGTTGAAACAGGCGACTGGACAGTTCCTTTATTCAACGGTGAACTTGCAGTCGACAAACCAGTGCTGATGCACTGGTGTATGGCGGCATGTTTTTCCGTTTTTGGGATGAATGAAATTGCTGCCCGTCTTCCTGCAGCACTCGCAGCCCTGTTGACATCTCTTGCTCTTCTTCGGCTTGGAACTCGCTGCTTCAGTACTGCAACGGGCATTGTTGCGGCCCTTGCCTACCTCGGCTGTTTACTTGTTGCGATTGAAGCTCATGCCGCGACTCCCGACTCGATTCTTGTCGCTCTGTCGACATGGGCGACGCTCCTTCTGGTTGAACCTTTTCTTCCAGACAGACGTCATCAACCTGGAACGAAGCAGCCTGTTCAGGTAAACAATGCTTCCTCCGTCAGCATGTGGCATGCTGGCCTTGCGGGTAGTTTGCTCGGGCTAGGAGTACTCTGCAAAGGACCAATCGGTTATATCGGACCTCTCGTTGTCGTCATGGGCTGGGTCTGGCTTGTTCAATGCCTGTCCACCGGAAAAGAACAGCCTGGTGATGGCCGGCTCAAAGAGCAGGTGCTCTCAACGCTTCGACATGTCTTTTCTGAAGGCATTCCGGCCGCTTTTCGTACGGTCCAGCAAACTCGACTTCTTACCGTCACTGCCGCTGCCATACTCGTGGCCGCACCTTGGTATATAAGCGTTGGTATTCAAACTGATTGGGAGTGGACGAAAGGCTTCTTCTTTGTTCATAACGTCGGGCGATTCGTCGCTCCTATGGAACGGCATTCGGGTGGCCTATTGTTTCATCCCCTGACAATGCTTGTTGGCTTTTATCCTTGGAGTTGCTTTCTACCACTTGCTATCTTCGGAGCCACACGGCAACTCTGGAAGACCTGGCGACAGGGACAGAGCCCACACATTGAAAACTTACATGCTCCTGCATTGAGTCTCCTTCTGCTTTGGATGAGTGTCTGGGTCGGTGGCTTTTCACTTGCCGCTACCAAACTTCCCAACTACATAATGCCGGCATATCCTGCTGCCGCTCTCCTGGTTGCTGCACTTGCCATGGAAGCAGTCAAACGCTCCGCCTGGCTCTACCCGCGATGGATGGGTATTGGTGTTGGTGGAATTGCTTTTGGAGGAATTGCAACAAGTGTCACGATTCTGGTTGGTTCGTTTTATGGGTTAACTGGTAGTGAGCCTGCCGCAATCATCGGACTGATTCCCGTAGCTGGTGCTTTTTGGCTTGTCTGGCGTTCACGACAACGGCCAGCCTACGCTGTAACCACCATGGTTTTCTTAGGGCTTCTCTATTCTTCTTTGGCAGTCGGTCCTGCTGCGGCATGGATTAGTCGTGCCAACACGCTTCCAGCCTTAATTCGTGAAGCCCATGCACACGCCGGCGGACACGCACGAATAGGGGCATACTCTCAAATCACACCTAATCTTGTGTATTACGCCAAAGGCCTTGTCAAACGCTGGGCTCATGATTCTGATCGGGCTGAAAAAGCTGCCGCTTTTCTATTGACCGGACCAGACGCAGTCCTCGTTATCCCTGAGAATCAATTTAATGAACTGTCCTCTTTCTTGCCGGAAACTGCTGGAGTCGTAGGCCGCGCCCGACCCTTGTTCAAAAACCAGGACTTTCTTCTGGTGGGCAGCATGAAAGAGTCCGCACCAGCAGTCACGAAACGCACCGCCTCGGTTCGGAGCATAAAGAAATGAACCCGCCGGAACGCCACGACCCAGCGGCACCTGGCCAATCGATAGAGCGTCCGTGCCCTGGCCTCCTGTCGATTGTCATTCCTTGCTACAACGAAGAAGCTGTCATTGAGGAAACTCATGCCCGCATCTCCAGAATTGCACCTCGATTAGGCATGGAACTGGAAGTTCTTTACGTTGACGACGGAAGTCAAGACAGCACTCTTAAAAAACTAAAACAACTTGCAGTTGAAGACTCACGAATTGTTGTCATCGAGTTTTCTCGAAACTTTGGCCAACAAGCTGCCATGTCTGCTGGTCTTGAAATGGCACAAGGAGATGCTGTTGTTCTTATTGACGCTGATCTCCAAGACCCACCGGAAGTGATCATTGAGATGATCGCCAAATGGCGAGCCGGTGTGGATGTTGCCTATGGACGCCGAAAGTCACGCGACGGGGAAAGCACCTTCAAACTCGTAACAGCGAGTCTTTTTTACAGATTTTTCGCCATGCTGATGCCGTACCCCGTACCTGTCGACACTGGTGACTTCAAGTTATGCGATCGTGTGGTCGTTGATACCGTCTGTGCACTTCCTGAGAAACGCCGATACCTTCGAAGCCTCGTTCCATGGGCAGGTTTTCATCATGCTCCAGTTGACTACGATCGAGACGCCAGAACCGCCGGAGAGACGAAGTATTCCGCCTTCCGACTGCTCTCCCTCGCGGCAGATGCTGTACTTCTTTCATCAGACAAACCCGTTCGAATCATCTGGTTTCTCGCTGCCCTGTTTGCTTTTGTAGGTGCATCTGGAATTCTCGCAGGGCTAGTCTCTCCTCCAAAAGAGACCGTATCTCTTCCTACAATTCTCGCTCTCCTCGGATTTATATCAGCAGCGCAAACTGCCGCTATTGCTATCGTAGGCGAATACGTTGTGCGCTCTTATCGGGAGGCACAAGCACGGCCGTCATTTATCATGAGAGGCAGAACTGCTTCCAACGATCAAGCTCCGGCCACTCCGGTCGACGAAGCATGCAATACCGACTAGAATCGTGCTGCAAAAGAACATGGCATGTGACTTCGATTCTCCGAATCCGACCGTTTCACGTATACACTACAGCGCTGATTCAATTGCTTGAATTAATGCCGGATCCTCTGGAGCCACGCCTGACTTGAAACGCCCAACGACTGCTCCATTACGATCAATCAGGAACTTCTCAAAATTCCAACCAACATCACCCGATGGATCAGCAGATTCTGTCAGCGTCTTATAGAGATCAGCCTTGCCTGAACCCTTCACTGTTATTTTTGAAAACATATCAAATGTAACGCCGTAGTTTTTTGAACAAAATGACGCAATCTCGCTGTTGCTTCCAGGCTCTTGGGCACCGAAATCATTTGCAGGGAATCCAAGAATGACAAAACCTTTGTCCTTAAACGTGTCATATAGTTTTTGCAAACCAGCGTACTGCCGTGTGTAACCACACTGACTAGCCACATTCACTATAAGTACAACTTTACCACTGTAGTCGCTTAGGTTTTGGTCTGTTCCATCAATTTTCTTCATCGAACCAACAAGCGGGGACGCTGCATTACTTGATGCAGACATCGCAACCATTCCGATAACCAAAAGCGCCCCAACAGTAAGTCTCATTACGTACAAGGAAATCATGTTCAACTCCTTACAATGGTGAGCTCACTTCTTAAAGAACGGTGAAAACCCAATGCAGCCAAAACTTTGTTTTAAAAACTAACTACGATAATTCTATCATAACGGAAAGCGAGTAAATGGCCTCCTGAAAATCTGTTTATTTGCATGGCCCGGCCCGTATCACCGCCTCATCGGCGTCATCGTTGAACAGAACAAAATTTTCCCGGAACTTCTCTGCCAGAGTCCCGGCTGCTTCTTCCCAGGCTGTCGCATCCGACCAAGCATTCTGTGGTAGAAGGAGTCGCTCCGAGACACCTGGCACCCGACAGATCGCCTCGAGTCCAAAAACTGGATCTCGCTGAGTTTGCTCACTGGTCAGTGAGCCAGCATGAATCGCATCAATAATACGTCGAGTGCTTGATAGATCAATTCGTCGACCGACTCCTAGCCCTCCTCCAGTCCAGCCGGTATTTACTAGCCAGGCCTGAGCCCCATGACAGCGGATTTTTTCTGACAATAACCGCGCATAGACTACTGGGTGGCGGACCAGAAACGCGGCACTATAGCATGGCGAGAAAGCAAGCTGAGGCTGAAAAACACCCATTTCTGTTCCTGCAACCCGGGCTGTATATCCTGACAGAAACTGATACATCGCTTGCTCAGGCGTAAGCCGACTCACTGGTGGCAGCACTCCAGAAGCATCGCACGTTAAGAAAATCACATGGTTTGGATGACCCGCGAGAGATGGCATCCGAGTATTTTTAATAAATTTGAGAGGATATGCCGCTCTCGTATTTTCTGTTATCGCATTCGAGTTGTAATTTACTTCACGCGTGGTTTTATCGTACACAACATTTTCTAGCACTGTGCCGAATCGAATGGCTCGATAAATGTCAGGCTCTTTATCCAAAGCAAGGCCGATACACTTCGCATAACATCCTCCTTCAATGTTAAAAACACCATTGTCACTCCATCCGTGTTCATCATCGCCGAGAAGCCTTCGGGTTGGATCAGCTGACAGGGTAGTTTTTCCTGTCCCCGACAAACCAAAAAAAAGAGATACGTCTCCTGACTTTCCCTCATTCGCTGCACAATGCATGGAAAGCACACCTTTGGGTGGCAACAACCAATGCATGAGTGTGAACACCCCTTTTTTCATTTCCCCGGCATACTCAGTTCCGAGAATGACCTGTTCTTTCCGTTCAAGTGAAATATCTACACTGGTACGACTTGTCATCTGTGCCGTCAAGGAATTTGCGGGAAATTGCCCCGCATTGTAGATGACACAATCAGGATCTCCGAAGTTCTCTAGTTCCTCACGTGTAGGACGAATGAGCATGTTATGCATGAAGAGCGCGTGATAAGCCCTCGCACAGATTACTCGAACTTTGATCTGATGATTTGGATCCCAACCTGCAAACCCATCAAAAACATAGATCTGATCTCGTGTATTGAGATAGTCAATTGCCCGCTGGCGATTCAAAAGGAATGTGTGCTCTTCAATAGGATGATTCGTACTTCCCCACCACACATCCTTCTCTGAATCTTCATGCCGAACGATATGCTTGTCCTTTGGACTTCTTCCAGTTTTTGCACCAGATCGTATTGCAATAGCACCGCTTGAGACAACGCCTGCCTTCTCTCGAGTCAGAGCATCTTCGTACAATCGTGCGGGCGATGCATTTCGTACCACAACAGGTACGGTTATTTCTTGTGGGCTTAAATCTACGTGAATTGACACGCTTCACTCCAGCGACAGTCCATTTATTTCAGAAATCAGACACGAGTTTCTCCTCATACTCATGCCGATTAGTGTACCTACTTACACAACGCCAACAGCCAAAATAAAAGATACCAGAAGGATGCAGCACCCTACAGCAAGTATGACCATCCCTACTGGGCTCGGCTGCACTCGTAAACGCCGAGACATTCTCCTTAAACGGCGGCTCAGGTCAGTCCATGCTTCACCTGCTTCACCTGCTTGTAGGACCACTACACTCACGGTGCGCAACGGCCCGTTCCCCTCGACATGTGCCTGCAGTCCAAGCGTTGGCAAGGCGACACTCTCTCCCGCCCATCGAACTGCGGGGTCAACCGCAGCTGCATTCTGCACAACAAGAGGTCGAACCTGCTCAACTGTTGCGTTGTAAATCAGCAATCGTGGTCTCGCAAAAAGGATGCATACTGCAACAACCAAGGCATACAAGAGAAGCAAGATAACCTCACCCCAAGGTGACCCACCTAATAACGGCTGAATCGCGGCGAGTGGCCCTACTGCCACAAGACCTGAGAGGGCAGTACCGAGCAGTGCACTATCCCACGCTGCGGACATAACAAGAGGCCGATGACGAAGTTGCAGCCCACCCATTACGCAACAGTAAACTCCCAATGGCACCAAAGCGATCCAAAAGGGAAGACTTTCAAGCCAGAAACTCATGACGCGTCCTCGTTGGAAGCAGGAAGTGGCAATTTCTTAAACTGCTAAAGAAAAGCCATGCCGCACATGACAAGTAACCATACTATCTCAATGACAGCCATCAAAATGAAGAAGGCATATTTTCGTTGCGTTGCTAGCACCAATTTCTTTGCTCTTTCATCAAAGTGAATCTGGTAAGGCAAAGACAATGTCCCTAACAAACGCGTCCTCGAAGCTGTACACGTCATGAAAGTCTTCACGACGGTCGTCACTGGTTTTTCTCATTTGGCCCATGTCAATCATGTTGAACACTATTTCACCAATGTCAGCGGTAGCACAAATGCCCCAGGAAGACAGTACTTTTGTTGCTAAATATCCATATTGCTGCTGTGCATATTGCCGAGCGGCTTCACACAGTTCTTGCCCACTCACATGCTTTTCACTTTTCATTTTTTTTTGAGCTGCCTGCACATCCTTCGATTTTTCCTGCTCACCCATTCCAAGAGACTCTTGTGCAAAAGAAAGGGCTTCGAGAACGAACAGGTATGCATCCAGAGAATATCTCTGATCTCGTTCGAGCAGGTCTGCCAGCGGATGATTAGGATCAATAAGAGGCATGTGTTTCTCGCATAGCGGTAATAGCTTTTACGAGTATAGCACATAGACCCTGGAGTCATCTGGCAGAACGCTCCAGATACAATCAACTCCCGGGAGCCTGCTCTTCTATAAATGTGTATCCCAGCGGAGTGAGAGGCTTGGAAAAATCACGAATCAGATCGAGCCCACGATCTATGAGGCTCGTCCGTGGATCAAACTGATAGACATCTCGGTCTTGGCCACCTGGCTTAAATACCTGAATTGCAAACGGCATCAGATCAGTGGCCCTGAGAATGAGTTCCACTTTTGAGAAATTTGCAGCATCAACTTGAAATTTAGGCAGCGCCTCAAGCCATATTTGGTCAGTTACTGATGGTGGGGTAATAATTCGCATTGAATACCGCTTCTTCAGAGTGTCTGCCTTCGCACCAAAAACAAACGGGAGAGGACCTTCACTAATTGCCCGTCCTCGCATTTCAGGTGGCAGCTTTGTTTCACGAAGCTGCCGCTCACTGTGCCGAAACTCGTAGATACTCGTACCGTTGCAGACCCAGTGCTCACCAGAATTTGAAGGCCTGGTATCGTATGTTCTTTTTTCAGGATTCCACTGCTTTGATGATTTCACTCGAAAGAGACCTTTATCAGGAGCAGCGTATTTGATTTCCCCTGTACTTTCAGAAAATGCTAGTCGTTCCCCTGAAGCATCCGCTGGGCTCCAGGCGTTATACTCCCATTTATAAAAAGTGCATGACCAAGTCGTCACCTTCGCGTTTCGAGCTTCCCATCCGACCAATAATTGTTCGAGTGCCGCTCGTTGCTCAGGACTCAGTGTTGAAGCCTGATTCTGACTCAAGGGCTGGGCAACTTGTTGCTGTGAAAAGCTTTCTGGTTGACCAAAAACTACAACCGTGACTACGAATACCCAGCGACACAGCGCGCCTGACCTCACCCTGCGGGGGGTGTTACGTTGTTGATCAGAAGGGCCAGTCCGGACTAGATGCACATCAAACTCCTCAATGATTTCTAGGACAGTAGCAATCTACCCAAGCAATCGCGAGGCCTTTTTCAGGGCACAAATTGTCCCTATCACGGGATTTCACCACTGAATGTCACGGGCAGACGCATTCTTCCGTAACTCTTGTAACTCGCGGGAAAAGCCACCGGAAAGAATTGGGAATCGACACCAGGATTTCGGATCAAGGCTTTCGTCATCAAGATGAAAAGACGGCGCTAATCGCTCACGTTTCCACTGATTCCGTGACCACAACAGAAAAAAACGTTCCGTCCAATAACCTAATCTCTCAGCATCGTGCTGAGGAAATTCATTTATCAGTTGCTCCCAAATCACAACGGGCATCTGTTGATCACGAATTGCAAATCTTTCAATTCGATCGAGCACGTCATAAGGCATTAGATCAGACTCATCAGTCTGCCCATCATGAGTTGGCCTCAATTCAGCGGTTGGCTGTTGCCTGTTGATTGCTCCCATAGTAGAGAGCGGCCCAACGTCCTGAGGGCCCTCATGTTCAATCCAAGTAAGCCATTCTCGGAGAAACGCTTTGTCTATACCTGCGATTGGTGCTATTCCGCCAGCGGTGTCTCCATCCATGGTTGCATAGCCAACGGCAGCTTCTGATCGATTGCTTGTTGCAACAAGCATCGCATTATAAAGATTTGCCAACAGCCAAACTCCAGGCGCTCGCACCCTGGCCTGAATATTCTGTCGGGCAATATCGTCGCTCTCCCAACTAAGTTTTCTACCAATGACTGCCTCTGCAAGTTCTTCGTATTTTTGCACCAGTGATTCGACATCGAATTCATGGAACTTTGCTCCAACGGCAGACGCGATTCCGCGCGCCGCTTCTCTGGTTGTCGTACTGGAATTTACCGTTGATTGGTAAACGCACGTGAGTACTTCAGCAACAATTGCTTGAACGCTTGGATCTGAATAACTACTCCCCGATAGCTTGCGGAGATTGGAAACTACGGCATCACCAAGGCCGAGCCTCTTTACAGCATCAGATCCGTGTTCCCGGGCAATCATTGCAATCCCGATTGCAACCAGGCAAATAACTGCTGAGGAATCTGCACCACCGCTTGCACTTACAACAAAACCACGACTTCTACTTTTCCTTAAACTATCCATCAGTCCAAGGGATACCGCCCGTGTAAATTCTTCTTTCTTACGAATGCCTGGCTCCTGGCTACGCTCCCACTCATCTCGACTGTCTCCGCCACACGATGGGTCACAAGGTGAAAGAGGAGGGAACATGAAATCGTGCGATATCACATCACAATGATCTGGAAGACTCGTATGGGAAATACTTCTCGCCTGAATAAGGCGTATTGCATCAATATCAACATCACCATCAACAACGGAAACATCTGCGAACGAGAACCGTCCACCACGAGCCACAAGACCAGAAGGATCAGCAATCAGCGTACTGCCGTCGTAGACAATACGACCGGACTCGTTCCCTAGTAGATTGGCCAGTACATACGCAGAAGCGAAGGCACGAGCCCCCTCTAAGACAAATCGTCTACGAATCTCATCTTTACCAAAAGCAAAATGACTGGCAGATGGATTCAAAATAACATCAACTCCACGGGCAGCAAGTCGGGCACCTGGCCGATCCGCAACCCACGCGTCTTCGCATATCTCAAAACCGATTCGAACTCCACCACAACTGAATCGCAGATCACCAAAAGGCAATTGACGCCCAGCCACCGTGACCACATCCTGACGTCCCGATGGCCAGCGACGGAACCAACGAGGCTCATAATGGAGACCGTCACCAGCTAAGTGCTGCTTCGCAGAAATTCCGAGAAGTTCACCATCAACGAGTAAAGCAACCCCGTCGTACACACCACTAGCCCACCGCACTGGCAAGCCAACTGCCAGAACAAGCCCCCGGCTGACCGGCTCGAGCTCGTGCAACATGTCCATAGCTGTTGAAAGGACGCCAGATGAATGGAACGCATCTTCGCAACCATAGCCACTGATACAAAGTTCTGGGCAACAAAGAATTGAAATCTGACGACGACGAGCCTCCTCGCACGCCGATGCGATCCGGCTGATATTGCCTTCCCAGTCCAATGGTGTTTGATTCAGGGCAGCCGCCCCAAGAC
>ERZ802824.890-NODE-890-length-16353-cov-32.6683_pt1 | contig 16353 bp, 22 predicted proteins | sample MGYA00345650_ERZ802824 | MGnify/ENA primary metagenome ERZ802824 (study PRJEB30503, sample SAMEA104212361) | marine metagenome | biome: Westerlies Biome; feature: [SRF] surface water layer (ENVO:00010504) within the epipelagic zone...; material: water... | reverse complement strand
CAGAATTAACTTATAAAGCAGGTGATGCATATTCAATAGAACCTGGTCATGATGGTTGGGTAGTTGGAGATGAGCCAGTAGAAGTTTATGAGTTTCATGGGAAATGGGGTGAATAAAAAAATAATAACAATAAAATCAAAGGAGAAAAAATGGAAAAAGAAATGTTGGCTATCTTAAGTCTTAAAGAAGGAAAGTTTGATACATTCATGGGTTGGATGGCATCTGAGGAAGGAATGGGTGTTAGAAAAAGTGTAGCCTATCCAGAAAAAACTATACCAGGAATTAAACCTGACAAAAGTGGTGTAATGTTCAAAGTTTCAGTTCACAATGAAGAAGGTATGAAAGAATTTGTTGCTGGAAAAAATCCAGTTGCAAAAGCAATTTATGAAGAATGTGTAGCAAGTGTACATCTTTATGAATTATCAAAAGTAAATGTTTAATAAAGGAGAAAAAGTATGAAAAACTACATGGTAACGCACACTTTTAAATCTAAAGAAGCTAAAGCTAAAATGATAGAAGTTACTGGTTCAATGTCGATGGAAGATATGACCAAAGCAATGACAAGTGAAAATGCAAAATGTCAAATGAGCTGGAATACACCAGGTGATAACTTAACAATGTTTTGCTGGTGGAAAGGTACTGATCCAGATGCAATTAATAAACAATTAGAGTCTATGAATGATTTTTATGAACCTCATAAATTTGTTGAGTGTACAGATGATATTATAGATTTTAACGCTAACTAAAAAAAAGGAAATAATAATGGAAGCGAAAGAAATAGTAAAAAAAGCCTACGAGGCTTTTAGTAAAGGTGACATGGAAACAATGTTTAATGACTTGGTTCATGATGATTGTACTTGGATTTTTCCAGGTGAAGTAGGTAAACACCCTTTATCAGGTATTCACAAAGGAAAACAAGCAATGATGGAAACGTTTCAAAAAATTCCAGGAGCTTGGGATAATTTTCAAGTCATTCCAGGAGAGATGATCTCAGAGGACAATAAAGTATTTGTTAAGTGTGAAGGAAAAGCAAGCGGTATGAGTACAATGTTTGGACATTTTTTTGAAGTTGCTGATAATAATAAAATTTCAACAATGATAACATACGACGATACACTTAGTATGTTCAATGCAATGAAGAAATAAGAAACAATATGTCAATTTTAAAAAAACTAAATAAAGTAATCATGGAGAAGGATGGTGCAGCAGCAGCTGAGATAATCCATGATGATTATAAGAGGTATTCTCATCTTCAAAGAAACTATACTGAAAGTGGAAAAACAGGTATGATTGAAGCAATTAATAAAGGTTTCATGAAAGTTGATAAATATAGGATTTTATATGAAAATGATGAAATAGGTTTTGATCATTCTATTGTTACTTACGCCGAGGATGGAAACAAAGAAGCTTTAATGTGCTATTGGAAATTTAAAGATGGCAAAATTATAGAATTAGAAACTGGAGCTACAAAATTACCACAGCAGTAATTAATTAAAGGAGGAGATAAAGATGAAACTATTAGTTCATTCAATACAAGGACCAGAAAATGCTGTGAATGGAGTATTTCCCATAGGAATAGCTTCAATGGCAGCTGAAGCAGGTCATGAAGTAAATATATTTTTAGCAGGTAATGCTGTTTCTTTAATGAAAACTGAAATAGTAGAAAATATGTCAGCTATTGGAGTTGGTAAACTAAGTGATTATATGAAAGTCATAAAAGATAAAGGAATTAAAATTCATTTATCTACAGGAAACTGTAAAGCAAGAGGTATTACAGAAGATGATATTAAAGATAAGAATGGAGTTATGTCAGGACCTCCAGGATTATTGAAACTTGTAGAAGAAGCTGAGAAAGTCCTGTCATATTAAACTAAAAAAAGGAAGATAACTATGTCAATATTAGCAAAGTATAATGCGGCTATGGAAGCAAAAGATGAAGCTGCAATGAATGAAATTTTACATGATGATTATAAGTTTACAATGCATGCATCAGGTAATGTTTTAGGAAAAGCAGATGTAATCAAATGGGCAATGAGTGGAGACATTAAAAGAGATAAAATTAGAGTTTTATTTGAAAATGATGAAATTGGTGTTGAACACGCATTTGTTACGTTTAATGATGGAAATACAGAAGCAGTGATGGCTGTATTTAAGTATCAAGATGGAAAAATGATTTCACTTGAAACAGGTGCTACAAAAATACCAAAATAAGTGAGTGGTATAGACTTCTATTTCTCGATAGGAAGTACTTATACCTATCTATCTGTCACAAGAATACTTGATGTTGAAAAAAAACATCAAGTTAAATTTAATTGGAAACCATTTTCAGTTAGAGCAATCATGCAGGAAATGAACAATATCCCATTTCCAAAAGATAAGATGAATAAAGTAAATTATATGTGGAGGGATATTGAAAGGCGTGCAGAAGGATATGGTTTTTTTGCAAAAACACCTGTTCCCTACCCATTATCTGAATTTGATTTAGCTAATCAAATTGCAATTCTTGGTTTAAAAAAAGGTTGGGGAGAAAAATTTGTTATTTCAACTTATAAAAAATGGTTTCAAGAAGGTAAAGAACCAGCAATAGATCCAAGTATTTCTGAAGTTTGTGAAGAATTAAATCTTAATAAAGATGAAATAATTTCTGAATCAAAATCATCTGATATTGAAAACAAATATTCTGAAAATACTAATTCAGCAAGAGAAAATAAAATATTTGGTAGTCCATCTTTTATTGTGAAAAATGAACTCTTTTGGGGAGATGATCGAATGGAAGATGCTATCAAGTGGTCATTTAAATAATTCTATATATTCCAACAAAATTCATTTAAAGTTAAGAATGAGTCTATTAAGTTCATATTTATTTTTAGTTTTAGCAGTTCTTTTAGGAGTAACCTCAAACAGTTTTGCTAAAAGTGCTGAAGGATTTACTCTCTTTTTTCCAAGTATTATTACAGGGATTACAATTGTTATGTGTATGTATGCCCTTTCAATGGTAATGAAAAATATTCCAATGGGGATTACTTATGCATCATTTGCAGGTTTAACAATTATTGCAACTGTAATCGTTGGAGTGTTTAGATTTAATCAGATACCAAATTTATATTCATTAATCGGTTTAGCATTAATCATTGCTGGTGTTTTGATGGTAAATTTATTGGGAGACAACTAAATATGATTTCAAAAAAATATGCACAACCTTTGTTTATGATTTTTATGTCTTTTGGAATGAGCGTTATAATGAGTGGAGTTGTTGTGGCAGTGAACACAAGTTTGTCAGATGGCTTTGTTGATAGATGGCTCTATTCTTGGATGTTTGCATTTCCAGTTGCTTTAATTGCAGCTTTTACAATGGCTCCCTTGATGAGACCCTTGGTAAATAAAATTGCATCAAAAGAATAGATTAATAGCTATCTGGTAATTTGTGACTTCCATCATCTTGTAAAATAATTTCATATTCATGAGCTACATTAGCTAAATCAAGTGAAGAATATAAATGCGGAAAAAAATTACCGTCTGAAGCTTGCTCCCAAACTAAATGGTCTAAATTTAAAGTTTCTATTTTAAGCAATATTAGGTTTTGCTGTCCTTTGTAATATTTTTGAAGAGTGCTCTCAACTTGATCTTGACCTGAAAAATGAATATAGCCATCCTTAATATCTTTAGAGGATCCTGAATAAGTTCCAGATAATTTAGCTTTTTGCAATTCATCGTTATTAATGATTTTATAAACAAATTTTAAATTCATTTATTACCAAGATGAATTAGGTCTATTTAAGAATGCGATTTCTTCTTCAGTAGACTCTCTTCCAAGAATTTTATTTCTATGAGGGTATCTGTGGAATTGACGTATAGCTTTAGTGTGATCTTGCCAAAATTTTTTAATTTGTACATAACCTTCGTGCTCTCTTAAATATTTATTCAATAAATAATATGCCATATCATGATCTGTTATCTCTTCACTATGAATAAGAGGTAAAATCATAAAGAACCTTTGGCTTTCATTCATTGCTTCAAGATAACCAGCATAAACCGCATCATTCACAATTAGTCTTGTTTTGTGATCTTGTGCAAAAGCTTTTTTATCATCTCTAAACATATTTCTAGAGAATTGATCAAAAAGAATAACTAATGCTAGAGCGCTCATTGGTTGATCTTGCCAATCATCGTATTCATTTTGACTTGCAAGTTCATAATCATTTAAAAATCTATCTCTTATAGTTTGATCAAATGCATCATCTTTTTTAAATCTTTTCTCTGAAGGTGTTTCCTTAAACCAAAAATCTAAAATTTCCTGAGCTTTAACTGGGATCATTTTGAAACCGGTTTTAACAATTTTAAAAATTTATTATGAATAATTTTATTTGAAGATACTAAAATGTTTCCAGCATTTATAGCATCTCTATTATCCCAAGTTGAAATATATCCTCCAGCAGCTTTAATTATTGGTATAAGTGGATGTATGTCCCAAATCTTATTAGAACATTGAATTACAATATCAACTCTACCTTCAGCAAGATGAGAATAGCTCAAAGCATCACTACAAGGAAATTGCATTAATTTTAAAATTTGAGGAATTTTTTTTTGTTTATTTAAGGGTAACCAACCATGGAATGCAGCTGAAACTTTTACATTTTTAAATGCAGCTTTCTTATTAACTGAAATTTTTTTTCTTATCCCATTATTAAACACATAAGCAATTTTATTCGAATAATTAAGGTAATATTTTTTGAGTACTGGAAAATTTGCTAATCCTAAAATTGGAATTCCTTTGTAATTTAGAGAAATCAAATTACTCCAAGTAGGGTTACCAATTACAAATGATCTAGTTCCATCGATTGGATCAATTATCCAAGTAAAATCACTTTTTGATTTTTTATGACCAAACTCCTCGCCTATCACTTGATGGTCTGGAAATTTCTTTTTTATTTTAAGTCTTATAAATTTCTCAAAAGCCTTATCTGACGTTGTTACAGGATCGTACCCCTTTCCTTTCAGTTTATTTGAGATTTTGAATGGTTTGTTTAATTTAGAATAATAAAACCTTGTTAGTTCTTTTGCTAACTTGTTTAAAAAATTAGCATAAATAGGGTAATTTTTTGAATTAAACTGATCCACATCAAACTCTTACTATTTTATTTATGTTGAATAAAGTTAAATTTTAAATAATTCTTAGATTAATAGTATGAAAATCGAACTCAACGAAAACAAAATTTACTTTTACAACGGTTCTTTAAAAAAAGAAATACATCCTTTCTGGCTAAGAGAAAGAGTTGATGGAGAGGAATTTTTAGATAAAGGAACTCAACAAAGATTATTTGATCCTACATCATTAGATAATGAAATAAGTATTAATAAAGCAAATATTAATGAAAATTTTTTAGAAATAGATTTTAATGATGGCGTAAGTTCAAAAATAGAGATTAATAAAATTGCTCAAGAATTTTCAAATGAAGATACTGTTATAAAGCCTATTACTAAAATAAAATGGGACTCAACTTTAAAAGATATAAAAAACTTTAGATATCAAGATAATTTTTTTGAGAGTAAAGAAATGCATGATTTGCTAGTGTCTTTTTATAAATATGGGTTTGTAGTAATTAAGAATATACCAACAGAAGATAATTTTATTGTAAAATTTGCAAATTCAATTGGAAGTGTGAGAAGAACTAATTTTGGAGAATATTTTGATGTAAAATCAAAACCAAATCCAAATGATTTAGCCTACACTTCACTCGCTTTAGCGCCTCATACTGATAATCCTTATCGTAATCCTGTTCCTTGTATTCAATTACTCCATTGTATAATAAGCAAAGTGTCTGGGGGGTTATCAACATTAGTAGATGGTTACACTGTTACTGAAGATTTAAAAACTGAAAATCCAGATTTTTATAAAATTTTATCCGAAGTAAAGGTTAAATTTAAATTTATTGATAAAGACGTTGTTTTAGAAGATTGGTCTGAATTAATAAAACTAAATGATGATAAATCTTTAAAACAAATTAGGTTTAGTCCTAGATTAGATTTTGTACCAATATTAGAAAAAGAAAAACTAGATTTATATTATAGAGCACGTAAAAAATTATCTGAAATGTATAATTCAGACAAATATAGAATTGAATTTAAACTTGAGGAAAAAGATTTGATGATGATGGATAATTACAGATTACTTCATGGAAGAACCGCTTACAAAACTAGCGAAGGAGATAGATTTCTACAAGGTTGTTATATTGATTATGATAGCACTGAAGGAAAGCTAAGACATTTAAAGAGAAAATATAATTTATAACTCTATTTAGTTTTATTCTGATTTTCTATTTCTTTATATAAAGCGCTATGATCATCATTGTCATTGCCTCTTTCTACTAATGAATTAAACATCTCTTTGATTAAACTTGAAATAGGTAGTTTTGTATCAAAATCACCTGCACACTCTAAAATATTATTCATATCTTTTAAGTGAGTTGACACTTTACCCTTAGGCGAAAAATCTTTATCTATCATTCTTTTTCCGTGATTTTGGAGAATTTTTCCATCTGCAAAACCGCCTGACAATGCTTTAATAAACTTATTTGCATCCACACCTGCTTTTTCACACAATGTAATGGCTTCTGCTACTGCTCCAATTGTAACTCCTACAATGATTTGATTAGCAAGTTTTGATACTTGGCCACTACCAATTGGACCTACTAAAGTAGGATTTCCCATGATTTTTAAAGTATCAAAAGCATAATCAAAAGTTTTTTGTTCACCACCAACCATTATGGCCAAACTTCCATCTTCTGCCCCTATGGTTCCACCAGAAACAGGTGCATCCAAAAAATTAATTCCTTTTTCTTCTAATATTTTGCCAAATTGAATTGCAATTTTTGGTTTGATTGATGACATATCAATCACTGTAGATGATGGTTTTAGATTATTTAAAAATTCTTTATCTCCTAATACTTTTTCAACAGCTTCATCATCTGTTAACATTGTGATAATAATATTGGTATCTTTGACAGCTTCACCTAAAGAACTAGATATATGTGCTCCAAGTTTTTCTAATGGTTTTGCTTTATCAAGGGTTCTGCTAAAAACTTTTAAATTTAATTTTTTTTTAAGAAGATTTGAAGCCATTGGGTAGCCCATAAGCCCCGTACCAATAAAAGCTATTTTCATTTTAGATTAGATGATTATCTTTTCATGCAATTATTAACTAGTATTGCCATTAAAATCCAAATTATAAAAGCTTCACCATTAGTGAATGTATAATCTGCTCCAGCAAATCCTGCTATAATGTTTAAAGCATAAATTATTATAGTAGATACTATTAGACTAATTGCTAAATCTCTAAGTGCACATAAATAATTCATTATTAAACCTTATACATTTTAATTAATTATGTAAACTTGAATAAGTTAGAAAAAAATTCTTAAAAAAAATTATTTGATAATGTAAAGATTAGAACAAATCAGATATCGAGAATCTACTAAAGCACTAGGTTGTATTCAAGAAATTTATTTGCTTAAAATGCAAATAAATTAATTGATAATTATAATTTAAATAATTAACTTATTTAAAGGAGGTTATTATGTTAAAACTTACACCACCTGACACTTAGCTGACAAAAAGCACATATTTCAAACAAACAAAAATAAAAATCCAAACGGATTTTAAAGCCAAAGAGGCAATTTAAGGGAGCTCTTTAGGCATTTGCTTAAAGAGCGACCCCTTCAAAAAATAAAATAATTATTATTAAACTTTTCTAATTTTTAAGATTAGCATTGGTAAAAAAGTTGCTACTAAAAAAGACCAAAATAACAATGATTGTGTTATTAAAGGTGTAAAAGTTTCTTTAGGCAACAATACCCCTACTAATAGACTTTTTGAAAAATCTGGAAATGGAAACATTAAAAATCCAGCAATTAATCCTACTACAATTGAAATATATGCAGTTTTTTCATTAATATTTTTGTTATAGAAGCTTAAGAAAACAGTTAAAACAAAGGCACAACAGAACAAGTCTGCTAGTAAAAATAAATACAAAATATCATATCCTTTTGAGGCAACAATAAAAGTTATCACAGATAAAAAGATAATAAAATATTTAGATAATTTTAGATAATCAGTTTTTTTATTGAAATTAAATGTTGCCTTGCCATCTACAACAAATAAGCTTGAAATTGCATTTACTAAAGTATCAACAGTTGAAATAGTCAAAGCTAGGCCTAAAGTAACAATTATTAGCGATAATATTTCAGTTTGTTCTCTTAATAATAATGTAAAAAAACCAAGATCAGGTCTGGCACTAGAGTCAATTGAAAATGAAACCATTCCAGCAAAACCCATAAAAAAAACAATTGGTACAATAATTAAAAAAGCAATAATTAAACCTTTTTTTAGGGTTTGATAATCTTTTGCAGCATAAACTCTTTGCCAATTTCCTTGGTGAAACAAATTCGTGGCCGCAACCGCTATAAAGAAAGTTAGACCTGCAGTATAATTTGGGCTGTAAGATCTGCTTAATAATTGTGGATTTTTTTGTTCTATGTATGCAAAAGAAAACTCACTGCCGGTAAAAGAAATTATATACGTTACAGAAATTAGTAGAAGTATACCAATAACAATCATCTGAATATTATCTGTAAATATTGAGGCTCTTAATCCTCCATATAAAGTATAAGTTAAAGTAGCAAAGAGTACTATAATTGCTGTGATCCAAAGTTCAGTTCCAGAAATATAATTAATTAAAACGGCAACAGCGGTTACTTCTGCACATAAAAAAATGAACATATAAAAAATAGTCATTAGTAAAATTAATTTAAATAGACTTTTTCCAAATTTTTTTCTCATAAATTCAATTAAAGATGATCCTTTTGGAAATTCTTTTCTAATTTTTTTTCCTAAATAAATTAAAAAAATCATTGGAAAAGCTGTTCCAAGAGCATAACCGATAACTGCTCCTATCCCACCCCATGTCGCTGCAGAAGCAGGACCAAATAATATCCAAGCACCTAAAGCTGATGCAACTAAACTTGTGGTTAAAGAAAATAAACCTACGTTTCTATTTGCAGTTAGATAATTATTTATACCTTTGAACTTTTTAGTGTGATAAAGGCCTAATATGGCAAATAATAAACTAATAATTATTACTAATGATAATGATGTTGATTGACTTATAAAGTATGTTTTATCCATTATTCTCCCTTTCTGAATTACCGGACAGGTTCTTAGGGTTTAATCTCAGTCTGTTACGACACCCCTTTTTGAATTAGATATTATATTTTTAAGATTAAATAAAGCTTAATAAAATAATTTTTATTATTAATTATTTAAACTATTGAGTTTTTTGGTTCATTATTTCAATCATACATTGAGTAGCGTATTCTCGCCATTCTGACGAATTTTTATTTTTTAAACTATTCAAATGATCTCTATTACTCTGAATATCGTCTTTATATTTTAATTTATCAGCACCATTCAAATTTTTTTCCATATTAGATAAGTTTGTTTCCATTGCATTTATCCAATTTTTACCCAGCTCAAGACATTTAACATCATCTTTTTCATCACAAATTTCCTTAAAAAAATTAAAGATAACATCATCCGTCTTTATGGAGGTGTTCATTTATTGTTTATTACAAACACCAATAGAATTTGGACCACATGTTTCGCCATTAGTCCAGGTTGCTCCAATTAAATTTGCTCCTTCAAAATTGGCATTAGTAATATTTGAAGAAGTAAAATTTGCTTCCATTAAGTTTGAATTTTGAAAATTGGCCTCAATTAAAGTTGCACCCATAAAGTCAACTCTTGTTAAATTGGAGCCACTAAAATTAGTTTTTTCAAAATTTGCACCTATTGAAACGGTCTCATAAAGATTTGCTCTTACAAAGGTGGACTCCGGGAATGTCCCAAAAGATAAATTGGAATTCATCATTATACTTTTATCAAAATTTACTTGAATAAAACTTGCAAAAGATAAATTTGAATTAGGCAAATAACTTCCCTGTAAATCTTGTGCATCTGAAAATCTACAATTTGAATAATCTACTCCATCTGTCAATGGGTCGTCACATGCTGCATAGCTATTAGTGAAAAAGAATAAACTAAAAAGGATTAAAATAATTTTTTTCATGATTAATGATAGCAAATAAGAATAAATATAACAAATATAAGAATATTATAATTTTATTACTATGTTAATTTCTTTATTTGATCTTCTGCATCTTTGATAGATTTTTTATAATTTAAAGCCATTTGATCAGCGCTTACTACATTTATTTTTTTTATACCAAAAAATTTTAAGATAAATTTTAACCAAGGTGTTAAAAAATCTTCTTTGCTATTAAGCTTTGTTCCTCCAGACGTAATAACTAAATATGCACGTTTATTTTTTAACAATCCTTCTCTTCGTCCGTTAGGTTTAAATCTAAAAGTTTCTCCCACTCTGGCAGCTAAATCTGACCATGCCTTTAAAGTTGCGGGTGGACCATAGTTATAAATTGGAGCAGATATAATGATGACATCACTTTCTTTAAGTTCTTTTACAAGTGTATCAGATAGTTTAAACATTTTTTTATGTTCTTTAGTTTGATCCTTTTTTGCAATCTTCATGCCTGACTCAGTTAATCCACTTACAAAAACCATTTCGTCATCTAAATCTCTATAAATAACTTTATCACCTGGTTTTTTAATTTTTTTTATTAATTTTTTTGCTAATGACCTAGAGGTTGAGCCTTTTTTTCTAGCACTTGAATCTATTTGATATATTTTCATAGTTTATCTTATCCAAATTTTTGTAAAAAAGGGAAAATATCTAATAAATAGTAACCCAAAATTTGCAATTGATTTGTTAAAATTAATATACCTGTAATTAAAAGAATAATTCCACCAATTTTTGAAACTAAATTTATATTCTTTTTAAAATTTTTAGAAAATATCAAGAACTTTTGTATTAAGTAGCCTGATAATATGAATGGTATTGCAAGTCCTAAAGAATAAAAGATTAAAAGCAAAACACCTTTGTTAATACTTTCCTCTGTAGCAGCTAATACTAAAATTGAACCTAAAATCGGTCCTATACAAGGTGTCCAGCCAAATGCAAAAGCCATACCAATTAAAATTGGACTATAAAAATTATTATTTGAATTAGTATGAATTCTTTTTTCAAAACTTAAAAATTTAATATTAATAATACCGATAATATGAAGTGATAGAACTATTATAACTATACCTGCAAAAATTCTAAGTTCGTTAGAATTTTGTAATAATACTTGCCCTAAAAAAGTAGAAGCCGCTCCAAAAATAACAAAAACAATTGAAAACCCAACTGTAAATAAAAAAGTTGGTATCAAATTTACATTTTTTTGATTTACTAACTCGTTCAAAGAACTACCTGAAATATAAGAAATATAACCTGGTATCAATGGAAGAACACATGGAGACAAGAAACTTATTAATCCTGCTGCAAATGCAATGAATAATTCTATCATCTATCCAGTATTCTTCATTGCTGCTGAAATACCTGCAATTGATGTTAATAAAGCATCATTTAAATATTTTTTATCAACTTTATTTTTAATTGTTTTAATCTTTTTTATCACAATTGGTTGAATAATATTTAGTACTTCAGTATAAATATTTCTGACTATTACAGATGTTCTAAATTGTTTTCTTAATTTGCTAATTTCATTAGGTGTTATTTCTTTATTAAGTTTTTTTATTACATCAAATTGAAACCTTAATCTTTTTCCTACTCTTTTTAATTTTTCATCTGCAAGATATTCTTCATAAATTTTTGATACATCAGGATCAACTTTTGAAATGACCATATCCAATATATCCAACATTGAATTGAAAAAAGGCCAATTTCTTTCCATATCATATAATGTTTTTCTAAATTCTTTAATGTTTGCATATCTTAAAGCTTCAGCGCTTCCTAACCATGCTGGTAGCATCAATCTAATTTGAGTCCATGCAAAAATCCAAGGTATAGCTCGTAGACTTTGAATATTGTCCACATTTTTTCTTTTAGATGGTCTTGAACCTATAGATAGTTTTCCTAAGGAAACATGTGGGGTTACTGTTTTAAAATATTTTATAAAATCAGAACTTTGATTGATATTTTTTCTATAAGAACTTTTTGAAATTTCTGCCATTTTTTCAATTAACGCTCTCCAAGAATCTTTCGGTTGTGGTGGTGGAATTAAAGTTGCTTCTGATACTGCTCCTATATAACTACAAAGATTATATTTTGCCAGAGGCTCATAGCCATATTTTTGTTGAATAACTTCTCCTTGATCAGTGATTCTTATTCTTCCATTAACAGAATTGGGTGGTAATGATCTCATTGTTGCCTGAATAGGTCCTCCTCCTCTTCCAGCTGAACCTCCTCTTCCATGGAAGAAAGTAATTTCAATATTAAATTTTTTTCCAAGTTTAACTATCTCTTCTTGCGCTTTATATTGGTGCCAGCTAGCACAAATCTTACCTGCATCTTTACTTGAGTCTGAATAACCAATCATTACTTCTTGTTTATGATTTATTAATTTTCTGTACCATTTATGAGAGAACAAGCTCTCCATAATAGATTTGGCATTTATTAAATCATCTAAAGTTTCAAATAAAGGAACAACTCTAAGCTTATTTTTAATTTTTGCCTCTTTTTGCAAAAAAGACACTGATAAAATGTCAGATGCTGCAGATGTCATAGAAATAACATAGGCTCCAAGACATTCTGATGGCTCTTCAGCTAGAATATTAAAAGTTGACCAAACTTCACTATTTTCTCTATTTTTAAATTTGAATTTATTGATCACATTTTTGGATGAGTTTAATTTTGTTTTTAAAAAATTTATTTTTTCAATTTCAGAAAATTTTGAATAATCTTTATTATATTTTTTTTTCACAAATTCACTTATTAACTGAGAGTGTCTTGATGACTCTTGTCTAATATCTAATTTAGCTAAGTTAATACCAAAACATTTTGCTCTTCTCATTAAATCTAATAACTCTCCACTAGCTAAATTTTCATTATTATTTTGTTCTAAAGATTGTCTAACAACTCTTAAAGGTTTTAATATTTCTTCTTTAGAATTAAGTAATTTTTTTTGATCTAAAGGTTTTTTATTTACTAAATGTTGCTCAATCATTCTATGAGTTATTCTCATTTTATCTCTTAATGGTCTTAAGAAAACTCTATAAGGTTCATATGACTTACCAGTTTTCTTTAGAATTTGTTTTGAGCATTTTTCCATTGAATATGATCTAATTATTTTAGTTAAAGTTTTTTCATATAATTTTGCTGCCTCCCATCTTGAAAGTAAAATAACCTCTTTTGTTACTTTAGCAGTAACGTTAGGATTACCGTCTCTGTCTCCACCCATCCATGAACCAAACTCAATTGGATTAAAGTTTTTAGGCAATCCTTTATCCATATTTTGAACAAATATGGAGTTTAATCTTCGATAAACCTTTGGAATTGTATCCCACAAACTATCCTCAATAATTGCTAAGCCCCATCTAGCTTCATCAAATGGTGATGGTTTTACTCTTTTTAAATCATCTGTATTCCAAATAATTGTAAACTCATCGAAAAGTTTTTTATCTAATAATTTAAGTTTAGAGGGATAATTTTTTAAAAGATCTCTTTGCTCAAGTATTTCTGTAATTTTGTGATATTTTTGAATTAAAGTTCGTCTTTTTACTTCGGTTGGATGTGCGGTTAACACTATTCCTATATTAAGATTTTTAGCATGATTATATATCTTAGTATCTGAAATATTTTTATTATTAAAAAGATCTTCAAAAATTTCTTCTATAAATAGATTGCTATTATTAATCTTTTTTTTATTATTTTCATATTCATTTAAACTTCTAGATGCATCAATCGACTCTGCTAAATTTATCAAATTCATAAAATGTGAAAAAGCTCTAGTTAATTTAAACGTATTTTTTGAATTTAAGCCTTTAATAGTACGAATAATTTTTCGGTAAGAATGTTTGCTATTTAAGTTTGTTTTATTCGCCTTAGAAAGTTTTCTTATTTTTTCAACTAATTCGAAAAATTTATCACCCTCTTGATCTTTTAAAACTTTTCCAAGTATATTCCCTAAATACCTAACATTCTCTCTGAGGAGTTTTGTAGGTATTCTTTCATAGTAAAGGTCTCTTTTTTGCATTTTACTCACGATTTATTCTGAAATTACTGTTGATTTTTGTTCTCCTAAATAATCTACCTTTAAATGCATTTCATCTCCATTTTTCAAAAATTGAGGCGGATTCATTCCAAGCCCAACACCTGGTGGTGTACCTGTGGTAATAATGTCTCCAGGCATTAAAGTTATAAAATTACTTAAATGCGAAATTAAGTAATTAAAATTAAATATCATTAAACTGGTGTTGCCTGTTTGATGCCTTTTGCCATTTACATCCAATGAAAGATTTAGATTATCAATATCTTTAATATCATCTTTTGTTACTAAATAAGGTCCAAGAGGTCCAAATGTGTCTCCTGATTTACCTTTTACCCACTGACCACCTTTTTCTTTTTGCCATTCTCTTTCACTGATATCGTTACAAATACAATAGCCAAAAATAAATTCCTGAGCTTTATCTTCATTAACTCTTTTTGCTTTTTTTCCAATAATCATTGCTATTTCGACTTCATGATCTAATTTTTGTGAGTTTTTTGGAATGATCACTTCATCATTTGAACCTATAATTGAATGAACAGATTTATTAAACACAACTGGAAATTTAGGTGGCTTTGCACCAGTTTCCTCTGCGTGTTCTTTATAATTTAATCCTATAGCAAAAAAATTTCCAGGATTTGAAATACAAGCACCTATTCTTACATCAGGGTCTATTTCAGGTAATGTGTCAAGATCTAGTTCTTTAATTTGATTTATTGTATTAAAATTTAATGTGTTTGGATTGAAATCATCAAAATGCTTTGAAAGATCTCTAATTTTATTTTGATGATCTAAGATAGCTGTCGTCTCTTTATTTTTTTCACCTACTCTTAATAACTTCATTTTTGCAATAGAATAATTAACCCTTTATACCTAAATGAGTGTATTTAACATTTAGATAATCTTTTATTGCCATAGATCCACCTTCTCTTCCATATCCACTTTGTTTAATTCCTCCAAAAGGTGCTTCGGCAATTGCAACAAAGCCTGTATTAACAGCAACAGATCCTGTCTCTAGTTGTTCAGATGCTAAATGAGCTGTTTCCATTGAGTTTGTACAAACATAACTACACAATCCTAGCTCATGATTATTGGCTCTTTCAATTACTTCATCAAAAGATTTAAAAGATAACATAGGAACTAAAGGTCCAAAGGGTTCTTCTTTCATTATGGTGAAGTCATCTTTTACCTCATCGAAAATTGTTGGTTCATAAAAAAATCCTTTGTTAAAACCAGCTGGTCTTTTTCCGCCCAATAGAACTTTTGCTCCTTCTTGTTTAGTTTTTTCAACTAATGCTTCAACTTCATTTAATCTTTTTTGGGTTGTTAATGGACCTAATTGAGTATCAGGATCCATACCATTGCCAATTTTTAATTTTTTTGTTTTTTCTATAAATAAATCTATAAATTCATTTTTCTTATTTTCATGAATATAAAATCTATTGGGTGAAATACATACTTGTCCATTATTTCTAAATTTAGCAGCAATTGCCATATCAGTTGCTTTCTTTACATCAGCATCATCAAATACAATGAAAGGTGAATGGCCGCTTAATTCCATTGTAACTCTTTGAACTTTGTCTGCAGCTTGTTTTAGTATTAGTTTTCCAACTCTGACTGAGCCAGTGATTGAAATTTTTTTAATAATATCAGATTGGATTAATTGAGAAGCTATACTTGGTGGGTCGCCTGATAACAAATTAATTACTCCAGGTGGAACGCCACATTCTCTACAAATATCTACTAATTCCATGACTATGCCAGGTGTAATAGTGTCAGGTTTAATTATTACTGAACAGCCTGCTGCAAGAGCTGTAGAAATTTTTCTTGCAGCTAAAATAAGAGGGAAATTCCAAGGTGATAATGCAGCAACAACTCCAACTGGTTGGTAATACACATGAACTCTTGTATCTTCAAACCTACTTTCTATTGTTTGACCAAAAATTCTTTTTGTTTCTTCTGCATTCCATTCAAAAATATCTGCTGCTCCATTTGTCTCTCCAATACCTTCTGCTAAAGGTTTTCCATTTTCTAAAGTCATCCATTTTGCAAGAAGATCTTTTTTTTCTCTTATTTTGTCAGCAATCTTTCTCAAAACATATGACCTCTGCCAAGGTGGAATTTTTCTCCAAACTTTTAATCCTTGTTCAGCTGACTGTAATGCACGTTGGACATC
>ERZ802824.864-NODE-864-length-16591-cov-50.1892_pt1 | contig 16591 bp, 15 predicted proteins | sample MGYA00345650_ERZ802824 | MGnify/ENA primary metagenome ERZ802824 (study PRJEB30503, sample SAMEA104212361) | marine metagenome | biome: Westerlies Biome; feature: [SRF] surface water layer (ENVO:00010504) within the epipelagic zone...; material: water... | reverse complement strand
CATCAAGGATGGACTGGTTGAAGTTGAAGCCGTTGAGGTTGAAGGCCATGGTTGACACGCCAAGGGCGGTGAACCAGATGCCGACAACAGGCCAGGCAGCCAGGAAGAAGTGGAGGCTACGGCTGTTGTTGAAGGAGGCGTATTGGAAGATCAGGCGACCGAAGTAGCCGTGAGCAGCCACGATGTTGTACGTCTCTTCTTCTTGGCCGAATTTGTAGCCGTAGTTCTGGGACTCGCTTTCGGTGGTTTCACGCACCAAGGAGGAGGTCACCAGTGAGCCGTGCATGGCGGAGAACAAGCTGCCGCCGAAGACGCCTGCAACACCCAGCATGTGGAAGGGGTGCATCAGGATGTTGTGCTCAGCCTGGAACACCAACATGTAGTTGAAGGTTCCAGAGATGCCCAAAGGCATGGCGTCAGAGAACGAACCCTGACCGAAGGGGTAGACCAGGAACACTGCAGATGCAGCAGCGACAGGTGCGCTGTAGGCAACACAGATCCAAGGGCGCATGCCCAAGCGGTAAGAGAGTTCCCACTCACGACCCATGTAGGCGTAGATGCCGATGAGGAAGTGGAAGACGACGAGCTGGAAAGGACCGCCGTTGTACAGCCACTCGTCGAGTGAAGCTGCTTCCCAGATGGGATAGAAGTGCAGGCCGATGGCGTTGCTGGAAGGAACAACAGCACCAGAGATGATGTTGTTGCCGTACATCAAGGAGCCAGCGACAGGCTCGCGGATGCCATCGATGTCAACCGGAGGAGCGGCGACGAAAGCGATGACGAAGCAGATGGTGGCAGCCAGCAGGGTGGGGATCATCAGCACACCGAACCAACCGACATACAGACGGTTGTTGGTGGAGGTGACCCACTCGCAGAAGGACTGCCAGCTAGAAGCGCCGGAGCGCTGCTGGATGGTGGTGGTCATGAGAACGGAAAGAAATGCCCCCGAGGGGACGGTTTATGGAAGGGACAGGAATCCCTGCCTCAACCCAATGTAAAGCAATATTGCGTTCTGTGTTCGGAGCTTTACGAAGCATTTGTAAAGAGGTGGGTCACGCTGGTAGCGGATGAGCTTGTTAGCGTCCCAAACGCCACGCTGCAGCAGCTTTGTCTCCACAACAGGAACGCGTGCTGTTCGTGCGGCTTCCATGCAACCCAATTTTCCCGATCGGCCCGGTTTATTTGGCCGATCATTTGCACAAGTGTTTTCCGGAGATGCCGCAACGCATCCTTGATTTGGCTGCTCTGCCTGTACTGGACGTACAGAGAGTGTTGTTAGCCACGGTGGATCAGTTTCGTCCCACCTTGTTGGTGTTTTCCTGGCGGGATATTCAGATTTATGCCCCGGTTGATGGTCGCGGCGGTAACCCTCTTCAAAATTCCTTTGAGGTCTTCTATGCCCGCAATCCCCTAAAGCGCCTCCATGGTGCCCTTGGGGGTTTGCGCTTGATGACCAGCCATTACGGCGAGTTGCATCGCAATCAGTCGCTTGTTCGTCGCGGCCTGAAACGTGCGCGCCGCCATCATCCAGAAGCTCGTGCGGTGCTTGGCGGCGGTGCCGTCAGCGTTTTTTATGAGCAATTAAGTCGCTCTCTGCCGAAGGGAACGATTGTTTCTGTGGGAGAGGGAGAGCCGCTACTTGAAAAGCTTCTTCTGGGTCAGTCGCTTGAAGGCGAACGCTGCTTTCAAGTTGGTGAGCCCCCTCGCTCAGGACTGATCCATGAACAGCCTGAGAGCCGACCCAAAACGGCTTGCAATTATTCCTATATCGCTTCTATCTGGCCCCAACTTGATTGGTATTTAGAAGCTGGTGATTTCTACGTTGGCGTTCAAACCAAGCGTGGTTGCCCCCATAACTGCTGCTATTGCATCTACACCGTTGTGGAAGGAAAGCAGGTTCGATTGAATCCGGTTGATGAAGTTGTGGCTGAAATGCGCCAGCTTTATGACCGTGGCGTTCGTGGCTTTTGGTTCACCGATGCTCAATTTATTCCAGCACGTCGTTATATCGAAGATGCAAAAGAGCTGTTACGCGCGATTAAAGCTGAAGGACTGACTGGAATTCGTTGGGCTGCTTACATCCGCGCCGATAACCTCGATCCTGAGCTCGCTCAACTCATGGTTGAAACTGGGATGAGTTATTTCGAAATTGGTATTACGTCAGGTTCCCAAGAGTTGGTTCGCAAGATGCGAATGGGTTACAACCTCCGAACTGTTCTAGAGAGTTGTCGGATGTTGGCGGATGCCGGATTTAAAGATCACGTATCAGTCAATTATTCATTCAATGTGATCGACGAAAGGCCCGGAACTATCAGCCAAACCGTGGCGTATCACAGAGAATTAGAAAAGATTTTTGGTGCGGATCGGGTTGAGCCGGCAATTTTCTTTATTGGATTACAGCCTCATACGCATCTTGAACAATATGGCTTCGATCAAGGATTGATCAAACCCGGTTATAACCCTATGAGCATGATGCCCTGGACCGCCAGAAAATTGCTATGGAACCCTGAGCCGATGGGTAGTACATTCGGCCGCGTCTGTTTGGAAGCTTTTGATCAAAATGCGGCCGATTTTGGCCGCACTGTGATGAATATTCTTGAGCGAGATTATGGCGTTTCTCCCTTGAAAGAAGCCTTAAGGGCACCTGTCTTGGGCAGGGCTGCAATCGCTGATGCGGTGAAATAGAGAGTTTTGACTCAGTATTATTGATTGATATTGGCTAAATCTTATTCAATTTATTGTTGACTTTGTAGTCTTCATTTAGGAATTGTTCGAGGAACTGTCTTTGTGCATCGCTGAATTGTCTGGCGGCACTGAATGCCCCTGATTTGTACCACTGTTGATAATTTTGCTTGGTTTTTGGGATGGGTGTTGGTTCCCGTTGGCCTATTTGGTTGAAAGTTGTTGTGATTGTATGAATGCATTGATTGAAGTCATTCTGGATTGTTTCAACATTGATTGTCGATATTGCTTGCTTAGGAAGATTGTCGATAATTTCTTCTGGTAGGTACCAGGAGATCCCTTTCGCCATGTGTCCATAGGCAAGGTGCTTGAATGTGGCCAATTCATGGGCCTCTATTTCCTTCCGCATCAAGCCATTGGTTAATTCTAGGGCGGAGCAGTATTGGCGATGTAATTGAATGATGCGGTCTGGACAATAGAATTGGCTTGATAAGAAAAATGTGTGGTAGTCCCAGTTGAAAGCAGATATCCAGCGATCCACAGGATTGCGAGTGCAAGTCACAATGTGGATTCGGTCGGAATGCTTGTGGAGCAATGGAAGACTTTCTCTGATCAGCATATTGCTATCAAAGGTGTGATATTCGATGACTTCCACTTCGTTTGAGGTGAAGGTTTCTTCTAGTGCGGTGATGATTGATTCGCCTGCGCATTTCCCAACATGCACCACAAGTAGGATGATTTTATTGGTGGATCTGAGCCGTTGTTCTAAATCTTCTAGAGTTGGATTAAAGTTAGGAAGAGATAGGTGATAATAGATATCGTATTCTCTGATTAAGTTTCGCTCATGCTTTGATAGTTTCTTAAATGTATTGAGTGGTTGGCTGAGGAGCTCTCGAAGAGTATTGCTCTGTATTTCTGCATCGGTTGGGTTGTTGCGTTCAATTTTTGATAGTGCAAGATCAATCTGTCTACATGAGAATAAATTGCTGATCCATTGCAGTTGATCATCATCTCTTGCATCGTTTGCTTTGGCGAGTTGTGTTGAAAGAACGAGGCTCCTTGATGTTTGTCCGGCTACTTTGAAGAGCTTGCCGGCCATTGCCGCGGCTTTCTTGGACTTGTTTTGTTGAATGAGTTGCTCGATGATTAAAATTGCCTCATTCCTTAGCCCTAGTTTCAGTAGGTCTTGGGCTGCTCGTTTATGCCCTTCGATGGAGTCTGGTTGAGTTTCAATTAAGGCTTTTGCGTGATTGAGTGAGCGATTGTGTAGGTGCCTGGCTCGGTAGGCTTCGCTGGCAATGCTATGAAGATGAGGGTGGTTCGGCTTGGCTTTTAAGCCTCGTTCTGCGATGGAAGAAGCCTCGTTGGGTTTGTTGAGTTTTAGAAGGTTTTGTGCTGCCTTGAGGTATCCCATATGCAGGCTTGGATGGAATTCAATAAGTTGATTTGCCAGTTCTAGTGATTGATCCCAGCGCTCTAGCGCTTGATAAGATTCGCTAGCTAATGCCAGGAGCTGTTGATTGTGTGGAGCTTCTTGTAATCCGCTAAGTGCCATTTGATTGGCATCAAAGGGTTGTTTCTGTTGCAGCAGGGCTTGTGCATGTCTGCTGTATCCATGCGGATTTCTTGGATGGTGAGTGATTAATTTTTGAGCGTATGTAATAGCTTCTATATTATTGTTGGATCGAAGATGAGTGCTGGCAGCAATCTCGAGTAATTGGGCATTGTATTCATCGATCTGAAGCCCTTCTTTGATGTGTTTAAGGGCTAAGTCGGTTTTCGCTTCTTCAAAGTTTTGGCGAGCTAATTGTATGGACGCTTCGAGGGCTTGGAGCGGTTGGTTCGTTGAATTCATACCGATTGAACACAGCTTGAGGTCTCCATTACGACCCCCATCTCTCTGGCTGGCTGATGCGCTGTACGGATGGCCATTGCCAGATGAGAAGTAGTACTAATGCTGTGATTGCAATCAGCCCACTGAGAGGATTGGGTTGTGCTGCTGGGTAGCCCAGGAGAAACGCTGGTGCTTCAGATAGGTCTAAGAGTCCTTGCGTTAAAAGAAACCAGCCACCGACAAGGCCTCCGTGCATTCCAATGCATCCCCAAAGGGATCCCTGGTCATGGTTTCTCTGTATGGCGAGCGTTATCCCGAGCAGGAATAGGCCTGTTAAGAGTCCCAGCATGGGCATGACGCCAAGGTTGAAGCGGGTATGAACCACGCTGAACACCAGTGCTTGGCCTATGACGGCACCGAACCGGCTGGTGAGGTGTTGGAGTTCTGTCCATAACCACGCCCTGAAAATGATTTCCTCGGCAATTCCCACTCCAAGGCAGAGGCTGAGCGCATTCATTGCGGTTGTCAGCGTCCAATCGCCTCGCCAGGTTCCCCAGCCACTTAGCAGGATTGGAATAACCAGTATTCCCAACAGGCCAACTGCCATGCGTAAGCCGCGCCAAAGCGCTACGACGGGAACCTTCCACGCTTGGTTACGGGATGGAAGGATTCCCAAGGCAATCCAGCATTGTTTTCGTTGCCAGCGACGTTGAACCCAGAGGGGCATCACGACGAGGAACAATGAAAAACTGAGCAGCGTTCCAATAAGAGACACGCTGCTGTTGGGGATTCCCAGTGGAATGAGTGCTGATGCCATTAGCCAACCCAGTCCGTAAAGGACTGGCACAAGCAAAACCAGTGGTAGCCAGCGCGGACGAACCAGGAGACACCTGTCCAGTAGCGCTGAAATCAAGCTCAGTCCTCGGGTTCGATGGAACTCGTTAGACCCTTGGATTTCAAAGTTTCGCAGTAGAACTCAGCCGGTTCGATGTCGCAGACGATCACCAAGCCAATGCCAGTGTTGTGGGCTTCCAACATCACGGCCATTGCATCTTGTTCACTCAGCTGAGGAACCACTTGGCGCAATGTCGTCATGACGTATTCCATGCTGTTCACAGGGTCGTTGTGAAGCAGCACTTTGTATCGAGGTGAACGTTTCCGAACACGCTCAGGCGCTTTGTCGAGAACCGCAGCCCCTCCTGGACTGCGGGTGGGTGTCTCCTCTGCCATCACTCGGCAACTCACTGGTTGAAATGTAAGGGAAATTTGATCACAGCCGATTTAAAGCGATTTGATTCTTGCCATGGCTTCATTGACATTCTTTCGACTGTTGAAAGCGGAAAGACGGAAATAGCCTTCGCCGGCCGCACCAAAACCGCTTCCCGGTGTTCCCACCACATTCGCCTTGTTGAGAAGGTGATCGAAGAATCCCCATGAATCCATGCCATTTGGGGTTTTGATCCAAACGTAGGGCGCGTGTTCGCCGCCATAAATCTGGAGACCTAACGACGTGAGCTCCTGGCGAATGATTGATGCGTTCTCCATATAGAAGCTCACCAGAGTCTTCACCTCGGCTTGACCTGCTGAGGAGTAAACCGCTTCGGCACCGCGTTGAATGATGTAGCTAACGCCGTTGAACTTGGTGCTCTGACGACGGTTCCATAAGCCCCAAAGTTCCACCAGTTCTCCATTCGCTGCCGTCCCTTTCAAGCCTTTGGGAACAACGGTGAAAGCACAGCGAGTTCCGGTGAATCCCGCATTTTTCGAGAACGAACGGAATTCGATCGCACACTCCCGAGCTCCTTCAATTTCAAAAATTGAATGCGGTAGCTCTGGATCTTGAATGAACGCCTCGTAGGCGGCATCAAACAAAATCAGTGCGTTATGGCTGCGGGCGTAATCCACCCATGCTTTCAGTTGGGCCCTCGTTGCTACGGCACCTGTGGGGTTGTTCGGGAAGCAGAGGTAGATCAAATCCACCGGTTCGCTGGGGATTTCCGCTGCGAAGTTGTTGTCTGCGCTGATCGGTAGATAGGTGAGACCGGCGTAGCGCCCCTCGGCACCAGCATCACCGGTGCGGCCAGCCATCACATTGCTATCGACGTACACGGGGTAAACCGGGTCTGTCACGGCAACTCTGTTGCCTTCACCAAGGATGTCGAGGATGTTGCTGCTATCGCATTTCGAGCCATCAGAAACAAAAATCTCGTCGGCATTGATCTCGCACCCACGGGATTGGAAATCTTGCTGAGCGATTGCTTCTCTGAGCCAGGCATAACCCTGCTCTGGTCCATAACCATGAAATCCTTCCGCTGTTCCCATCGCGTCGATGGCCGTTTTCATCGCTTCGCGACAGGCCAAAGGGAGCGGTTCGGTGACATCGCCAATGCCGAGACGAATTAAAGCGGCTTCAGGGTTGGCTGCGCTGAAAGCTTTAACCCGTCGTCCGATCTCGGGGAAGAGATAGCCCGCCTTGAGCTTGAGGTAATTGCCGTTGACCTTCACCACGGACCGGAGGGGGTTTCTGTCGATGCATTTTGCCGTGTCGACAGCTCCATACGATGAAGGGAGGAGCGAGGTCATCGTTGTGGTCGTATCTGCTGTGGACCACCCAGTTGATTTTCACGCTCTGGTTGATCAAGGCATCAACAAGCCCGCCCGGTACATGGGGCACGAGTTAGGAGTGGTTCCTCGGGACTGGGACCAGGCTTCCGTGCGTTGGGCCTTGACCTATCCAGAAATTTATGAGGTTGGTTCCAGCAATCTGGGGCACATCATTTTGTATTCAATCCTCAATGCCGTTCCTGGTCAGTTGTGTGATCGCGCTTATCTACCCGCCCCAGATTTGGCAGAGCGCTTGCGGGAGCGTGAACAGCCGTTGTTTGCCGTCGAAAGTCGTCGTCCCTTATTGGCATTTGATGTTCTTGGTTTCAGCCTGAGCTACGAGCTAGGGGCCACCAACATTCTTGAAATGTTGGATCTGTGCCAAGTTCCGATCCGTGCGGCCGATCGTGCTGATTTGCCCCTTAATGATCCGGCTTCAGTTCCGTTGATTTTTGCGGGCGGTCCAACCGCCACCAGTAATCCAGAGCCCTATTCGCCTTTTTTCGACTTCATCGCTTTGGGGGATGGAGAGGAGCTCCTCCCAGAGATTGGTTTGGTGGTGGCAGAGGCGAAATCCAAAGGATGGTCACGATCTCAGCTGTTAAGGGATTTGGCCCAGGTGCCAGGGGTTTATGTGCCATCGCTCTATGGCTTTGCCACTGATGGGGTGTCTCTAGAGCCCTTGCATTCAGAGTTGCCACCACGGGTGATTCGTCGCGTCGCGACACCGATGCCCCATTACGCCATGGGCCTCGTTCCCCACGTGGAAACGGTGCATGACCGACTCACGGTGGAAATTCGACGGGGCTGCACCCGAGGCTGTCGTTTTTGTCAGCCCGGAATGCTCACTCGCCCCGCAAGGGATGTGGAGCCTGAAGCGGTGATCGAGGCCGTCGAGACGGGGATGAAGCAGACGGGCTACAGCGATTTTTCGCTGCTTTCCTTGAGCTGCAGCGATTATCTGGCTTTGCCCGCCGTCGGCGTTGAGCTGCGGAATCGATTGGCCGATCAGAACGTCACCTTGCAGCTGCCCAGCCAACGGGTGGATCGTTTTGATGACGACATTGCCCACATTCTCGGCGGGACGCGCCAATCGGGGCTCACCTTTGCCCCAGAAGCTGGCACGCAGCGCTTGCGCGACATTGTGAATAAGGGCCTCACCGATGACGACCTTTTAAAAGGCATCCGTGTTGCGATGCAAAACGGATACCGCAAAGTGAAGCTCTATTTCATGATCGGATTGCCCGGGGAGACGGACGCCGACGTTCTTGGAATTGTTGAAACTTGCACGATGTTGCAGCAGAGCTGCCGTGATTTGGGACGGCTCAATCTGAATATCACCATCAGCAATTTCACCCCGAAACCGCATACACCGTTCCAGTGGCACAGCGTTTCGACGGAAGAGTTTCAGCGCCGTCAAGAGCTCCTACGCGGAGCGTTTAAGCGTCTGCGCGGCTTCAAGGTGAATTTCACGGATGTGCGTCTTTCCGCAATGGAGGATTTTGTCGGCCGGGGCGACCGTCGCCTCGCCCCAGTGATTGAGGCTGCTTGGCGCGCTGGGGCCGGCATGGATGCATGGTTTGAATCGTTGGATCGCACCTACGCGGCTTGGACGGGTGCGATTTCAGAAGCCGGCCTTGAGGGGCGATATCGGGAGATGGAAGTTGGCAGTTGGAGTGCTGTGAATGCTTTGGATCGCAAAGATCTCGAAGTGTTTTGTCGCCAGCCTCTGCCTTGGGATCACATCGATACCGGGATCGATAAGACGTGGCTGATGGAGGACCTGCAACAGGCTTTGGCTGCCTCCGTTGTTCCCGATTGTTCATTCCATGGCTGCAGCAGTTGCGGAGTGTGTGGACCTGAGCTCGGTCACAACGTGGTGGTGCAAGCGCCTGTGGTGCCTCCGCAGGTACCCACGCAAGCACCTCCCAGCGAACGGGTTTGCCGATTGCGCATTCAGTTTTCAAAAACGGGGTCGATGGCATTGCTCAGCCACCTCGATCTCATGCGGTTGTTGGAGAGAGCTCTACGCCGAAGTGGTCTCCCCATCAGCTTCACCGGTGGATTTCATCCCTTGCCCAGGGTGCAAATTGCTTTGGCGTTGCCTCTCGGGGCGGAAGCAGACAGTGAATGGATGGATATGGAATTCACCAAAGCCCTGGATCCCCTTCAACTGCAGCAAGGATTACAGCCACTTCTACCGCCAGGAATCACCTTGCTCTCAGTGGCTGAGGTGCCTGTAAGTAGCCCCAGTTTGTCCCAGGAGATTCGTGCCGCAGTGTGGAGCTTTGATGTGGAACTCAAAAGTGGCAGGACGATGGAATGGTCCTCTGCCATTGCCAATCTTCTGGCCGCAGAGGAGCTGATGTGGCACGACACAGATAAAAAAGGACGTCCTCGCTCCCGTGATTGTCGATCGGTGTTGCGCCGCCTCGATGTGGTGTCTGATCCAGGGGATTCTCGGTTGCGGTTGCGGTTAGAGGCGGACGTCGACTCCATGGGACGAAGTTTGCGCCCATCTCAAATTCAGCATTGGTTGGAAGAGCAAGTGTCGGCGCCCATTGCCCTGCAGTCGTTGAAAAGGGATCGGTTAGAGCTTGCCCGGTGTTAAGTTGATATCAGATGGCTAGTGCGATTACTGCACTGGTTGATCCTGGTCTTGCTGATCCTTCATTGGATATCGAGGTCCATGGCTCGCGAGCCGGTTCCACTAGAACCCCGAGCCAGTTTTCAGAGGAGTTTCGACTCCGCATCATTTCAGTCCTTCAAGGACGCTCCAATTCACCCAACAACCCGATGCAGGTTGCCGGCTGGCATCTGATCGGATCAGAGCCTCGAGTGGGCTCATGCCTGTTCTTTTATGTCCCAACAAATTGTCATCGCGGAGCAGCTGCGCATCGCTGCTGTGCTCTCCGATGAGCGAGTCGATGAGCTCATCGTCGCGCAAGGTCGATATCAGATTGGTGATGTTTATCTAGGTACGGTTGAAAATGTTCTTCCGGGTATTGACGCAGCGTTTGTCAATATCGGTGAAAGTGAAAAAAATGGTTTTATTCACGTTACGGATCTTGGTCCTTTACGTCTAAGAAAAGGATCTGCCGGAATTACCGAATTACTTGAACCTCGCCAGAAAGTTCTGGTGCAGGTGATGAAGGAACCAACGGGAACAAAGGGGCCACGACTCACCGGAAATCTTGCGCTTCCTGGCCGATATTTGGTTCTTCAGCCCCATGGTTTGGGGGTCAATATCTCCCGTCGAATTAGTGCTGAAGCGGAACGCAACAGGCTCAGAGCCTTGGGTGTTCTGATTAAGCCGCCCGGCGCTGGTTTGCTGATTCGCACCGAAGCAGAGGGCATTAGCGAAGAGCTTCTGATCGACGACTTAGAAGCCTTATTGCGCCAATGGGAAGCCATCCAGCAGGCGGCAGAGACCGCAGTCCCGCCTGTGCTGTTGAATCGCGATGAGGACTTCATCCATCGCATTCTTCGCGATCACATGGGCCCCGACCTGGCGCGTGTCGTCGTCGACGACCCTGCAGCGGTATCAAGAGTTGGAAGTTTCCTGGGGGCGGAGCACGGGAACGTTGTGGTGGAGGCTCACGACGAGTCGACTGAACTGCTCGAGCACTACAAGATCAATTCAGCGATTCGCGACGCATTGAAACCCAGGGTGGATTTGCCCTCAGGTGGATACGTGATCATCGAGCCCACGGAAGCACTCACCGTGATTGATGTGAACTCCGGCTCGTTTACCCGATCTGCCAATGCTCGGGAGACGGTGCTCTGGACCAACGTCGAGGCAGCGATCGAAATTGCAAGGCAGTTGAAACTGCGCAATATCGGCGGCGTGATCATTATTGATTTCATCGATATGGACTCCCGCCGTGATCAGCTCCAGTTGTTGGAGCACTTCACAACGGCGACGCGAGATGACTCTGCTCGTCCACAAATTGCCCAACTCACCGAGCTGGGTCTTGTGGAACTCACCCGGAAGCGCCAGGGTCAAAACATCTATGAATTGTTCGGTCGTGCCTGCCCCAGCTGTGGTGGTCTTGGGCACGTGGCCGTTTTGCCTGGAAAAGATCTTTCACAGCCGTTGGCAGCTGAAACAGGTTTGGTTCGTTCGGTTGCATCGGCGCGTTCTGAAGTTGTCTCGCCTGCTGACACCGCTGCCAACAACAATCGACGTCGACGGGGCGGTCGCAGTCGAACCGCAGCAGAAGGAGGATCCTCCTTTGTTGAACTCCCCACTGAAAGCGAAGCTCCACAGGCTTCCACGGAAGAGGCGCACGAGCCAGCGATTGCCAGGCGTCAAGATCCAGAGCTTGTTGCTGTGCCGATGACGGACGAACAGCAGGAGGTGTACAGCTGGCTTGGGTTGAATCCGGCCCTGCTGTTAGACGAACCACCCGAATCGGACAATGTTGTGGTGCGCGTTGTTCGCCCTGGCGAGGATGAGGCGGAGGTCCTTGAAGAAGCACGTCAGCAATTAGCGGCCAGTGCTGGACGCCGTCGCCGTCGGGGTAGTCGTGGTGCGGGGGGGCGAAGTGTGGTTCGTGCTGACTCGGCACAGCCCGAGCCCATGCCCGTTCCTTTAAAGCCAGAGGCAGATCGTTCTCAGCAGCGTGAGGATGATCAGCCCCTAATGGTGGAGATCACGCCCTTGGAAAGTGTCTCTCCGGCCACCGTCGTTTTGGATCAAGAGCCTGTTGCTGAGGTCGTCGAGACCACGCAACCGGCGGAGGATGTTGAGGAGCCCCGTCGCCGTCGTCGGCGTTCTTCGGCCCCATCGTCTAGCTGATTGATGACGCGGCTGGAGGAAATCCCCAGTGGTTCTCGGGTTGCGGGTGTCGATGAAGTCGGCCGTGGTTGTTTGTTCGGTCCGGTGTTTGCTGCCGCCGTGGTTTTGGATGAGGTCGCAGAGCAACGGCTATGGCAAGCGGGGCTAACCGATAGCAAAAAATTGTCTGCGAAGCGGCGCGCAGGATTGGTGCCGCTGATTGAGCAACATTGTTTAACCAGGGGACTGGGTCAAGCATCGGCTCATGAAATTGATGCTGTGGGGATTCGAGGAGCGACAGAACGGGCGATGCTTCGCGCTCTACAGAAATTGGCGCATCCCCCAAATGTTGTTCTTGTTGATGGAAATCTTCCCCTTCGACTTTGGAGTGGGTCACAGCAAACTGTTGTGGGAGGCGACTCGCGCTCGGCCGCGATCGCTGCTGCCAGCGTGTTGGCGAAGGAAGCGCGTGATGCATTGATTCGGCGGTTGTCGGATCAATTTCCGGGCTATGGCCTTGAACGCCATGCTGGCTATGGCACGGCTCTGCATCAGAAAGCCTTGCTGGCCTTGGGTCCTACGTCCCTACATCGCCGAAGCTTTCTTCAACGCTTATTGGGTTAGTGCGTCGGATGGAACAGGTTGGCACCAGTCCTGAAAATCGCTGATCAGTTGCTTGCCAACGCGAGCCTTAATGCCAATCAAAATCCCGTTCAGGATCGACTCACCGGTGGATTCCAAGACACGGCGTGGAATCAAGCGGAGAAGCTGTGGTTGGCTCACTTCAACCGACAAGTGCGCATGGCCGCTCAATCCATGTTCATCGCTGATGAGCCTGGATTCCAGCGATAACTGGAAGTCGTCAACGAGGCCAAGACCCTCCAATTCGCAATCGACCGCCTTCATCACCAGCGTGTCGGATTCGGTTTCTATTTGCAGTGATACGACCGGTTTCACCTGCAGTTGAAACACCTGCAGGCTGGTGACGAGATAGCGGTAGTGCCCGGGTCTGATCTTGGTGAGTTGCCGGGAATCAAGGAGTGCTCCAAGAACCCGTTCCTCTTGTTGCAGATAGTCCGGCAACCGTTCTGCGTGGCATCGGACTGGAAGGTCCAACTTCTGACTGGCTTCGAAGGCCAGGGACATGCGCATCACTTGACGCGGCATGATCCTATCGAGTCCATGCGGCCAGGCTTTTTATGCCAACACGTCTCGCTTACCTCGGCCCAACAGGGACCTATGGAGAGCAAGCCGCCCGCGCTTTGGTGCAACTCGAAGCGATGGGTGATGTTCAATTCGTTCCCTGTATTGGCTTGCGCGCCGTTGTTGAGCAGTTGGCAAGCGGGATGTGCGACGCGGCTGTGGTGCCGATTGAGAATTCTGTGGAGGGTGGTGTAACGGCCACCTTGGATGCGTTGTGGTCCCACCGCGACCTGTGTATTCGTCGCGCTCTGGTGTTGCCTATCCGTCATGCACTCTTGGGCCAAGGGGATTTGTCCGGGATTAATGAGGTGTTGTCTCATCCACAGGCTTTGGCCCAGTGCAGTGGTTGGTTGGCCAAGCATGTGCCGCATGCATTGCAGCTCCCCACGTCCTCAACTGCGGAAGCTGCACGATTGGTGGTGGGGAGTCATTTCCGAGCCGCCATTGCTTCCAGGGTGGCCGGAAACGAACACGGCTTGGAGGAGTTGGCGTATCCGGTGAATGATGTGGCCGGAAACTGCACCCGCTTCCTCTTGCTGAAGCGTGGTGAACGTCGTGAACAAGGCTCGGTGGCCAGTGTGGCCTTCTCACTCCATCGCAATGCTCCAGGGGCCTTGTTGGAGGCCCTCGCTTGTCTTGCGGATCGAGGACTCAACATGAGCCGCATTGAGTCACGACCGTCGAAGCGGGAATTTGGTGAATATGTCTTTTTTGTCGATGTTGATCTTCCGAGCAATCGAGCCGAGGCTCTGCCTGAGTTGATCGCACAACTCGAGCCTTTTTGTGAGCACCTCGCCCATTTCGGTGCTTATCCGAGCACTGAACTCAGTGACGTTTCAACTTGAACACGCCGAATTGCATCAGTCCGGTGGCAAAAGCCCAATGCATCAAAAGGAGTGTTGGCGTTTCCCTTAAACCTTGAATAACCGCTTTGGGACCCAGTCCAAGCACAGCTTTTGGACGTCGCAGACCCTCCACGATTGAATCAATCCAGGAGGGGAGTGTGGCTTGGCTCCAATCACCTGTGCTGATTCCACCTTGGCCATATCGGCTGGTTTCAAGGTTTTGTTGAAATCCAGCGATGCTGGCGAACTCGGGATGGGCCCACTGATTAAGGAGCTGGCGCATCACCTTGCGTTCTGTTTTGGTCATGGCGCCATCAGACGGGTCTCGACGGTTCCAATCCGCTACGGCCAGCAAGCCACCGAGCTTCAGCACTCTGAGGAGTTCGTCGGCGTATTGCTGCTTGTCTGGCATGTGGGGCCCTGCTTCCACGCTCCAAACCGCGTCGAAACTGTGGTCAGCCAGCTGCAAATCGAGGGCATCCATCACCTCGAAACGACAAGGAAGCCCTTGGGGTGTCAGCTCTGTGGCGCGAGCAATTTGTGCAGGGCTGATGCTGATCCCGATCACCTCCAAGTTGTAATCCCGGGCAAGGATGCGCGCACTGCCACCAATGCCACACCCCACGTCGAGAACCTTCGAACCTGCCGGGAGCTGATCGAGCCCACTCCAACGCACGAGTTCATGAACGAACGCTGCTTTTGCTTCACGGAAATCCTGACGTCGTGGTGGATCGCCGTAGTGGCCGAGATGCACGTGGTCACCCCAAAGCCGTTCGAGCAACCGGTCATCGGTCCAGGCGTCGTAAGCAGCAGCGACACTTTCCGATGATTGATATTTTCGATCACGTTTCAGCCAGAGCCAACAACCAAGGGCAGCTGTGGCACCAGTTAGCAGGAGTAGAGACGCCAGCATTACTTCAGGTCCATCAGAACGGTGCGTGCAGCCAGTTGCCGCCGGGTGTGATCAAGCATTTCGAACTGTCGATGAAGACGGTCGTGCGTGTCGGTGAGCTCGAGCAAGGTTTGTTGTTCAGCAGCAGCGCGATTATCCAAATGGGCGCCAATCCAAAAGGAAAGTTCTCGGGGCAGGTCGGGTAGGTCGTCGGGAAGTTCAACCTCTCGATTTTGTAACTTCGCCGTCAGAGTCACAACGTCGTTGAGCGCCCCACTCACTTGATCTCTCAAGCTTGTGAGCGATTCCATGTCTGCGACTGGCCCATCTTCAATCCAGCTCACCATTGCCGTTCTGTAGGGCGTGTCGCGAGTGATGTTCAGCAACCGAAAACGTTGCTGCCCGAGGGTTACGACGTAGCTTCGTCCGTCCTCACTGGTTTGGTGCTGAAGAACTTCCGCGCAGCAGCCAATGTCGGCCATTTCGCCGGTTTCAGGATCGATTCGGACAATGCCGAAGCGCTTATCGGACTCCAATACGGATTGGAGCAACATCCGATAGCGCGATTCAAAAATATGAAGGGGCAGAAGCTGTTGTGGGAACAACACGACGTCCGGCAGGGGAAACAGGGGAAGTTCCCTGACCGAATAATCAGACACGGACGCCGTGTTCAAGGATTCTTTAATCCTAGGAAGAGGTTGATCTGATCGAGGTGATCAGAGCTTCACTTCGATGTCTACACCACTGGGAAGATCCAGCTTCATCAACGCATCGATGGTTTTTGCCGATGGGCTGTAGATATCGATGATTCGACGGTGAGTCCTCGTTTCGAAGTGTTCCCGAGAGTCCTTATCAACGTGGGGAGAGCGCAAAACGCAATAGATCTTGCGTTTGGTTGGAAGAGGAATCGGACCGATCGCTGATGCAGCGGTGGTATCGGCCGTTTCGATGATTTTGTCGCAGGAGAGATCAAGCATTCGGCGGTCAAACGCTTTCAAGCGAATGCGGATCTTCTGCTGAGCAATTGCAGTGGACATAAGGAAAGCGGGAACAGGTTCCGGGAGGAGCCCTGAATTCAGTTGTCGAGGTTCGAAATCAATGTAAGGGATGGCAGGCCGGAACCTGCCATCCCGTTAAGGCATCAGTCGAAACTGATCATTCGATGATCTTGGACACCACACCAGCACCAATGGTGCGGCCGCCTTCACGGATTGCGAAGCGCATGCCCATTTCCATGGCCACTGGGCAGATCAGCTCACCGGTCATCTGGATGTTGTCACCAGGCATCACCATTTCCACGTTGGAGCCGTCTTCCGCTGTGAATGCGGTGATTTGGCCAGTCACGTCCGTTGTACGGATGTAGAACTGCGGGCGATAGCCAGCAAAGAAAGGAGTGTGGCGACCGCCTTCTTCTTTCTTCAAGACGTACACCTGACCTTCGAACTTGGTGTGAGGTGTGATGGAGCCAGGCTTCACCAACACCATGCCGCGCTCGATGTCTTCCTTCTGAATGCCGCGAAGAAGGAGGCCAACGTTGTCACCGGCCATGCCCTCATCGAGCAATTTGCGGAACATTTCCACACCGGTGACGGTGGTTTTACGGGGGTCGCGGATGCCGACGACTTCAACTTCTTCGCCAACTTTGACGATGCCACGCTCGATACGACCAGTGGCAACCGTGCCTCGGCCCGTGATCGAGAAGACATCTTCAATAGCCATCAAGAACGGCTTATCGACTTCGCGCTCGGGCT
>ERZ802824.859-NODE-859-length-16662-cov-43.0983_pt1 | contig 16662 bp, 15 predicted proteins | sample MGYA00345650_ERZ802824 | MGnify/ENA primary metagenome ERZ802824 (study PRJEB30503, sample SAMEA104212361) | marine metagenome | biome: Westerlies Biome; feature: [SRF] surface water layer (ENVO:00010504) within the epipelagic zone...; material: water... | reverse complement strand
CAGACACTGCGCGCTCTGATGCAACCAACAGCAGCATCGTAATTATGAATCTCATAAGCCTCTCCAAATAAGGCAGTGACTGTCGTGTGGGGTCCGTAACCCAGCAGGGCTTCCAGTTTACACAGAGCTAAATGGTTTTTGGCGATGCTACTCCGCTGGCGCTCGGGCGGGCAAAGACCTCGCGTTTAGCTTTGCGATGATTTGGTGGCGTTTGGCGTGTCAGTCGATGAGGCTTGGGCAGGCAGCAGCCTGATCGGGATGGCGAATGATGGTGAGCAGGATCTCGCCGACCCCAAAACCAAACTTGCGCATCTTTGACTCATTGATCACTACGTTGTCGCTGACTCGATACATTCTGTCGTCGATCTTCACGTCGATAGGGCCGTCTTCCAGTTCGATGCGCAGGGTGTAGTCGAGGAACATCGCGTTACCTTGCCAGCGGGCGAGGCCCTCGCCGACCACGTCACCGGCAGTGCCAATGTAGGTTTGGCTGCCGTTGGGTGTGAGCGTCCAGATGCGTTTCTGTTGTTCGCCATTGTCAAAGACAAAGTCCTCATCTAGCGTACCGACCCCGCCTGACCAACAGCCCACGATATCCGCGCTGAAATGACGGATCGCCGTACCAGAAAAATCTTTAACCACGCCATGAGCCGTTAACGCGCCATTGAAAAAGTCCTCCGGTGCGAAGGCGGGCTCGCGCGCCTGATAATCATCCACGGAAGTACTGCCGCATGCGGTTAACAAACCGAGCATGCTGAGTAGGGTGAATCCGCGACCCAACACCCCAAAACACGTGGGGTTGCGGTGCGCAGATGATCGCCGCTGTGCGGAGCGGCTTGCAGTTGTGGGGCGATGACGGTTGTTGGGGAGGGCTAGGCGCATAACAAGGCACACCTCTTGGCAAAGGGTGTAACCGTTACGGGTTGGGGTCAGTGTCGGATCTTCGGCACCTGTGCCGCACTCGAGGCGCGGCTGAGTCGGCGCCGGTTCGCCCGGCGCCACCAAGATCAGTGGCCGGCGAAGACCAGCATCTGTACGGGCATCAGTAGTGCCTGCATTCTCAGGATAATGGCGTGAATCACGCCGACGGTGTCGACCATATGTAGGAACAGCGTTTCACCAAAACCCAGGTCACCCTCTTCGAGCAATTCATGGTTACTGGTATAGGCATTGGCAATACATTTGCTACCCGGCATCACTTCGCTCAGGCCCCCTTCATACAGAGGTTCCATGACAACGGTGAGCGTGCCCGGTCGCGCGCGCTGCTGCGCATCCAGCAGGATATCGGCTGGCTTTAACTGCCCCGCGGCCACCACCGGCTGCACGCGGGTGACTATCATGGGAATCACTGTGAAGGGCTTCGACATGCAGACCACTTCGGTAATGGTGCCGGCCTTGATCACCTGCGCGGAGAGCTGATTAAAGCCCGCCGCGATCTGGTACCGCCCTGATTCCGGACCGTCGGAGGGAATGAGCACGCCCGCTGGCCGCAGAATGGGGTTCACGTAATCACCGCGCTGCAGGAAGAATTGCGCGACCTGACCGTCTACGCCCGCATACACCACGGTTTTGTCCAGCGCCACCTGCGCCTGTTCCAACTGACGCTGCGCACTTTCACGTTGCGCGGGGAGTACGTCCGAGATCTGGGTTTCTGCCGCAGTGATATTGGCTTCGGCGGCCTGCACGCCGCCGCGACGTTGGGCAACGGTGTTTTCCAGTCGCTCGATTTCAATTTTGCTGACTAACTGTTGACCGCGAGCGGACAGTTCGGTCTTTTTGGCCAGCTCGTTTTCAGCCTGCGCCAGCGCGCTCTCCGCCTGCGTCAGGGTGGCTCTGGCGCCTTCGAGTTGCACCTCGGCCTGCGCAAACGCTGACGTAATCTGGGCCAGCTGGCTCTCTGCGACGTTTACGCCAGCAACCTGCGCGCTGTCGAGCAGACTAAACAGAGGATCCCCTGCGGAGACGGCCTCACCATTACTGACGAAGACCTCCTCGACCCGGCCGCCGCCCTCTGGCAGGAGCGGAATCGTGCGGAAGTAGGGTCCCGCATTAGTGGTAGAGGGGTGGTAGTAAAAAACCACCGTAATGAAGCTGACGGTCAGAATCAGGCAGGCGGTGATCCCCCACCGCAACTCGTACCACATAGTGAAGAAGGTGATCTGATCTCCCCAGCGCTTACCTTGCCGGTACCGGCGAAAGAGGTAGTCGGGTAGTACGGTAACCAGTGAGCAGAGAATCAGTTCCAACATGGTTACTGTTGCTCCTCTGATCGCTCAACCGCAGCGGTCGGTGTTTCAGCTTCTTCCGGGGTCAGTTTTTTCAGTGATTCCGAAATACTGTTAATCGGCGTTAGAAAGTCGGGGAGCTTCAATAGCGCCAGAATCAGTGCCGCCACCCAAAAAATGTTGTTATGCGTGAACAGCGCCAACAACGCCAGAACCATGATCAGCTGAGACTGGGTGTTGCCATGCTTGTGTGCCAGCTGCTCTGGTATGGCGTGCAGTTTGAGGTAGAAGACGCCGATACCTAGCACCGCGAGGATCACGATAAAGATGATCGCACTGAATAGTGGGTCACTGCCGTCGGCAGCACCGACAAAAGGCGGCAGCGAGTGGGGTGCCAGCGGGTGAATATCTCCGGTCATAGCAATGGACCTCGATTAGCAGTGGTGGCTTCAGGCCGCCGCTTGCTGTTTGTTGAAAAAGCGGCGTAGGTCATCTGTTGTGAGGGTGCGCAGTGTGTTGCCGTCCTTGTCCAACTGCTCGGTCAATTGACCGTCGGGCGCGAACAGCTCAAAGAGCACCAGCGCACCGGCAGGCCCGCCTTGTTCCATGTGCACGTCACCGGCGGGTTTTTTGGCATAGTCCCCGACGCGCCGGACAGTGGTGTCGACCAGTTCGCCATTTTCGAAAGTTTTCACGTGCAGCTCTCCCTCGAGCACGAGGGAGGTGGTGGCGCAGAGGTGCCGATGAAAATGACAAAAGTGCTCGGGATCCCAGCGGTACAACACACTGAGATGACCCGCGTCATCAATATCCAAAATGGTGCCCCAGTAACTGACGGGGAAAGGGTAATCCGCGTCCTCTGAGTAATGTGCCCACGTTAGATTTTCTTGCTGCAGAAGGTTTTCTTTCATACCGATGAGCTCCATCTCCCGGGAAAGTCTTGAGTAGGCATCATGACGCGATTAGCCCTTCAGTCAACCGGTCACATGTCGCTTGTCAGCTTTTGCGCAGCGTGTAGAGGGGGGTGTTCAGGGGTAAGCCCGGGCTGCAGACGTGATAACTGGCTTTGCAGGTTGTTGGTCAGCGCGATGCCGCGCGGCGCTCGGTTAACCCGTCGGTGATAAAGGGTCCGTCTACGCAGATCCGACGCCCGTCGGGTGAGGCACAGGCACCACAGATGCCGACCCCGCACTTGGTCAGATAGTCGATGGCGCTGAAGATACGATCCGAGGAGACATACTTTTTCTGGACCGCTTCACTCGCATGAATCATGGGGGCGGGCCCGCAGTTATAAAACACCATCTTGGCCAGCGCTTCGGCCGGCTGGTCCGCAAGAAAGTCCGCCAAGGCGTCGCTCACCCGACCCTCGAATCCGGCACTGCCGTCATCGGTAGCAATGGTGACGCGGGCGACGCCCTCGCACTCGTCACGGAAGTAGAGTCGATTTGCAGACCGGGCGCCGACAAAAATGTCGACCGGGTTGTCGTCGCTGCCGAAGTCCTCCGCAATCTGATACACCGCGGCCAGACCGGTACCGCCTGCGACGCAGACAATATGGGCATCTTCCGGCGGTGTGACAGCCACGCCGTGTGGGCCACGCAGATACACCGCGTCACCCGGTGAGAGCTGGTAGCAATGGTCCGTGAATTGCCCGACGTTGATCACTGCCAAACGTACAGGATTATGGGTCAGGCAAGAAAAGGGTTTTTCACCCACACCCGGTACCCAGACAAAAACATATTCCCCGGCCTGAATGTCCAGGTCGCCATCCAGCGTGACCACGGTAATGTCATCACAGACGGTATTGTTGGCGACCACCCGATAGGGCTTGAAGCCCATATCCACATCGAAGCGAACCTGTTGTCCTGCCCCATCGCTGCCTTCAGCGATATCTCGGGCCAGGCTGGCAAAGTAGTGCTGCACTTCGTCAGTGTTCATGCCGGTCAGTCCGGAGCCAATGCCCAGAATGGTGGCCCCGCAATGGATGGCATCCCGGCAGTCTGCTGCGGAAGACAGGCCACCGCAGCCGATGAGCGGGATGTCTGTCTCGGCGCGAAGCGCTTTCAGCGCCTTCAGCGTGGTGGGGAGCACGCCTTTGCCCGACATGCCGCCCATGCCATTGCTGAGCACCGGGTGGCCGTGGCTCTCTGTGTAGCCGGGCCCCGCCGTATTGATGGCGCACAGTGCTGACGCGCCCCCTTCCAACGCGGCGCGACCGATGACTGCGATGTCATCGACGTTCGGCGTCAGTTTGGGGATCACGGGTATATCGACTGCGTCACAGACCGCGGCGACGACCTCACGGACCATCTCTGGGTCTTGACCCATGGCCATGCCGTAGCCCTTGGCATGAGGGCAGGAGAGATTCAGTTCCAAGCCATCTGCGATGGCAGCGAGTTGTTTCGCCACCGCGACGAACTCTTCCACGGATCCGCCGAAAATCGACACCAACAAAAAGCGATCAGCCGGCACGGAGAGTTGCTGTAAACCCTGGAGCGCCTCGTCGACCCCGGGGTTGGTCAGGCCCACGGCATTGACGAAGCAGCCGGGCGCGTACTGGCTGTAAACAGGCTCCCGGTTGCCGAGGCGTGGCTCAAACCCAATGCTTTTGGTGGTGATGACGCCGATCTCGGGCATGGTGTCCATCACCCGCTGAATGATGGCGGGGGCGGTCGTCACGATACCCGAGGGGATAGTGAAAGGGCCTGACAGTTGCTTGCCGAGAAACTCGGTGGTCAATGGGGTGTCTCCGTATCGGATCCCGAATTATACGGTGACCGGTCCGGCCCCGTCATGATCGCGCACTGATTTCCGCCTTCGGGGTGGCTCAGGTGCCGCAAAAAGTGCGGGTGACACGCTCCTCGGGCTCGGGGGATCTAGCCCACTCCACATCCCCGGCCTGCCACTCGAAGGGCCGCTGGCCTCGATCGACCAGCGACTTCACCCACGCCAAGTCTCCCGACTCAGTGAGGTCGATGGCTTTTTGCACGAGGTGGTTACGTGGAATGATAGTCGGATTCACGGAATACAGGGCGGCGGTAATGGCCGACGGGTCACCTTTATTGGCCTTTCGTCGGGTTTGCCAGTCGTCCGCCCAGTTCAGCAATGCTGGCGGAGCGGTAAAGAGATCTGGCAGGGGCGTGTGGTCGAGCGAGTCGTTGGCCATCTCGGCGAGCCACCTGAATGCCAGCGTTAAATCCAGGCCTTCGGTAGCCAGCAGCTCGTGAAACGATTGAATTAACGCGCCGTCTGCTTCGGTCACCGCATCGAGGCCGAGCTTGGCGGCGAGCCAGCGCTGGTGGTGGGCATGAAAGCGCGCTGGATAGCGATCGACGATTTCTTGCGCAACCTGTTGCGCCGCCTCGGCATGCTCATTAATGAGGGGCAGCAGGCACTCGGCCAGTACCGCCAGGTTCCAGTGCATGATCCCCGGCTGGTTGGGCCAGGCGTAGCGCCCCTGTCGGTCAATAGAACTGAAGCAAGCCTTAGGATCGAAGTGGTCCATGAAGGCGCAGGGACCATAGTCGATGGTTTGTCCGCAGAGGAGCGCATTGTCGGTATTCAGGACGCCGTGCACGAAGCCGAGCACCTGCCAATGTGCGACCAGCCGCGCGAAATGTTCGCATACGCCTTCGAGCAAGGTCACGGCGGCAGGCTGGTCACCTGCCTCTGCTGCCGCGTCGAAATGGCGGTCGACCACATAATTCACCAGCGCCGCTACGTCATCGCCGCCGCGGGTCATGGCGAAGTATTGCACGGTGCCGACGCGCAGATGACTGCTGGCCACCCGGGTCAGAATGGCGCCGGGTTCGATCTGGTTTCTGACCACGGGTTCGCCCGTGGCGACGGCGGCAAGTGCCCGGGTCGTGGGGACACCGAGCGTGTGCATGGCCTCGGACACGAGGTACTCGCGGATCACAGGGCCGATCGGGGATCGCCCGTCACCGCCTCGAGAATAAGCGGTCGGCCCCGCGCCCTTGAGCTGAATATCGAATCGCGCGCCTGCAGGCGTCAGCCATTCTCCTAACAGGGTGGCCCGCCCGTCACCGAGTTGTGGGTTGTACTGCCCGAACTGGTGACCGGCGTAGACGGTGGCAACCGGATGACTGTCGGGCAACGGCATGTTGCCTGCCAATGCGGCGAGTTGCTCCGGATCGGATTGCGGATCGCCTGACCAGCCCAATGTGTCGGCCAATGCCTGGTTCCACAGCAACAGCTGGGGTTCAGACACCGGATCCGGTGCCTGAGGCGTGCTGAAAGCCGGTCCCAGGCCCGCGTAGGTGTGCTCAAAGCCCGCGGGCATCATCACCCCCGGTCAGGTAAAGCGGATCAGTCACCGAAGAGCTTCTTGATGAAGGAGCTTGCCTTTTCTTCGATGGTGTCCTGCATCTGCTGCTGCGCCTCGTTCTTCAGGATCTGCTCGGCGATGCTCGCCACATCGACCTGACAGGTTGCACCACTCTCCGAAGCCAGATTGCCGGTGCAGTCCACTGGCCAGTCAACGCCCGCATAGCGTTGATCAATCACGCAGAGGGGGCTCACCTCCATGATCTCGTTGTTGACCTGCCCTTCCATGCGGAAACCAAAATCCATCGAGCTAAGGTTAATATCACCCGAGCCCTTTAGCTCGACGCCCGGTGTGGAGAAGCGAAGCTTCTCGATGTCGCCCATGCCTTCATCAAAATCGACAGCTAGCGAGAGATCTGTTATCGGCGTATTGGTCGGCAAGCCAGCGATTGGCGGTATCTTGTTAACGAGAGCAACTGCGCTGCAAATCAATCCTTGTACTGAGACTTTCTGCAGGATTAAATCCTGACCGCTCGCGGATACGTCACCGTCCAGCGCAGCCATAAGGTCATCTGCGCTGATGCCCTCGGTCTCGAGATCCCAGCCCATCTCAATGCGGCCGGACGCAGCGTCGGTATTGCCCATACTGGCGAGCAAGAGGTCCATATTCACGCCCTTGAGACCGCCTTCGACTTCAGCCTCTATCACTGGGCGCCGCGCATTCAGTATCACACGCGTATCAAGCTGTCCCTGGTGCAGTACGCCGCGAATGTAGTCGATGTTGGCAACCCCATCGAGAACGCGCATAAAGACCTGTGCGTCGCTAATCGTCTGTCCGCCAGCAATCAGTTCGTCGGCCGCAACACGCATTTCGAGATCAAGATCGCGCAGCGGTCCCACGGGCAAGGGTACGGGAGCACTGATCCCTGCCTCACTGCCGGCTGGGGTGGTAGCGGGCGGCGCCTCAGCTGCGGGTGCGCTCCCAGTAGCCGCCGATGCGGGCGGTGGTGCGGGTTGAATTTGATCTGCGTCCAGTCGCGCCGTGTTGATATCCAGCTTGATTTCGGGGCTCTCCAGCGCTGACCAGACTAGCTGTCCGGTGACATCCCCTCCGGGTAGGCTCGCACTCAACGTGAAATCGGCTTTTGCCGGGGTCATTACAAACGTGCCGTTCAGTGCGCTTTCAACTGGTTTGGTGAGCGCGCCAATCACTTCGGTTTGCAGATCTTGGATTTCAATCTTGCTGAAATCCGACGCAATCCGGATAGCGCCGTCCAGCGCAATATCCAGCGGTGCTGTTGAGCCATCACCGAGAACCGTCAACGCCCCCTCGATTTGCATGGGCTCGTTCCGTGTATTGACGTCGGTCAGCGTCAGCGCCGCGATGCGAATTTCATTGCTCAGCTCGCCGGCGCGGGTGCGCTGGATCACGGTAATGTCTTCGATCTGGATCGCCTCGGCCAGAACGGCGATGCCTGAAACACCGCCACCCTCATTAAGCTGCCGTTGGCGCTCTTGCTCCTTGGTCTGCCGGATGACTTCGCCGCGCTTCTCCCACTCCCGATCGCTCATGATCGGCCGAGGCTCCGGCGCCGGAGGGAGTGCCAGCGGTTCAGTAATATCTGCGGTAACGCCCGCAATGACGATGGTGCCGACATCAACGTTGCCGCTCAGCAACGGCAGCAGTGATAGTCCTACGTCCAGTTCGGCAATTGAAGCCTCGATGTCCGGGTCGTATTCAGTTTGTGCGGGCAGGCTCAGAGAGGTGCCTTCCAGCCTGAGTCCAAAGCGAGGGAAGAAACTCAGCTCGGTGTTACCCTCGACGACCAGTTCTCCGCCTGTCTGGCTCTGGACCTGTTCTTGCGCCATGTCGAGCAACGCCTGCGCGTCAATAAACATTGGTACCAAAAACATCGCCAGAACGGCGATTGCCACTAGCGCGCCCACAATCCAAAGAATCACCAGCATCATCCTTTCCCCCGATGGTTCGTCACCCCTCCAGCATAACAAAGCGGTTCGGCTTGGAAAGCGTTATCGCGCGCTTCGTCGCTCCACATGCTGATCGAGGATGCGTGCTTTCTCTCGCCTCACACCCTGATCCGATTTGAGCTGCCATAGGGCATCCCGTGCAAAGGAATAGGACTCTTTAAGGTCAACGATGGGCTCGGGGTAATCGATAGGGTGAAGTTGTCGCTCCATGGGAGAAAGAAGCCAGGGCTGATGAATGAGCGGCGTGGGTAAGCCTGCCAGCTCAGGGACCCATTCGAGAATGAAGGTGCCTTCGGGGTCATGGTCCAGCGACTGTTTGACCGGGTTATAGATGCGAATGGTGTTAATGCCGGTCACCCCCGCCTGCATCTGCATTTGCGGATAGTGGATCCCCGGCTCGAAGTCGAGGAACAGTGAGCCCAGCCAGGCGGCACCCAGACGCCAGTCCTGCCAAAGGTGGTGCGTGAGAAACGATACGACCATGGCGCGTGCGCGGAAGTTGAGATACCCGGTCTGCATCAGACAGCGCATGCAGGCATCGATCAGCGGATAGCCGGTGCGGCCCTCACACCACGCCCCGAGCCGGTCAGGGTCATGACGACGGGGATGCGCGAGGTAGCCCCGATTGAGATCTTCAAACTCCATGCGGCACTCCATCTCGAATTTTTGGACGAAATGACAGTGCCAGTGCAGTCGGGATTCAAAAGCAGCCAGCGCACGCGTCCAGCCGCCTCGATCCTGTCGCTTTTTCAGTGCGTGGTAGGCCTGGCGCAGACTCAGATTGCCCCACGCCAGATAGGGTGATAGCCGTGAGCAGTGAACCCGGCTTCCTGCGGGCTTCGAGATATGGCGTTGATAGCCGTGTCCTCGCACTTCCAAAAAGCTGTGCAGCACCTCGGCACCTGCGACGGCACCGCCGCGCTGAAAGGCCGCATTGTGCTGCTGCCAGCCCTCGATGCGCTTGCTGAGTGCGCCCTCCAAAGCGGAAGGCCAGGGCTGGCAGAGCCGTGATAGCACCCTGAGATCTACCGGTATCTCGGCATCGCTCATGACACGTTGCCAGGCCCGGTTCCAGCCGCGCCGGTCGCTTCGACCACGTTGTATACCGTTGGTTTGGTACTCGTGCCACGCGATACCCTGTGCAGCACAAAAAGCCGCCACCTGCCGGTCCCGCTCAAAGGTCACCCCCAACCCCGTTTCTTCGTGGCTGTATAAGTGGCCAATAGGCTGAGACTGATGAAGCGTGTTCAACAGCGTAACGGGCTCGCCCTCTAGGACTTGAATCTGGGCCCCTAGCTCTGCCAGCTCGTGGTTCATCGCTTGCAGAGACTGGGCGATAAAGTGCCAGTGCCTGCCGCGATAGTGGGGGTCTCTCAGCAGCGTGGGCTCAATGATGTAGAGGAGCAGCAACGGCTCACCGCGATCGATGGCGGCGGCCAGCGGGGCATGATCAGCCAGTCTGAGGTCGCGCTTGAACCACAAGACGTTCATGACGCAGCCTCTCGTTGTGCTAAGAGCGGGTTAAGCAGCGGTTGCCAGGTCAGGGCGTCCTGCAGCGCGACGCGACCACGATAGATAGCGCTATAAACCAAACGGTAAGCGTCCCGGTCAAAGGCTGTTGAGACGGGGTTCTTCAGCGCACTTTGAGCTTCTTGCCGCGAGTCGAAGCAGCCGTGCCACGCCCACTGATCCACCAGATGGAATTGCTGTGCGGGTTGATGCTCGAGAGGACGTATCGTTTGCTCCGCCAGCAGCAGTGGGCCATCGAATGGCCAGGCGGCAATGCGATGCCGCTCCAATTGATCCAGCAGGCGTGCGTTGTGGGAGTCGGGGCTTTCCTGACCGGCGCAGGCGCCGTCGCAGCGCCCCAGCTGATGCTGAAAGCACGCGCCTTTCCCTTTGTCCAACCCCATGACCCGGAGACACAAAGCGTGATCTCTGGCGAGGTTTTGTATCGTCGTGGTGATGCGGTGTTTGTTGGCAAACAGTCCGTAGGTGTCGGTTTCACGCACCCCGGTGGGTGCAAAGTCGATGGCAAGAGGTTTCAGAAACCCGTCGGTGGCAGGCTGAAGCTGGATGGTCCAGAGGCGACGCAGTTGGCGTTGGCGTCGGTTGAAAAGCGGCACCTCTGACTTGATCGCGGCATTCTCTATCAGCAACGCGCCGATCTCGCCCGCGGTGAGCTGACAGTCGATACGGGCAACCTGCGACATGAGCCGTTGATGGCGGCCCGGTTTGCGGCCTTCATTGAGATGTTGTGTGACCCGGCTGTGGATATCGACGCTTTTGCCCACGTACAGCAGTGAGCCGTCCTCAGCGAAAAACCGGTAGACGCCGCTGCAGCGCGGCAGTGCGTCGAGTGGCTCACCTACGCGAGAGAAAGCGATGTGCTGGCTTGTCTCGGTCATCTTGGCATCGTCTACGATCCGCGGCGCAAGCCCGGAGGTTGTCCGGATTTTGTCGCTTTTAATCGGCGCGGTCTCGCAGGGGAGCAAACCGCTCAAAAGCCCGAATCGTAGCTTTTGTAACTGGCGCGACAAAGTGCCGAATGCAGACACGGGGTCTGCGCCACAGAAATAAAAAACGGGTGAAAAAGCACATGAAGGTTTCGGTGAGCGATCTGAACAGCATGGGCGTGACAGGGGTGGTTATTGAGTCCGTTGATTTGAGCCTTTACATCGCCCACGCGCGCATCGGCGGTGAGGAGCACGTCATTGCTGATCGTCAGGGAAAAGTCCTCAAAACCCGTAACTTGCTCGAAATGCAGCGCATGCTGCGTAAAGCGGTGACCTGCGAGTTTTTTCTGCGACAGCGAAGCGCCTACGATGAAATGGTGGGGCATGCACACCAGGCGGCCGATAACAGCATGGAGCTGCCGCTGGGGCGTGAGCCCCTGCCCGAGTGGTTGAATTAGAGAGCCCTGAACACAGTCAGCTAACGGTGAAGGCAGCGACTTACCCCCTCAGGTCGACGTCGCATTACTCCTCGGTGGAGAGATCGTCCTCGCCGAGTTTGTGTCCCCAGTCCCGTTTGGCCTTCAAATACTGAAGGTTGTGGTCATCGACGCCACACACGTGCTTCACCCGTTCGATATGAGGCACGCCCAATGCAGTCAGGTCTTCCTGCTTTTTGGGGTTATTCGTTAACAGTCGCAGCTTGCGGCCGCGCCCGAAATATTTGAGTAGCAGTGCGGCATCGGAGAAGTCCCGGGAATCGTCAGGTAGACCCAGCGACCGGTTCGCCTGATAAGTGTTCTCCCCGGCGTCCTGCAGGAGGTAGGTAGCGGCTTTGGCCCACAGGCCAATCCCTCGGCCCTCATGGCCCGCCATATAGATGAGATAACCGCCCTCGGCATCGTCCGCGATTCGATCCAGCGCTGACTCCAACTGGGGTCCGCACTCGCATCTCCGCGACCCCAGTACGTCGCCAGTCAGGCAGCTCGAATGCACTCTGACCAGAGGGTTGTCGCTCTTTTCAGGTTCCCCAATCACCAACACGCTGTTGACCGCCATGCTGGAAGCCAGGTGCGAGAAAAGGTGTTGGCCGCCCTGTTCTCTGAGGGTGCTGGCGAGATGCTCGACTTCGCTTAGCTCGGTGCTTCTGACGCTCGCATACCACTGAACAGTCGGGTGTCGTTGGCCGCGGGCCAGTGGCAGGGGAATTGGGCCCATGAGATTGAGGTGCAGACCCGGGCCAGGCGCCTCAGTCATCTCCACCTCCGCGCCATCGGCGTCGATACGGAATAATTTGCCGTCTCGAATTAGTCGCTCGCGGATGTCTGGATTGATGTAAGTGAACATGGCTGGCCGTGGCTTGGCGTCTGACCGCTGATAAAAAGGACCGCGGAGTATAGAGGGATTTAGCCGACTCCGCTCGGTTGTTGCTGGGTGATGCAGTGGATGCCCCCGCCCATGGCAAACAGCGCTCTGGCGTCCAGCATCCGAACATCCCGACCGGGGTAGGCATCCTGTAGCCGCTCGCGGGCTGCATCGTCACGACGGTCATCGAAGCTCGGACAGATGACGGCACCATTACAGACGTAGTGATTGATGTAGCTGTAGTCGACCCAATCACGGCTGTCTTTCAGTGTGAGAGGCGCCTCGAGCGGCAATACTTCAAGACCTTCGCCACTGAATTGTTCAGCAAGGGCCTCCCACAAGGGGAAGTCCGGATGATCCGCATTGGTTTGTCGGTGAACCAGCAGACGGCCATCCGGAGCGAAACAGGCCACGATGTCCACGTGGCCCTTGGTGCCGTTTAAGAAGTTGTCCCGCCACAACCCCTTCGATAGCCAGATGGCGCGGTGAGTGCCCAGCGCATTGTGAATGTGTGCTGCGATGCTGTCGCGGTCGTGGCCCGGGTTGCGCGTCGGGTCCAGCTGAACCGTCTCAGTGAGGAGCACCGTGCCCTGGCCATCCACATGAATGCCGCCCCCTTCGTTGACGATCTCGGTGCGCACAGTCGGTACCGCCAAGTTCTCGGCAACCTGAGAGGCGATGGCGTCGTCATCGCTCCACTCGAACTCGGTGTTTTGGCCCCAGCCGTTGAACTGCCAGTCGATGGCGACGAGTGCGTCATCTTCCATTACAAAAGTTGGTCCGATATCTCTCAGCCAGGCATCGTTCAGGGTGACGGGGATGACGTCGATGGATGCTGATAGCTTTCGTTCCGCCGGGGGCAAATCCTCCCGGTGACATAGCATCTGCACCGGTTCGTATTCGCTGATGGCATTGGCCACCACCGACCAGGCGTCTTGCGCCTCTTCACGGCTCAGACCAGATTCAGCGTAGCTGTCTCGTGGAAATCCCATCCAGGTGGCGGCATGCGGCGCCCACTCTGGTGGCATATGACGGGCGCGCGTCATTGCTTAATGCCGGGAATGCCCCCGTCCTGTGCGTCACCATTGGGTTGCCGGGGGTTCACCTTGTCATCGGTCAGTGCACCGTAGGTGTCGGGCCTCCGGGTGGCGAAGAAGGGGAACAGCGTCAGCCAATCGTCTCGTTGCCCGAGATCAATTTCTGCCACCAGCGCAGCCGCCTCGTCCCGCGGCGCTTCTCCTAGCACACGCCCAAAGGGGTCGATGATGCAGCTGGTGCCATAAAAGTTGAGTAGCCCCTCTGAGCCAAAGCGGTTGGGCAGGGCAATAAAGAGCCCATTGGCCGCCGCGTGACCGGTTACAACCCGCCTCAGCAGCGGTGCGGTATCGAAGTCCGGGTAGTCGGGTTCGGAGCCTATGGCAGTGGGATAACACAGCACATCGGCGCCGGCCAGGGCGTAGCAACGCGCCACTTCGGGGAACCATTCATCCCAACAGGTCGGGTTGCCCACTTTGAGATCCACGCCGTCCAGTTCAAGCTTGTGCACCGGGTAGGGGTCCTCGGCTGGCCCCTCCGCAAAGTAGTCATCCTCAAAGTATCCCTCGGTGACGGGAATATGGAGTTTGCGGGTGCGTCCGACGCACTCACGGTTTGGCGCAACAATGATGGAGGTATTGAGACCGCGTTGGTCGGCTGCTCCGGAGCGCTCAAAGAGCGAGATCTGCACGTGGACATCACAGTCGCGGGCGAGCTCACGTGCGAGCGCGAGACTGGGTCCGCCATCCACATCTTCAGCGGAGGCGTCCGCGGGGCCCTCGGGTCGACTATCCGCGGGGTAGCGACTCAAGGTCAATTCGGGCAGGAACACCACGTTGGCACCGGCACCGGCACAAGCACTCACGCCCTCCCATAGCTGTTCGCTATGGGCATCTGCGGAGTCGTACCAACGCGTCTGGACCAGACCAATACTGGTCGTTCGGGGCTCGCGCCCGGGAATCGGGCACGGACTGGGTAGCGCCGCGCTGCTGATAACTTTCATGATTGCCGCCTCGCTGTGAGGCAAACAGAGTAGGGGGCGACGCGCTGTGTCTCAAGTGCCCCCTTAGGGGTAGTCGTCAGCCTTGGTTGAGGCCCATTGACGGACGCTCTGAACGAATGGCCCAGTGCGCCTCATAGCGTCAAGGAGAGGCGGGCAATGCGCCGGGCGGGAAGCCTGCCAGCACCCGCATGGCAGCGCTGTCGAGTGCAGCCTGATCGCGGATGGTTTCGTCCTTCAGCTTTGACTGGGTCACGCTGCGCCAGACCGAGGCGTTTGCGTCAGGGTCAATCATGTCGATGATGAAGGTGCCCTGCGTGTACTCCGTCACGCGGACGTCGGTCTGGTTCATACAGTTGTAGCAGTTGTACATCGCGTAACGGTTATAGCGGCTGTAGCCTACGGACGCGCCGTAGGAGGGGTTGTTGTAGGTTTTCACGTCCGTTTTTTCCATGAGATTCAGGTGCCAGCTCAGGAGCAGGTCGGCGTCAGCGGTTTTGTCGACGAACACGAAACCTTTCGCTTCCAGGGCACCCTGTAATGCGTCATCGATGCGATCTCTCTGAAAATCGGTCAGCTCGGTCGGATTGTTGCCCGTCACCTCGCCACTCATGGCATAAAAGCCAATGGTCTTGGGTTGACTGAAGTTGTAGTCAGGGGCGAAGTCCACCACGGGCTCCGGCGGTTTGGTGGCGCAGGCGGCCAGCGTCAGAGCGGCGACCAGGGCGGCGGTGAATCGGATCAGCTTCACAACTTTCTCCACAGATTGAATTGAATGCGGGGGCTAATGTAGCAGGGTTGGCCAAGCATCGCAGTGCCAAGGATGGTGCGTTTCGGATAATGTCGCTAGCTTGGAGCGCATGGGGCCAGCGTGGCCTGAATGCTGGCGATGTGCGCGCGAATGAGTTCGGTCTGATGGTTCAGTAAGTGATCTCGCTCCACGACCCAGGCTCGATATTGGGGACTCCACGCGGCCGATAGCGGTGCTTCCAAGGCTGTGACCGGTGCTAACAGCAGTTCGGCTCTCTGGCGTAGCCGTACCAGCCAAGGCTGCACGGCGCCCACAAAAAACCTTGCCACCACCTGCTCCATTGCTCTGGAGCGATCTGTGGGATTGCCAAAGGGGCACAAAGGCGCTGTGGACTGAGTGCTGGCGAGCAGCGTGTTGGCGCGCTCCAGTTCTCGGGAGACCAGTGAATGCGCCGCCAGAAGCGCCCCGCCGTCTCCTGCGCGGAGGTCACTGAGCAGTATTTCGAACTCGCGATTGCTGGCCTGCCAGTTGCCGCCCAGCCAGTCTCCGGTCAAGTCCGACAGCCGGCTGAGCGATCCGGTAATCGCGCTATTTGTGTCGACAGGGTAGTTGCCCAACGTTGCGGGTCGTTCCCAGAACAGCCGCCACTCGGGTCCCATCAATACCGCTTGGGCAATGGACTCGGAGAGCAACGTCTGGCGCTCATCGCTGACCTTTGCCAGCGTGCTCGCCAATTCATCGTCCCCGCGTTCCCGAAGTAGCGTGATGCACTCAGGCGCCAGATCCATGAATTCTAAATCCAGTAACAGGCGTTGAGAGGGAGATGCTGTGCGCCCTAACTGGGTATTGCGGCGTCCGAGATTGACCTGAAGCGCGCATCCAGACAGCGACAGAAAATCAATTAAGTCGATTTGATTTGAGACGGGCGATGCGGTGGCTTGCTGTCGGGGAAGATCGAGTCGATTGGCGTCATGGGGTGCGCCCGCGACCAGCTCGACGCCTGTTACGGTCGCCAGCCGCTGGAGGTACTCATCGAGATGATCGGGACCGGTCTCTGTGTCAGTGCACCCTGTGAGTACGAGCAGGCAAAACAACCACCCTGAGCGACTCGTCACCCCGTTAAAGCCGCTTTGGCCTCGCCGCGCCACCGGTGTAAATGTGTCAGGGATTCGTCAGGGGTGAGTCGGGCGCCCCATTTTGCGAAATCAATGGCCGCTAGCAGATCGATGTCCGCAAAAGAGAAAGCGTCGCCCGCAAGGTAGGTACTTTCCGCCAATACCTCGTTGATGATTTCCAGACCGGCTATCACCCGTGCGCGCCCACGCTCGACCAGCTCAGGTAGCTGAGCGACATTAACCGGCCCCGGCAGTGCGCGATCGACATAGTTGGGGTGTCCGTTGCGAAACGCATCGGCCGCGGCAGCAAAAATGTCGCTATAGAGCCGGTGGTTCCAGTTCAGGACTCGCGCGCGTTCTTCCGGCGTTCGCCCAAGCAATGGCTTGTCGGGGTACTGCGATTCCAGGTAATGGGCAATGGCAATCACCGAGCACAGGACCG
>ERZ802824.855-NODE-855-length-16689-cov-13.2954_pt1 | contig 16689 bp, 11 predicted proteins | sample MGYA00345650_ERZ802824 | MGnify/ENA primary metagenome ERZ802824 (study PRJEB30503, sample SAMEA104212361) | marine metagenome | biome: Westerlies Biome; feature: [SRF] surface water layer (ENVO:00010504) within the epipelagic zone...; material: water... | reverse complement strand
CCACTGCCTACACCATACAACATCTGAAATTCAGTCTCCCGCAAGGGCGGCTCTACTTTGTTTTCGACCACTTTTACACGCGTTTCGTTGCCCACGACCTCGTCACCATTCTTCACCGCCCCAATACGGCGTATGTCTAATCGAACTGAGGAGTAGAATTTAAGTGCATTACCGCCGGTTGTAGTCTCTGGAGACCCAAACATCACGCCGATCTTCATACGGATTTGATTAATGAAAATCACCATTGTATTTGATTGTTTAATGTTACCCGTCATTTTTCGCAGGGCCTGGCTCATCAAGCGAGCTTGCAGACCAACATGGGTATCTCCCATCTCACCTTCGATTTCCGCTTTTGGTGTGAGCGCGGCAACCGAGTCTACAACGACAACGTCTACTGCAGCTGAGCGCACCAGCATGTCACAGATTTCTAGCGCCTGTTCACCAGTGTCAGGTTGTGAAACCAGCAGGTTGTCCGTGTCAACACCAAGTGCCTGAGCGTATTGGGGATCTAGTGCGTGCTCAGCATCGATAAAGGCACAGGTTCCGCCAACTTTTTGTGCCTCAGCAATGACTTGCAAGGTCAACGTGGTTTTACCCGAAGATTCTGGCCCATAAATCTCAACCACACGGCCTCGCGGCAGACCACCAATTCCCAACGCGACATCCAAACCGAGAGAACCCGTTGAAACCGAGGGTATCGCGATCTGCTCTTGGTCACCCAAGCGCATCATTGAGCCCTTACCAAACTGCCGCTCAATCTGCGCGAGAGCGGCGGAAAGAGCCCGGTCTTTTTCTGGGTTGTTGTCTATGCCTTGTGAAGAATCTTGTTTTTTCTGTGCCATGGTCAGTGCCTCGCTTGCAATGAAATCTTTCTTAGAGACGGGTTATGTTTCGCCAACTTTTTAGGCTGAGGCTAGTAAGCTCATGCAGCTGTTAACCTTGCGGCCTAGTACGCTCAACGCCTAATCGGGTTGCGCAATTGGCCCGAACAAACATTCTCGAACTCCAATGAGACTACTGTATAAGCATTCAGTAGTGGTGTGCAACGATTTTTCCACTGTTTTCGCGACGAGGATCTGTTTTCCTACAATGACCATGAAAAAAGGCCCATATTTACTGCCTAACCTATATCGCAGTTGACGAAACTGGTTGGCCTGTGTTCACTAGCCCTTCGCTACCAAATCTTAATGTCATGGCCGAAACTTCTCCCGCCAAAACAGCCGCATCGATGCAAGGCCACACGCCAATGATGCAACAGTATCTAGCCATAAAAGCTGATTATCCGCTCGACTTGCTGTTTTACCGTATGGGCGACTTTTATGAGCTGTTTTTCGACGATGCAAAGACAGCAGCTGAACTCTTAGATATCACCCTCACCGCGCGAGGACAGAGCGATGGTCAGCCTATTCCCATGTGCGGCGTACCGTACCATGCTGCAGAAAGCTATCTGGCTAAGCTTGTAAGTATCGGACGCTCAGTCGCGGTATGTGAGCAGACAGGCGACCCGGCGACCACCAAGGGCCCCGTCGCTCGGGAGGTGCAACGGATCATTACGCCGGGCACTTTAACCGACGAGGGGCTGCTTGCAGGTCATCAGCGCAGCGCTATTCTCGCCATTAACCCCAACGCTCAAGCGGCTGGACTCGCTCTCCTCGATCTTTCCAGTGGCCAACTTGAGTTGTTGGAAATCCCTGCGGTAGAACACCTTGCGGATTACATCCAGCAACTGCGTCCCAGCGAGCTATTGCTGCCCGAATCGCATACTCAGGGGCTCTCGACAACGCTGCAAAACCTAACCTGCAGATCCATTGACGACGCCCGTTTTCACCAGCGCGCCGCCTTGGCTGATTTACAGCAGCACTTTGGCAGCAATGTACTTTCACGCACCGGATTACTCGCCGACGCGCCCTGCCTTGGCGCCGGTGCCGCGGCACTGCACTATGCCAAGTCAACCCAGTGCCAGGATCTGCATTTTTTGCAGCACATTGTTTTCCGTGAGTCTCAGCAGATTATCGGTCTCGATGCACATTCTCGCCGCAACCTTGAAATCGATGTTCGCAGTAACGGCGCGACTGACCACACTTTGCTTAGTCTTATGGACAGTTGCGTCACCGCGATGGGCAGTAGGCTGTTACAACGGTGGTTGCACGAGCCCAGCCGAAACTTAAATACGATTACTCAGAGACAGCATTGGGTGACTCAGGCGCTGGACGATAATGCTTTCTCAAAAATACGCGAAAACCTACAGCCCATCGGTGATCTGCAGCGAATTCTGACCCGCATCGATTTAGGCTCAGCCCTCCCGCGTGACCTCGCGCGATTACGAGATACTCTGAATCAACTACCCAACATAGAAAACGCGCTGAGAAGTATCGACAACACGCACAGCGAACATCTGGCTGTGCAACTGATTGGATTCGATGATCTCGCCGCCTTGTTAAGCCACGCTGTAGTAGAAAATCCGCCGGTAACGCTGCGGGAAGGCGGTGTTATTGCCAGCGGCTACAACGCTGAGCTCGACAGGTTGCGTGAGCTGACCAATCACTCAGCTGATTGGCTTGCAAGTATGGAACTGCGCGAGCGCGAGCGAACCGGTATCAGTTCGCTGAAAGTTGGCTACAACCGAGTACACGGTTATTACATCGAAACATCGAAAGCTGCTCAGGGCGAAATCCCAGAGGACTACACACGACGCCAGACGCTGAAAAATGCCGAGCGCTACATTACGCCAGAACTGAAGACGTTCGAAGAAGAGGCGTTAAGCAGCCAAAGCAAGTCAATGCAGTTAGAGCGCACATTATTCGGCGATTTATTAATTGATCTGGCAAACCACTCCACACGTCTACGCAAAGCCGCCAACGCACTGGCCGAAAGCGATGTGCTCGCATGCTTTGCCGAGCGAGCCAAGACGCTCGATTTCTGCTGCCCTGTATTCTCCGACGAAACGACAATCCAGATACAACAGGGTTGGCACCCGGTTGTCCGCGCGGCCTCTACTGAAGCGTTCATCGCCAATGACCTTGATCTGAGCAGCGACGCCAGTATGGCCATCATTACTGGCCCCAACATGGGCGGTAAATCAACGTTCATGCGTCAAACCGCGCTCATATGCTTGCTGGCCTATTGCGGCAGTTATACCCCTGCGCAGGCAGTCACCCTGGGCCCGATAGATCGTATTTTTACCCGCATCGGTGCTGCCGATGACCTCACCAGCGGACGCTCGACCTTCATGGTAGAGATGACAGAGACCGCTCAGATACTGCATCAGGCCAGCGCCAATAGTCTGGTGCTGCTGGACGAGATTGGACGCGGCACGAGCACCTACGACGGTCTTGCGCTCGCATGGGCATGTGCTCAACACTTGGCACAAAATGCCAATGCGCTGACCTTATTTGCAACCCACTACTTTGAACTCACTACGCTGCCCGCCTTATGCAGTAACGTTAGCAATCTGCATTTGAACGCCAAAGAGCATGCCGGTGACATCGTGTTTTTGTATCAGGTCAAGGCCGGGCCGGCGAGCCAGAGCTATGGCATCGAAGTCGCAAAATTAGCCGGTCTTCCAGATGCGGTGTTAACCGTTGCACGTCAACGTCTTGCCAGCTTCGAACAAGCTAATCTGCAACCGCTTCAAAACGACTTATTTGCAGTCGATCACATCCCCGCACCGCCCACTCCAGATCCAGAATCTGCAGAGTTACTTCAACAATTGCGGCGGGCCAGACCTAACGACATGACACCCATGCAGGCATTAGCTCTGATCCAACAACTGCATGATCAAGCCTCGAAACTAGGGGAATAGACACCATTAGGAGGCTAGACTCAGCCGCGCAACCACGCTCTATATAGCTCTGGAGCAACAGCCATTAGACACCGCTTGTCTTATCGCTATAGCTGCGGCTTGAGCGTTGGACTGCCCTTGCACATTCGTTAAACTACGCGCCCTTTCACCCAAGGAGCCCTCTTGTGACCTTCATCGTCGGCGAAAACTGCATCAAGTGTAAACACACCGACTGTGTTGAAGTATGTCCTGTCGACTGCTTTTACGAGGGGCCCAACATGCTAGTCATTCATCCAGACGAATGCATCGACTGCGCACTATGCGAGCCAGAGTGCCCAGTGGATGCAATTTTTTCGGAAGACGAAGTACCCGAAGACCAGCAACAGTTCTTAGAATTGAATGCTGAGTTGGCCGAAATCTGGCCAAACATAAGCGAAATCAAAGACTCGCCTGAAGATGCCGAGGAATGGAATGGTAAGCCGGGCAAGCTTGCACTTTTGGAACGCTAGTTTTTCCCCGCCGCACATTTGCATTGGCGGCGCGTGACCTCTTAATTGCTATCTCGGCTTGATCAAGCTCTTTGGATTAATCGGCTTACCGTCGCGGCGAAGCTCAAAATGTACCTTTTGATTGTTGTTATTGCGCGACACAAGTTCCGCCAGCGATTGCCCGGTTCGCACGGTTTGCTGCTCGCTAACTAAGATACGGCCATTAAAACTATACGCGCTGAGCAAATTGCCCGTGTGTTTAACAATCACTAGGCGCTCGTATCCGGCGATACCATTTCCGGCATACACCACATTCCCACCTGACGCACTGCGCATTCTGATTTTCGATTTAATCTGATAATCCCAACCCTTGCTGCCGTTACCGAAACCAACACTCGGGGCCTGTTTAATCGGCCGCACCCACACTAAGGGCGCACGCTTGTTGGATTTTGCAGGCTTCTTCGGCACCGTTTTAGCGACCACGGTCGCACTCGTTTGAGTCTTAGGTTTAGGTTTGGGTTTGGGTTTGGGTTTGGGTTTGGGTTTGGGTTTAGCTTTTTCTTGTCTAGAAGACGCGACTGATGCAGGAGTTTCGCTGATTTTAGCGGTTCGATCTTGCGCAGCAGCAGGCTTTATTGATGTCGGCTTTCGCGCAGTTTTTGCTACCGGTGGCGCCACCAATCGCAAACGCTGACCCGGAAAAATTACATAGGGTGCCGCAATGTCGTTGATTTTAGCCAATTCTTTGTAATCTTTGCCTGAACGCCAAGCAATAGAATAAAGCGTGTCGCCCTTACGAACGATAAAGACATCGCCTGTTATTGTTTGCGTACGCGAGACTTCGCTGACCATCGGTGTGCCAAGCGGCACACAGCCCGCTAAGCACAACAGCAGTGCGATATAGGCTATGCCCGATATGCGACGCGCTGCATCAACCACAATACGATTACACCCATGCTGACTGCAGGCAAAACTCCAGCCAGATACGCCGATTGCCCGCTGAGAGAAACATATTCCGCCGGCCATAGGAAACTCTCCATCAGAGTTGCCGCGTCACTATTTTGCCAGGGCCAAAGCTTTGCCAGCGCCACAACCATGAATCCGGTCAACAGCGACAAAAGACGATCCTCGTGATGCGTGATCAGCCACGACAACACGCGCACAAACAAGGCAAGGCCAACAGCGCAGCCCAATGCGACCGCCGATAGCTTCAGCACATCCAAATCCGCGATCGCGACAATGACATCGTCGTACAAACCAAGTAACAACAATACAAAGCTGCCAGACACCGCCGGCAGTATCCAGGCGCAAACCGCAACTGCACCAGCAATGAACAGCGCAATCCACGAGCTCTGAATCTGGCCAATCGGTAACATTAAAAAAGCCAAACCGAGAATCGCTCCTAGCGTGCCATAACGCGCTAAAACCGCGAGACTGCGGGCACGTCCGATAACAACTGCAGAGGCCAATATCAATCCGAAAAAGAATGCCCACAGCAGCGGTGCGGCCTCGGCCAAGAGGAACCTCACCACCGGCGCGAACGCGATTATCCCAGCGCCCATACCAACGGCTAAGCTCAGTAGAAAGCCAAGATTATGATACTGCCAAAACATTTGGGGCTGGCTCAGCAATCTAACGGAATGCGGACCGAAGCTCGCTAACGAGGTGACCAACTCACTATAGATCCCGGTAACAAACGCTATTGTCCCTCCGGATATTCCGGGCACGAGTTCCGCCAAACCCATACAACCCCCGCGCAGAAAGACACCAAGACGAGTTGTTTGGATAACCTGTGCTCTAGACGTGGGGTTTTCAGACTTTTGCATAAGGCTCAGCGCACAGAAGTTCCCGACAATAACGGCACAAATTTCACGCGGTCGTGTACGCGCTCAACAAACCCCTCCGGCGTTCGATCTATGACAATCAACTCCTGAATCATGTCATCGCCAACCGGCACAATAAGACGCCCACCAAGCGCAAGCTGTTCGACCAGCGCCTCGGGAACCGCCGGAGGTGCAGCCGTCACCATAATGCCATCGAACGGCGCATGGGCCTGCCATCCGCCGTAGCCGTCACCATGCTTAAGCCAAACATTCTTGATCGACATTGCTGCAAGTCTTTCCTTCGCTCTGTTTGTCAGCGCAGAAATCCGCTCTATGCTGCATAGACGCTTACACATTTTTGCTAGGACCGCAGTTTGATAGCCCGAACCAGTGCCCACCTCAAGCACTTGCCCAAGGTTTACCTCGCACATTAATTGGGTCATCAGCGCAACGATAAAAGGTTGCGAAATGGTTTGGTTATGGCCAATGGGCAACGCGGTATCCTCATAGGCACGGTGCGCCATGGCCTCGTCGACAAAGATGTGCCTTGGCACACTAGCTATGCAAGCGAGCACTTCAGGATTATCGATCCCCTGATCGCGCAAGCGCGAAACCAATCGGTCGCGAGTGCGTTGAGAGGTCATGCCGATACCTTGCAGGTCGAATTCTGTCACCGACTTTGATCCTTAAGTTCAAAACACCGTTGCAACATAACTGTTGCATATGCGCCGGGTGGCAGGCTAAAGCTAAGCTCAAGAATAGCTTCGGCCGGATGCTGTGCAAAGCTAAAGTTGACAGGTTCAACCAGCAGGGGCCGCAACCCCCGATTAACACCAGCCATCTCCAGCCCGTGACACAGCGCATGCTCCGCATGCACGGCAGCATTCTCTATTGCCAAGGCTTGATCAGTGAATGGCGAGCGGCCGCGACCCCACAGCGATCCTACCACCGACCCCGATATATCGCCGGCCACAGCCGTAGCTACACAATCCTGCCGTTCACGCGCTGCGAGGATAAGATTGAACAAATGACTGCGGGCCACCGACAAATACAACCCTCTGCGAGCTTTGCTCACGCGGCGCGGCTGTCGGTCCACTAACCAGCGCTTCGCAGCCGCCAGATTATCTCTACCAAAGCGCTGCGGTCCGAAGTAATTTGCAAAGGGTTGTGCAAGGCTTCCCATTAACGGCAGGGCAAGCGCCAAATCACAGCCTAAGCGAATAATAAAATCGTTATGCTGGTGTTCTCCACGCCGCAACTTGCGCTGATGACGGTCGCTCTTGAGGCAACGAAAATACCGATCCGCTGTGGCAATTTCAGGCGGCTTGAATTCTTCTTCGATCGAATCATCAGCCGTGGTAACGCTAAACCACTGACGAGTAATCGCGCACTTATCCTTAAGACCCGCGTAGCCAACGTCCTGAGGCCGCACCGAGTAACGCTGCACCAACTCTGCCGCCACGGCAGCCGTATTCATATTGCGTTTTTCTATGTATAGATAACGGTGCTCACCGGACTTGGTGAACGCCCAACCCAAGCTTTCGTTCACACGCCAGTCTTCAGGACGCGCCTTTATGGTGGCACAAGGCAACTCTAGGCCTGGCGCGGACGCCACGCTCTTAAGGCTTGGTTTCATCAGGTATGAGGTAGAAGACTTCGCCTTTTTTTACCAGCCCTAATTCGCTGCGCGCACGCGCCTCGAACGCGTCCTTCCCAGACTGCAGAGCCACAACCTCAGCGACCATTTTGCGGTTACGCAGTTCTAGTTGTTCCATGCGCACTTTCTGTTCGGCAACTTGGCCAGCGAGTCTTTGCTGAGCCATGGCGCCCGACTGACCAAACCAGATCTGATATTGCAAACCGGCAAAAAGGATCACCAAAACAGCCGATAAACTTTTCATCCCGAGGCCCTCTGTTAAGCCCTAATTGGCTTGGCCATAGATCGCGCCACGACCAGGGTACCGCGCTTGGTTTCCCAGAAACGCCTCTATGCGTAACAACTGGTTATATTTTGCGACTCGGTCAGAGCGGCACAATGAACCGGTTTTTATCTGCCCTGCTCCCGTCGCAACCGCCAAATCAGCAATCGTAGTGTCTTCAGTTTCTCCAGAACGATGGGATATAACACTAGTAAACCCAGCGGCATTAGCCATCTCGATGGCCTGCAATGTCTCGGAGAGCGTACCAATTTGATTAAATTTAATGAGAATGGAGTTAGCTACCCCTTCGTCGATCCCACGTTTTAGAATACGCGTATTCGTCACAAATAGATCATCACCGACGAGTTGGGTACTGGACCCTAACTTCTCGGTTAACGCTTTCCAGCCTGGCCAATCACTCTCATCCATACCGTCTTCGATTGATACTATGGCATGCTCGGCGCACAGCCCCGCTAGGTATTCGACAAAACCGTTCGCGTCGAAGATTTTGTTCTCGCCATTAAGGCGATACTCGCCTGCTGCATAAAACTCAGAAGCGGCGCAGTCCAAGGCCAACGTAACATCACGACCTATCTCATAACCGGCCGCGCTTACGGCCTGAGTTATGACCTCTAACGCCTGAGCATTAGATTCTAGATTAGGTGCAAAACCGCCTTCGTCACCGACAGCCGTAGACAATCCCAGATGCTGCAGATGCTTTTTCAAGTGATGGAATATTTCTGTACCACAGCGCAACGCTTCAGAAAACGAACTGAACCCAACGGGCTGAACCATGAATTCCTGAATATCCACATTATTGTCCGCATGCTCACCACCGTTAACGATATTCATCATAGGCACCGGCATACGCATCGTTGGGTTGCCTGCCAAGGTATTCATGTGCCGAAACAATTGTTGCTGAGTTGCTGCGGCCGCCGCCTTACAGGCCGCCAACGATACCGCCAACGTTGCATTAGCGCCAAGTCGAGCCTTATTTTCAGTACCATCCAGCGCTACCAACGCTTCATCGATCGCTTGTTGGTAGCGGCAATCTTGCCCAGCAAGCCGGGCATTAATCTCTCCGTCGATAAACGCAACCGCCTGACTCACACCCTTTCCCATATAGCGTCCAGCGTCACCATCGCGCAATTCAAGGGCCTCACGGCTACCGGTAGACGCGCCGGAAGGCGCGGCCGCACGGCCCATGTGCCCGCTGTCCGTTAGAACATCTGCCTCCACGGTCGGATTACCTCGCGAATCAAGGATTTCGCGCGCTGTCACCGAAACTATTTTACTCATCGTGTTTCTCCATAGCCTAGCTTTGCGATTATTTCGCTAACTCAGCCAATTGGTCTTCAAGACGAGGCTGGCTTTTCACCACCGCATCTATGTCCATAAGTTGCTGCAAGAGCGCTTTGACTTTGTTCAGCGGCCATGAGTTGGGCCCATCCGACAGCGCCTTCGATGGGTCTGGATGGCATTCCATAAATACCCCTGCGACGCCCGCGGCCACGGCTGCCCGAGCCAGCACAGGCACCATTTCACGTTGTCCGCCAGAGACATTACCCAGCCCGCCGGGCATTTGCACCGAGTGGGTGGCGTCATACACCACGGGGCAACCGGTTTGCCGCATCAGTGACAAAGAGCGCATGTCTGATACCAGATTATTGTAACCAAAGCTGGCGCCGCGCTCGCACACCATGACCTGCTCGTTACCTGTAGACTTGGCTTTCTTCGCAACCTGCAACATATCCAAGGGCGCCAGAAACTGGCCTTTCTTGATATTCACGGGAACGCCCTGAGCACATACGTTAACAATAAAATTCGTCTGCCGAGACAGGAAGGCTGGGGTCTGTAATACGTCAACGACGCTGGCAACCTCGTTCAACGGCGTATCTTCGTGGACATCGGTCAAGACCAACATATCAAGCTCATCTTTAACCCGCTGTAAGATCCGCAAACCCGCATCGATGCCCGGCCCGCGATAGCTGTCGATCGACGATCGGTTGGCTTTGTCAAAGGAGCTCTTAAAAATGACAGCTACACCGAGTTCTTCGCCAATTTGCTTAAGCGCATAAGCGGTATCCAATATCAACGCTTCAGTTTCAATGACACAGGGCCCAGCTATAAAAAACAGCGGAGCATCTCCCCCAACTGTAAAATTGCCTAACTGCATGGCTAACTCTCCGCGTTTGATCGGCTACTTCTCAGCTGCTGCGGCGTGCGCCAAGCCCGCCTCTACGAAACCTGAAAATAATGGGTGCCCGTCTCTGGGTGATGAAGTGAATTCCGGATGAAACTGGCAGGCAATGAACCACGGATGGTCTTGCAATTCGATCATTTCAACCAGTTCCCCGTCTTCAGACTTGCCGGCAACAACTAACCCATTAGCGGTCAGTTGGTCTAAATATCGATTATTTACTTCATAACGATGGCGATGCCTTTCGCGAACAAGCCGCTCTCCGTATACCTGCTCTGCTAAGCAGCCCTGATTGAGCACACAAATCTGCTCACCCAAACGCATGGTGCCACCCAAATCGCTATCCTCACTGCGCCGTTCAAGCTGGCCATGCTCATCTGTCCATTCGGTAATCAAACCAATGACTGGATGCTGGGTTTCTACATCGATTTCAGTGCTGTGCGCACCCTTTAGATCGGCACAATTGCGCGCCACGTCGATCACCGCCGCATGCATGCCATAACAAATGCCCAGATACGGAATTTTTTGCGCTCTTGCATGGCCAGCAGCAAGGATTTTGCCCTCAAAACCGCGCTCACCGAAGCCGCCGGGTACCAGAATCGCATCAGCGTCTTCCAGTAACCCTACACCTTCGCGTTCTAATGTTTCAGCATCCAAATACCGGATATCTATCTTAGTCCGAGTTTGAATACCGGCGTGGGTTAACGCCTCAATGAGGGATTTGTAAGCATCAAGGAGTTCTAAATACTTGCCGACGAAGGTGATCTGCAAGCTTTTTTCTGGATTGAGTTGCGCTTCCACAACACGCTCCCAACTGCTCAAGTCGGCAGGCGGGCACTCTAGCTGCAATTGCTCAACAACGTAGTCATCCAACCCCTGCTTATGCAGCTCTAAAGGCCCCTGGTATATGGTGTCAATGTCCACCAAAGGAATGGCCGCGCGCTCCTCAACATTGGTGAACAATCCGATCTTGTTACGCTGGGATTGTGGAATGGGCGCCTCCGAGCGGCATACCAAAATGTCCGGTTGTAGGCCAATAGAGCGAAGCTCTTTGACCGAATGCTGTGTTGGTTTAGTTTTTATTTCGCCCGCCGTGCGCAAATACGGAACCAGCGTCAGATGAATGAGGAGTGCACGATTTCGACCCACTTCCATACGCAGCTGACGAATCGCCTCAAGAAACGGTTGCGACTCGATATCCCCAACGGTGCCCCCGGTTTCAACGATCAAGACATCCACGCCTTCCGTCACCAGCTTCATACGTCGCTTAATCTCGTCCGTGATATGCGGAATGACCTGCACCGTGCCGCCCAAGTAATCGCCGCGACGCTCACGACGGATTACCTCTGCGTATATGCTACCCGTCGTAATATTATTGTTACGCGTCATCCGCGCACGGGAAAAGCGTTCGTAGTGACCGAGATCGAGATCAGTCTCCGCACCATCCGTGGTAACAAAAACCTCTCCGTGCTGCACGGGGCTCATGGTTCCCGGGTCGACATTTATATACGGATCCATTTTCAGGACGTTGACACGCAAATCTCGGGCTTCGAGCTGGGCCGCGAGAGAGGAGGTCAATATTCCTTTCCCCAGCGAAGAAACCACACCCCCGGTAACAAAAATGAAACGTGTCATAGGACTCCATCAAGACGCCAAGCATCACAAATATGGTCGGGTATCGATCACGAAGGTGCTTGGAGAGATGGCGTTGCAAGATAGCAAAAGCGCCCTTTAACCACAATCATTACCATGATTCAGGGCAATTTTTTATCCGCGTCTTTGCGCACTGCAAAGCGCTAATCAACAACGCTCATTTAACGTTCAAAAATCGATAGTAATCACTGGTATCTGCAGGACCCTCCGGGCGATCACGAAACCGCTCATTAATCGCCAGCGTCGAGACCGCGACAACCTCATCCCGCCAAACCACCAGCGGCACGGTCGCTCTACGCCAAGGCGGTACATCAAGTTGACGAAACACCTCTTTAATGTCCGCTTTGCGCCCCTGCCAGCGCATGCTTAAACCCTTACGACGAGTGCTCAGGCATAACTTCCCCGGGCTGTAAAAGCCATCTGCACTGTGCGAATCAGATCGCTCTAACAGCCAATGCTGGCCTCCAAATTCAGTGACCTCGTCAGCTTTTAGCAACCCCGGCGATACCTCTTTCAACGGAGCATAGACCGCCATGTCGGCTTCGTAATACAAGCTATTGCGCCAGCCCATGAGCGCGCTGTCCGCCGCCAAATCCAAGCGGCTGGTTGCGCCCTGGTGACTTTGACGCCAAAACTCATCAAGAGCTCGATCAGTTACCCCATAGTGACCTCGCAATTCTAGAAAAATGCGCAACCACGCTCGCCGGCTTGGCGCGGCATTTGGCAATTCGTTAAAGCTCACCTGATCGCCTTTTTCTTGCAACAACTCATGCAAAAGCGCCTCTTGTCCCTGCTGCCAAGCGGCTACTCGCTGCACCGCTTGGGCCAGTGACGGCCACCGCGACAGCAGCAAAGGCAGAATGCGGTGCCGAAGAAAATTCCGCATGAGCGTCTCATCGCGGTTACTCGGATCCTCAATCCAAGCGATTTTTTGCTGGTTCAAATAATCCAGCATCTGCTGCCGCGCGAACACCAACAATGGCCGCAAGAACACACCTTTACCCAACCGGCCGCTTACCCGCATCGGGCGCAAACTCCGCCCTTGAATCATCCGCATAAAGACCGTCTCGAGCTGATCTTGGCTGTGATGACCGAGCAATAACGTTTCGTTAGGCTTTAATTGACCGGCGAAAAAATCATACCTTGCTCGACGCGCAGCAGCTTCAACATTGCCCTTCGCCAACTGTAATTGGCCTACCACAAGCTCAACACCCAACCGCTCACACAGACATTGGCAGTGTTTTGTCCATTCCAAGGATGTGCTCTGTAACCCATGGTTTGCGTGCAATGCCCGCACATTGGGGGCACCAAGAACACGACTTGCGGCAACCAGTAAGGCGGTGGAATCAGCCCCCCCACTAAGGGCTACACTGAACTTCTGACCGGGTCCGGACGTTGGAATTAATTCCTGCAGTTGGATTTGCAGCTGTTGCTCAAACGGACCCAGCTGCGAGCCAAGCACAGTCATAACAAGCCATCCGCTCCGCCCGCGTACTGAACTCGAACGTAACGATCGCCAAACGCAGAGCGCAAGGAGTGCAATAGCTCATCGCTCACGATAACCCGCCAATCGGCTCCGAGACTGATTCTACCCACTGCGCTTTGACCCTGATAGAGCACGTGAACCGGGCACGCCTCATCATGTTGGCGGTAAGGCGCCAATAAGGTTTTCAAACGCATCGGCAAATCTGCCGTTGTTTCAACATCACTAAAATCGATTTCCAAGCCCTTACTGAAGCGTTGGCGTGCCTCATCGATATTAAGCACGCGACTGCCACGCACCGCGAGGCCGCCACTAAATTCGTTAAACTGAACCTCGCCTTCGATCACCAGCAACTGATCTTTATTGACCTTAGCCGCGTAGTTGTCGAAGGTCTCACCCATCAGCGATACCTCAATACGTGCACTGCGATCGTCCAACTGGACAAAACACATTGGCACACCACGGCGACTCTTTGTCATGCGCACATTTACCACCATTCCGGCAATCCACTGGGAGTCTTTCGCCGCCTTCAAATCATTGATTCGCCGACGACAAAATTGCCGCAACTCGTGCTCATATTCTTGTATGGGATGACCGGTTAGGAATAAGCCTAGGGTCTCTTTCTCGCCGTTTAATCGCTCCAAGGTAACCATCGTCGCAGCACTTGCAACGGGCGCACAGGTTTGCGAACCGTCTTGCTGCATACCACCGAACAAATCTGCAATACCCGCTTCTTGATCGCGCGCTGTTTGTTCCGCCCCTTGTACAGATCTTGGCAATTGTTCTAACAAACGCGCCCGGGTGTCATTAAGCTCCTCTCCCGCCAACGCAAAATCATCCATGGCACCCGCACAAACGAGAGCCTCAAGCACTCGTTTATTGGCCTTTTTGCTTTCTACACGGTGGCAAAAATCGTCTAAGTCTTGAAACGGCCGCTCCAATCGTGCCGCCATAATCGCGGCCACAGGACCCTCACCCACACCTCGAACAGCCCCTAACCCATAGACGACGGCGCTGTCCTTGACCGTAAAGCGGTGATCGCTGTCGTTGACACTAGGTGGGCGCAGCGGCAACTGCATGCGCCGCACTTCTTCAATCAACACAACAACCCGATCAATATTTTGCATATCAGCAGACAGGTTGGCCGCCATAAATTGCGCTGGGTAGCGCGCCTTAAGCCAAGCTGTCTGTACACTGACCAAGGCGTAAGTTGCCGAGTGCGATTTGTTAAACGCATAACCGGCGAACTTTTCCATTAAATCGAAGATATCGTTGGCCAATTTAGGCGCAATATCATGGTCGCCCGTACCCTGCAGAAACTGCTCACGCACCTTGGCCATTTCCTCGGCCTTCTTCTTGCCCATCGCCCGGCGCAACAAGTCTGCCTGCCCAAGTGAAAAACCCGCCAGTACCTGAGCGATTTGCATCACCTGTTCTTGATACAACACCACGCCATAAGTTGACTCTAAAACAGGTTGCAACGTTGGATGGGGATAAGCCACTGCGGCTTTGCCGTGTTTGCGATCAATGTAATCATCCACAGCACCCGACTGCAGTGGACCCGGACGAAACAGCGCCACCAAGGCAATAACGTCATTAATGCCATCCGGCAACAGGCGCCGGATAAGATCTTTCATCCCCCGAGATTCCAATTGGAAAATCCCAGTGGTCTCAGCGGCACGCAGCAACTTGAAGGTTGCAGGGTCATCAATCGGAATGTCTTCAACTTCCAATGCTGACTCGCCCTGCCGTTGCCGATGTTGGTTCACCAACTCTAGCGTCCAATCTACAATCGTCAGAGTCTTCAAGCCGAGGAAGTCGAACTTCACAAGACCAGCACGCTCAACGTCGTCTTTATCGTATTGCGAAACTAAACCACCACCAGAATCTTCCGTATAGAGCGGCACAAAATCTGTCAGCGCTGACGGCGCAATAACGACCCCACCCGCATGTCGCCCAACATTACGGACGATGCCTTCGAGCTTGTAAGCCATGTCCATAATTTCACCGACTTCGTCATTAGCAGCGACAAAATCGGCCATCTCCTGATTTTCTTCCATCGCTTTCGTGAGGGTCATCCCCACTTCAAAAGGAATCAGCTTGGATAATTTATCTGCCAAGCTGTAAGGCTTACCCTGCACACGCGCAACATCGCGGACTACCGCCTTGGCCGCCATCGTGCCAAACGTGATGATCTGACTCACCGACTCGAACCCATACATATCACTGACATGCTGAATGACCCGATCCCGCCCTTCCATGCAGAAATCCACATCAAAATCAGGCATCGACACCCGTTCAGGATTCAGGAATCGCTCGAATAGCAGGTCATATTGCAATGGATCAAGATCAGTAATGCCCAAGGCGTAGGCGACCAGTGAACCACCACCTGAGCCGCGGCCCGGACCGACCGGAATACTGTTTTGTTTCGCCCAAGCAATGAACTCCATAACGATCAAAAAGTACCCAGCAAATCCCATTTGATTTATGACATCGAGCTCGAATTGCAAGCGCTCTTTGTAGTCGGCTTCGGTCCATTCTTCTGCTGGGCCACCCGCCGCTATACGCTTATCCAAGCCCTGAGTAGAGACCTGCAACAGATACTGTTCAGGGCTTTGCTGGTCTGGAATCGGATAGTCTGGGAGGTAATAGGTGCCTAGGGCGACCTCCACATTACAGCGTTTGGCGATTTCTACCGCATTTGTCAGAGCCGCGGGTATATCATGGAATAACTCGAGCATTTCTTGTGGCGAACGCAGGGACTGCCATTCGCTGTATCGCCGCTCACGCCGGCCATCATTGAGGGTTCGCCCCTCGTTAATGCACACTCGGGTTTCGTGGGCTTCGAAGTCTTCCGGCTCGGCAAAACAGACATCATTCGTTGCAACAACACCGATCCCACTGAGCGCGGCAATGTCCAGCAAGCGACGCAGATGTTGCTCTTCATCAGTCCGGCCACAGCGAGTGACTTCAAGATAATACGCGTCGCCAAACTGACTTTGCCAGCGCTGTGCTCGCTGCAGCCCTTGCTCTAGGTCATCATTATTAAGCAGCGACCACAAATGTCCGCGGACGCCGCCAGACAGCGCGATTAAGCCCAATTTAGCGGCAAAAATTTCTCGCTCTTGTAACACGCCACGTTGCGACGTGGTCGTATAGCTGGCTGATATAAGCGCCAACAAGTTACGGTACCCTGTAAGGTTTTTTGCCAGCAGCAGCACCCGTTCGGCGACTCCCTCAGGGGTTTCCTGCACCAACACTTCAGCACCCAAAATAGGCTTCACGCCCTGGGCCATACAGGCTTCAAAGAACTTTACTAAAGCAAACAGGTTGTTGCGGTCG
>ERZ802824.849-NODE-849-length-16736-cov-20.8422_pt1 | contig 16736 bp, 13 predicted proteins | sample MGYA00345650_ERZ802824 | MGnify/ENA primary metagenome ERZ802824 (study PRJEB30503, sample SAMEA104212361) | marine metagenome | biome: Westerlies Biome; feature: [SRF] surface water layer (ENVO:00010504) within the epipelagic zone...; material: water... | reverse complement strand
AATGGGCGGAGCTATTGCCGCTGCTGGAGGCGCGCTTGGTAGTTTGATTCCACCTAGCAACCTTATGATCATTTATGGAATTGTGGCCGAACAATCTATCCCTAGACTGTTCCTCGCAGGCTTTTTTCCGGGTTTTGTGGCGACTGCTATGCTCATGTTCACTGTATATTTGATTGCCAAGAAAAGGAATTACGTTGGCTCTGGTGTGGAATTCTCCTGGAGTGAAGTCAGGCGGTCTCTTGGGGAGGGGAAATGGGCTATTCTTGCACCATTCATAATTTTAGGAGGCATTTATTCAGGAGCCTTTACGCCAACTGAAGCTGCTGCAGTAGCCGTTTTCTATGCTTTATTGATCGGTGGTGTCGTTTATCGGGAGCTGACCTTAAAGAGAATACTAGTTTGTTTAAAAGTTACAGCGATGATTTCAGGTGCTGTTCTCATTATTGTTGGGCCAGCAAAAGCCTTTGGGGAGTTAATGAGCCTTTTGTCAGTGCCAGACCTTATTGGGGATGCATTGGCAGATGTAACCGAAAGTCCATTTTTGTTGCTTATGATCATCTCTATAATTTTGATCATCACTGGAATGTTTCTTGAGTCGATTGCGCAAATTATTCTGCTTACCCCGCTTCTTTTGCCAATTGTGGTAGCGTTAGGCATTGATCCTATTGTGTTTGGTATAATCATGGTTATTTCTTGTGAGGTTGGTTTCCTGACGCCACCCGTTGGTGCAAATCTATTTGTTGCAGCTCGGATAACAAATCTTGGTATCGACAAAATTTCAGTGGCAGTCTTACCTTTTCTTCTGGCTTATATCGGCGTCCTGGTATTTGTTGCGTTGTTCCCTGAGGTGGTTACTTTTCTGCCTGACCTGGTTTACGGGAAATATGGGGGCTAAAAACTGATGTCTGGAAGGGATTAGTTTTCACTGCACAGGCCGTGTACCGAGAGTGCTCTTTGTGAGAAATTTAGTATGCAATATGATTTTGTGATTGTTGGTGCTGGTTCTGCTGGGTGTGTTATCGCGAATAGACTATCAGAAAATCCAGCGTTCCAAGTCTGCCTTTTGGAGGCAGGTGGGCCAGATAAATCACCTTGGATTCACATTCCAGTTGGTTACTTCAAAACAATGGGAAACCCTCAGACCGATTGGTGCTACAAAACCGAACCAGATCCGGGACTTAATAATCGGTCTATTGATTGGCCGCGCGGTAAAGTTTTAGGAGGCAGTAGTTCTATAAATGGCTTGCTTTATGTGCGGGGACAGCCAGAGGATTTTAATCATTGGCGGCAGTTAGGCAATTCCGGATGGTCTTGGGAAGATGTTTTACCACTGTTTAAAAAAGCTGAGAATTGGGAGGGTGCCAATAATGAAATTCGCGGCACCGAAGGGCCTTTATCGGTTTCGAAGAGTAGAGTTAACCGTGAGATTGTTGACGCTTGGTTGAGCTCTGCTGTTGCTGCAGGCTACCCTTGGACTGATGACTATAACCAGGAAAACCAACAGTGTGTCGGCTACTTTCAAATGACAATCAATGATGGACGACGGTGTAGTAGTGCTGCAGCTTATTTAAAACCAATTTCAAATCGAAAAAATTTACACATTATCACAAGGGCCCATTCCAAGAGGGTTGTTTGTGAGGGTGCGAAGGCAGTTGGCGTACAAGTTGAAATCAATGGGAAGACGGAAACTGTTTTTGCCCGCAAGGAAGTGATTTTATCTGCTGGTGCCATTGGTTCGCCGCAATTATTGATGCTTTCAGGCATTGGTGAAGCTGATTCGCTAAAATCACATGGTATCGAAGTCCTTTTTGACTCGCCAGGTGTTGGAAAAAATTTGCAAGATCATTTGCAGGTCCGCCCAGTATACAAATGCAAGGCCAGTACTATAAATAGTGAAAAGCGCAACCCATTCAGGCTTGTTGGGATGGCATTACACTATGCGCTGCATCGCTCCGGACCGATGGCCATGGCTGCAAGCCTTGGCACAGGGTTTTTAAAAACTAGGCCAGAGTTGGAAACTCCGGACATTCAGTATCATATCCAGCCGTTCAGCGCGAATAAAGTTGCTGATGGTGCACATACTTTCTCAGCTTTCACCGCATCTGTATTACAGCTACGCCCGGAGAGTGTAGGAAAAATAGAGTTGAAGTCAGCCAATCCACATGAATATCCTGCAATCCATCCGAATTATCTCTCAACACAAACTGACTGCGACACAGTTGTATCCGCATTAAAAATGACGCGTAATATTTGCCAGCAACAGCCGATAAAATCACTTATTACAGAAGAATATGCGCCTGGTGACTCAATTGGCATAAACGATGATGACGCGCTGCTTGATTGGGCGCGTAACAATGCAACAACTATTTATCATCCGGTCGGTACTTGTAAGATGGGACAAGATAAAATGTCTGTTGTTGACGAGAGGCTATGTGTAAAAGGTGTATCAAATTTGCGAGTTGCCGACGCATCAATCATGCCAAGCATCACTTCGGGCAATACAAATGCCCCCTCAATCATGATAGGAGAAAAGTTGTCCGATTTAGTTTTGTCGAAATACAAAAAAGCCATCTAGGGTAAATTATCTTTGGCTTTCCCTTAACATGCTTTTTTGCACTTCATATCAGCCCATTATTTCAAGTTCTGGGGAGGGAAAAAGGCCACTAACATCAGAACCATTGTTTAGTTTGGTTAAAACTTCTCTTTCATAGTCGATGCGTTTTAGCGATGCTTCAAGAACGATGTCTGCACGGTTCAGGGGCACAACAGTCACCCCATCATCATCGCCAAGAATAATATCGCCTGGCATAACCACAACACCGCCACAACTAATCCGATCATCGATTGAACCGCCCCAGCCTTTATGCGGGCCAGCTGGCGATAGGGCGCTAAGATAGACTGGCAATCCCATTTCGCGCATTTCAGCAGCGTCACGCGCCGCGCCATCGAGGACAACACCATTGATATTTCGCATTTTGGCGCGGGTGTTTAAAATACCACCCCAGACAGCGCGGTCATCATAGTTGCAAGCGTCAATCACCAGCACCTCATTCGGGCGCAACCGGCCAATGACCTCATGCAGTGCCGCATTATCGCCAGCGAGGACGCTGACGGTGCGTGCCTGTCCGGCCATTGTCATGCCAAGTGAAAGCGGTGAAATACGCCCAGCCATTACATTTTGACGGTTCATGACATCACCAGCAATGGCAGGTGGAATCTTTGCCCATTGGGCTAGTTTATCGGCAGAAAGAGGCGTGAAATCATTGTTAAAGATTTGAACTGGCATTTATCTACTCCGTGGCAAAACCATTTCCTGGGCGGGTGTATTCAGGACGAGGTGGGCTAAAAACATCAAGGATAACGGCGCCATCAGGCCCGCCAATAACGCCATGTTCAATACCGCCAGGGCTGCACCAAAAATCTCCTTTTTGAACGTTAACTTCCTCGCCATCCTGAATACGAATTGCGCTTCCTTCAATCATGACGCCCCATTGTTCTTGTGGGTGGCTATGGATCGCTCCAACGGCATTTGGGGCAATGCGTACAACTGATAACATTGCTTTATCACCAGGGAAAATACGGGTTGTGATGCCTTCAACTAGGGTGCGGGCAATGCCCTGTTCCATCGCATCGATATTAAAAAAATTTTTCTCTTTTTGACTCATTATAACCTCAGGGAAAGTGGGGATAGATAGCCCGAATAAACGGGCCGTTTTGGACGCAGCAAATAGTTTTAGAGCTGCCACCGTAACGGCTGCTGGGCTATTCTGGGGCTGGCAGAATGGTGAAATCAAGCAGATTCGACTGACAACATTACCATTGTGCAGAATTTGTCATTGGTGATGGTACCAAACGGGGATTTTTTGAACCACCAAGCAGCAGTTCCATATCCATCTGGCGTGTATTAAAAAGGCGACTGCACGACGCGGTCCACATAAGCGGCTTAGCGCTGATCGGCAACGATCATATCAGCCGCCTTTTCAGCAATCATGATCGTTGGGGCGTTGGTGTTGCCCGACACTAATGTTGGCATGATTGACGCATCAACCACCCGCAGCCCGTCAATGCCATAAACGCAAAGCCGTCTATCAACAACATCACCTGATTTTGCATCTGGCCCCATGCGGCAGGTAGATACTGGATGATATAGCGTCACGCCGGTTTCGCGCGCATAGGCAAGGAGCGCATCATCGCTATCCAGATCTTTTCCTGGACGCATTTCAGCCTCGACAAGTGGTGCCATGTGATCACTTTGCATGATCTCGCGGGCGATTTTCATTCCCGCAACATGGACGCGGCAATCTTCCTCGCAGCTGAGATAATTTTGCTGAATTTCAGGTGCCATCATCGGGTCGGATGATTTGATATGAACTGAACCACGGCTCTCGGGACGAAGCTGGCAAGGACCAAAGGTCATGCCTGGGAATTTATCAAAAACGCGTTTGGCAGGATTGGCAAAGCTTGCATGCGCAATATGATATTGAATATCTGGTCCTGCCAAACCCTCGCGTGAGCGAACAAACCCGCTAAGCACACCGGCAGGAAGGCTGAGAAGGCCACGCCGCGTCAATCCGTAACGCAGAATCTCGGTGGCAAGCCCGAGGCCATGGGCGCGATTGTTCAAGGAAATATTGCGCCGTAACCTCCATGATAGGCGTGAAATATAATGATCGGTTAGATGGCTGCCAACACCAGACAACTCATGTCGAACTTCGATTCCGTGACGGCGAAGGTGGTCAGGTGCGCCAATGCCTGATAGTTCGAGGATCTGTGGCGATTGAATGGCGCCTGCCGATAAAATCACTTCGCGCCCGGCTTTCAGGTGATGCGGTTTGCCATGCTGGTTGTAATCAACTCGGTCGGCGCGTGTGCCGGTAAGGCTAATTTTAGTAACATGCGCATGGGTGATGATGCGTAGATTGGGTCGTTTTCTGGCTGGTTGTAAATAAGCTTTTTTGGCAGAAAAGCGGAGACCGTTTTTCTGCGTAACTTGATAATAGCTAAAGCCGTCCTGACTGGCGCCATTATAGTCATGATTGTGTGGATACCCTAATGATTCAGCAGCATCAATTACCATATCCAATGCTTCATAACGCGTGCTAACCGGCGCCACATTCAATGGCCCACCAACGCCGCGAAGGGCGCTGTCAAAGCTGTCGTCACCATTGGCAAGCTGTTCGCAATTTTCGGCTTTGCGGAAGTAGGGCAAAACATCATCAAAAGACCAGCCAAGATTGCCACGCTGCGCCCAGCCATCATAATCAGCAGCTTGGCCACGAACATAAAGCATCGCGTTAATTGCCGATGATCCACCAAGAACCTTGCCACGCGGAATAGCAATGCGCCGATTGCCGCTACTATTTTCGGGTTCGGTTTCAAACATCCAATTCATTGCTGGATTGACCATTGTTTTAATATAGCCAGCCGGGATATGTATCAGCGGGTTAAAATCTTCGCCACCCGCTTCAAGAAGAACAACATGACAATTTGGATCAGCGCTCAAGCGCGCTGCTAGCACACAACCTGCTGACCCGCCGCCAATGATGATATAATCGGGATGAATTTGATCAGATGACATGACTCAGCCCCTCTAAATAAGACTTGTGATACCTCGTATCATAAGCGTGAAACCAGCGCAGGCCAGCGCAAAATGTACGATATGACGAAAGGTTGTTTCACTAATGTAGCGCCGCGCCGTATGACCGGCCTGTTGTCCGGCCACTGCGGGTATCAACATCAGTGCCGATAATAAAAGATTGTCACCAACCGGAAAACCAGCATGTGAAATGCCAAGCCACAGGGCAACATAGCCAAGCAATAAAAATACCCCAAGAAGCATGGCAAGATCATCTTTTTTGACCCGCATCATCATGAATAATTGAAGGCTTGGGAAAGAATACATTGCTGTCAAACTGCCAAGAATGCCCGATGCAATACCCGCTGGAATGATCAGGTGGTTCATGGTTTTGGGCGCTAGAGACCAGTTTTGCAATTGGCGACGTGGAAAACTGGATAAAATGGCGTGAAGCGCGATCATCAGCCCAATCAAAATGCCAAGAAGACGGCTATCAATTGCGACCATCAATGGCGCGCCAACAAGCATAATAATGACTGCCATGGTGACTAATGGCCAAAAGCGTTTCAAAATTTGCCATTGATGCCGGTTTAGCCAGATCTGCTGGACATTCGCAATGGTAATTGGCAAGGCAAGAATGGCCACAATTTCGGGAAGGGGTAGCACAAACAGCATGATTGGCGTAGCAATCAACGGCAGGCCAAACCCCAATGCGCCTTTGACAAAACACCCAAGTAGTACAGCCATCAAAACAGTCAGACCATTAAAGGATAAAAGACTATCAATGATCATCGCCACTCACTCTTTTCAGAGCTATCCTTACCAAACCACCCAGAATAGGGGATGCATGATTGCCTTTGCAAGTGGAGCAGGTTTAACTGGATGGTGCAGATCATAATATAACATTCTTGATATGGCCGCAAAATAGACAGAGATTTAATCGGCGGATATGTGGCGCTGTTTTAAGGGTGAGCGAGACAGGCTTTCACGTCACGTTAAGCGATTTATTTGCAAGGCTTGCTTGGCAAAGCCTAGCATGAAAAGGATTGCCGGCTTAGAAAAAGATGCGTAGCGTTATACACCCTCAGTAACGAGGGGCAAAAAACGGGTTGTCGCCATCTTTGGATGTTGAAAAACAGCTGGGATTGCGCCACTTCATGGCGAATGTTCATTTGCAGGTCATGCGTAAATCGTGAAAGTTGTCGATGATCACAGATCGTAATTTCTGGATTATATTGTAATGGACGCTGATGTGGTCGTGCTAATCATTGCCGGTGCGTTTGCTGGCGGTTTCGCCAATGGCCTTGCCGGATTTGGCACGGGGCTTTTCGCGCTTGGCTGGTGGTTGGCGGCAATGCCGCCGCTCGATGCGGTGATTACGGTCGTGATAATGTCTCTTGTCGGCGGTGTACAGGGACTTTATGCGGTTCGCAACGCTATTGATTTTGGCGAGCAGTTGCGATTTTTGGTACCAGCTTTGATGGGCATTATGCTTGGTTTTCTGTATTTAGATGCGGTTAATATCATAATGCTAAAGCTGTTGGTGGGTAGTTTACTGATCCTGTTTGGCGGCTTTTTCACCTTTCGAAAGACGCTGCCAAAACTGACAAAACGTTATCTTGCTACTGATGTTTTTGTCGGGTTTGTTGGCGGACTATTTGGCATGATGGCGGGCATGTCGGGTGCAATATTGACGATGGGTTGTTCACTTTATGATTGGAATAAGGCGCGACGTCGAGCACTAGTTCAGCCATTTAATATGATTGTTCTTGGCACTGTTTTAGCTCTGATGATATGGCGCGGGATTATTGATTCGCGCATGTGGATTATTGTTGCGTTGGCCTTTCCTTTTTCGGTGATTGGCACGCAAACGGGTATTTTTGTTTTTCGCCGGTTGAATGATCGACAGTTTCAGCGATTACTGATACTGTTGATATTTGCCTCAGGCCTTGTGCTTTTGGGACGCGAACTCATTGCTAATATGTCTCCTACATAGGGATTATTGGCATTTTTTTATCATTTTTTCACAGGCATGATCATGCCGCAAATCTGCTAAAATATGGAAGGGAATGATTATGAGTGAAGTGCCAATGGGAAGCCGTGATGATGTTTTAGCTGGCGGTGGTACCGGTGGTACGACAAGCTCGCCAATGGCATTTCCAATTCCGGCTGAAGAGCTTGGTGCTGTCTCGATTGTCCCCAATGGTTCCTTTGAGGCTGGCAGCTACCAAACATTTGTTCTGACCTATGTAGCTGGCAAATTTGGGATAGATGATTCTGGATCAATGCGGGTCTGTTTTCGGTTTGCCAGTGATCAAACCCGCCCGCAATTCGAGGACCCAAAAGGACCAAACTATACCACGATCGAGGCATCAAATAATGCGGTTCTCACCTATCATTATGATCCAAAAGGCAATGTACGACCGTGGGACAGGACGCTTTATATCAAAGTCGTTCGTGGCTTTCTGCGCGAAGGTGACAAGATCACCATTACCTTTGGCGATCGGTCAGGCGGGTCACCTGGTATGCGGTTGCAAACATTTTGTGAAGATAGTTATGAATTCCATACGCTGATCGACCCGATTGCAACCTATTGCTACCAGCCGATGCCGGTGCAACCCGTGATTAAAATCATTCCTGGCAAGCCCGACCGCTATTTGGCGGTGGCGCCGACAATTCGCGCGATTGACGAGAGCTTTTCGATCAAATTCAAAGGCGAGGATAAATGGGGCAATCCATCAGATCAATGCGATATAAAGCTTTATCCGCGCGCAAGCCATCCGGTGAAGAACCTGCCCGATATGATCAGCCTGAAACCGGGTGAATTTTTTGGCGTGATTGATGGGCTGTCGGTTGCCGATGCTGCGGATTTGCATATTGATTTTCTAGATGATGCTGGTGCGTTGATGTGCCGGACAAATCCGATCAGAATCGAGTATGCGCCACTATCACGCCATTTCTGGGGTGATCTTCACGGCCAGTCAGAAGAAACCATTGGTACTGGCAGTGCCGAGGCCTATTTTGCCTTTGCCCGCGATTACGCATTTGTGGATGCGACGGGTCATCAAGGCAATGATTTTCAAATTACAGGTGATTTCTGGTCACAGCTTGACCAGCTTTGCCAGCAATTTAACGAAGATGGAAAATTTGTTGCCATTCCGGGCTATGAATGGTCAGGCAATACCGGGCTTGGTGGTGATCGGAATATCTATTTCCCAAATGAAGGGCGAACCATCCGGCGGTCATCACACGCGCTGGTAAGCGACCATTCGGATATCGACACTGATTGCAATTCGGCCGAAGAGTTATTCGCCGCCTTTGCCAAGCATGGCGAAGATGATGTGGTTGTGTTTGCGCATTGTGGTGGACGTTATGCCGATATTGAACTGGCACATGATGGCCGGTTTGAAAAAGCCATGGAAATTCATTCAAGCTGGGGCAGTTTTGAATGGCTGGTGCAAGACGCTTTTCGGCTTGGCTATCGCGTTGGGATTGTCGCCAATTCGGATGGGCATAAGGGACGCCCCGGAGCCAGCTATCCGGGCGCCGCGCTGTTTGGCGCAGTTGGCGGGCTGACTTGTTTTTTGATTGACAGCTTAAGCCGTGAAACAATTTTAGAGGCAATCCGCAAACGCCACCATTACGCCACCACCGGCGGTGAAAATGGTCGCCCGTTAATTACGCTTGATGCGGATTTTCCACAAGGTGGCAAAAAGTTTCATGATGATCCGCGGCATGGCAGCGACAAGGGTATGGCGGCCAATCAGGCGATCATGGGTGATATCGTTCATCTGCCTTCAGGTGATGTGTCAATTAAGGTTGATATCCGCGCCAGTGTGGCTATCGAACGGGTTGATATTTTCAATGGATTAAACCTGATTGAAACGATCCGCCCTTATGCAAAAGAAGATCTTGGTAGCCGTATCCGAGTGGTTTGGGAAGGTGCTGAATATAGGGGGCGTTTCCGGCAGGTGATTTGGGATGGTTCGGCTTTTCTGTCTGAAAATGAAATCATATCGGCAAGCCCAATCAATTTTTTCAATAAGGATAAAACGCTGAACCAGCCGTCATCTGTTGAATTGAACTGGCGTGCTTTGACCACCGGCAATATTGGCGGTTTCGACATGATTATTGCTGACCCTTACAGCGGTACATTGAAAATCGAAACACCATTGATTAAGGCTGGTGTGCCCTTGGAAGATATTGGATTTGAGGATGAAGTTTTCGATAATAGTGGGGTTTTGCCGCGCTATCTAAAGCTGTTCCGCCTGCCGACAGTCAACCCGCATCAATCAATGCAGTTTGAACGCAGCATTTCATTGCAGCCGCAAGGTGATAATCCAATCTTTGTTCGGGTTACGCTGGAAGATGGCACTCTATGCTGGACAAGCCCTATCTATTTTTACCGCCAGCCAAACTAGCTATAAATATTTGTAAATCACAGCCTTGGATTAAGATCCATAGGTGCATTTGCGCAAATATTCTGTTACTTCGGTTCGGGTGCTAAATTGGGTAAGGGTGCTGGCATGAACAGGCTGGCGCATCTCCAAAGAAATTGTATGGCCCATCTTTTTGCAGATTTCGCGGAACATCAAGGAATAGCCGAGCGTTACGCTGATCCGGCGCGCCATTTGATATAACAGCGAATTCCGCCCATCAAAATAAAATGGGATGGTTGTTGTGTCGGGAACCTGCGCCAGCTTGGCGGCAAACGTTTTCCATTCAGTATCAATGGCATTGCCAACAAGGTTAGGCGCCAGCGAAATTGCGCCAGCTGGAAAAACGATTACCGCGCCACCATTTTTCAAATGTTTTGCGGCATCGGCTCTTGTTTTTAAATTATTGGCCAATGCCGCTTCAGTTTCGTCAAAATCAATAGGGAGAATTTTGTCCATAACAGCGGGAGCCTGACGAAGGACGCGATGTGTGATGATTTTGTAATCCTGGCGAACTTCGGCCATTAATGCGCAAAGCACTAGACCGTCAATCACACCATAAGGGTGGTTTGCAATGGCAAGCACACGCCCAGTGGCCGGAATTGAAGCAGCAATGCCATCCTGATACTTTCGCTTAAGATCAATTGAAATATCGAGCCGTCCAAGCGCATCTGACCAGAAATTCTGTGGCGGCAAATCATCATCTACATAGTCAAAATAGATTTTACGGATGCGAGGCTGTCCAGTGATTTTTTCAATCGATCTGATGAAATGGTTAGAAACCATCCCCAATTCCCCATTTGCAAAGGAAAATATTGGGTGCAAATCTGTCGATTGAGACGCGTTGGGTCGCATACGCAGCGGATTCCCTGTAAACATAACCAATATAGACCAAAAGATAGCAGTTTTAGGGTGCGATGCCAGCAGCAATTTTGTGTTTCACCAACAAAAAACCAAATTCTTAGAAATAAGATCCGCTAAAGCACAGACATTGTCTGAAATAGCCATTCATATCTATTTTAGGCATGGCCTAAACAAATTCGGTTTACCAGATTTATTGGCAATGGGTGGTAGACGGCAAATTGCCATAATAGGCTGGCTGGTAAATCAACGATAATCTGCCGTGATAAGGATTATGGCATCAGCTCGCGAATTGGGGTGCCAGCGATCATCGCTTCGACAGCGTCTAACGTTTCGCCATAGAAAATATCCATCGTTTCGCGGGTGACATAGCCGATGTGTGGTGTCATCAAAAGATTTTGTGTGTTTCGAATCGGGTCGGTAGGGGGAACAGGCTCATGATCATAAACATCAATCGCGGCCCCGGCAATTTGTCGTTTCACCAGCGCATTGGTTAAAGCCTCCATGTCAATAATGGGCGCACGCGATGTGTTGACCAGATAGGCATCGGGTTTCATCATGGCTATTTCCTCTGCGCCAACAAGCTGGCGAACACGCGCCGATAGTTTTAGATGGATCGAAATAAAATCAGAACTGCGGAAAAGCGTGTCACGATCAACATAAGAAACTCCAACCTCATCACACCTTTCTTCAGTCAGGTTTTGCGACCAGGCCTGAATTTCCATGCCAAAAGCCTTGGCATAGCCAGCCAATTGCGCGCCAAGCCTGCCCAGCCCCAAAATGCCAAGTCGGGCACCACGAAGATCACGGCCAAGATGCGTTTGCCAGCCGCCGTCACGCATCGCTGTTGCGCTGGCAAAAATTTGTCGTGCCTGCATTGCGATCAAGGTGAAGGCAAGTTCGGATGTAGCATGACCCGGCGAACCGGTGCCGCTAACCATCAAACCGCGCGATTTGGCAGCGTCAATATCAAGCGCGGCGTTTCGCATACCGCTTGTTACAATGCCTTTCAAATTTGGTAACTCATCCATCAGCGCAGCATCAATGGGCGTACGTTCGCGCATCATGCAGATGATGTCATAGGGCTGTAACCTCTCGACAAGGGCGGTGCCGGCAATGGTGTCATGGAATGTATCAATGGTCACGTCGACCCCAAGCCGGTTCCAGTCACAACTGTCCAAGGCGCATTCGAGCCAATCATCCAAAATTGCTATTTTCATGGTTTTGATCCTTTTGGTTTTTCGGTTTGAAATGGTCAATGCGATGGTTTGACATTGTCGGTTATGAGATTGTGCTTTTTGGCAAAGGCAATCACAAACGGAAGCCCAAGGAATACCAGCATCACCCTGATGGTGTGATGAAAGGCAACAAAGGCAACATCAAATCCGAAAATCAAAGCGAGTAAAGTCACCTCGTAAAGGCCGCCCGGGACAAAAGCCAAAAGCATTTTGATGAAATCGACACCAGTTAATTCTGATAATCCGTAGGCTGTGATGCTATAAGTGCCAAGAACGATGAAGGAATTGACAAGCGCGTCACGCAAATAGACCGCCAGTTCGACAAATGGCACGCGGGCAAGACGCGCGCCAACCGATCCGCCGATGGCAACCTGTGCCAGAATCACAAATTCACTAATACGGGGTATCTCGACAAAGCCAAGGACATGTAACGCCGCGCTGATCATTAATGGCCCAATCAGTTGCGGCATCGGGATGCGTAATAGCCGCGCGACCGGCAAGCCGCAAATCGCAATTGCGATAAAGGATAAAAGGGTTTTGATATCAAGGTTGACAATACTTGGCATGCTTTGCAGCGCCAAATTTGACGCGGCGACAGCGGCCTGACCCTCAACCAAGGCCAGAATGAACGGCGTTGAACAAAATACCAGCGCAACACGAACCAGATGGAACAAGGCCACAACATAATCTTTTTCCACCAGATCGCGGCTGATGGTGAGCACTTCGGCCTGCCCACCCGGAATACAGCTTAGCAGCGCCATGATGAAACTATATTTGCGGATTCGTATTAAATAGAAAAGACCAACAAGCGTTGCCAAAATCGTGGCCAGGAACATGGCGGCAACGGTAATGCCTGACGATCCGATATGGGCAAGGATATCGGGTCGGAAATTGGCGCCAATAAGCGTGCCAAGCCCAAGAATAACCGGCACAAAAACCCAGCGCGGAATGCCAACGCGCGAACGAATGGGCGGAATGATCCCGGCAATAATCCAAACACCAAACAAGCTGCCGAGCAGAAAGGGCGCTGGCAGGCCAAAAATCTGAAAAACATAGCCGGTAACAAAGGCGATGCTAGAAGTGACAAAAATGTTTTGGATATCCGAAAGCACGGGCCGCATGGGAACTCCTACAGGTGGGGTGGATTGGGATGATGGCAGCCCCCAGTTAGTTTTGGGCATGAAATTGGCTAGTCCATATTGTCCTTATGCCCAGATGCGATGATTTGTAACCGCGCTTTGACCGCATTTTGAAGATGGGTGCTGGCGGCCTGTTTGGCGGCGATGGGGTCGTGCGCCTGGATGGCATTGTTGATCGCGTCATGTTCGGCACCAATTTCGCAAACCCGCTCAGCAAGGCTATAGGCGGTTGGACCAAGAAGCACCATCAAGGTGCTAAGGCGTTGCAAGGTCTCGACCAGAAAGGAATTGTGGCTAGCAAGGGCGATGGATTGATGAAATTGGCCATTCAGCTTGGCAAGGGTTGCTGAATTGGTGCCATCATTAACGAGAATTGACTCTTTGGCGCGGATTTCGGCAATGAATTCGCGTTCGGCAGGGCTTGCTTGCGCAGCCGCCAATTCAGCCGCCATTGATTCCAGCTTGGCGCGCAATTGATAAAGTGCGTGAATGTCCTGATAACCAAGGGTGCGAACACGAAGCCCACCATCATCACCAATAGATAAAATCCCTTCGGCTTTTAATGCTGACATGGCCTCGCGAAGCGGTGTGCGGCTAACGCCGAGCTGTTGGCCAAGGTCAATTTCCTTTAGCCGGGCGCCGGGCGCAATATCGCCAGCGGTAATGGCTGTAATCAGAACATGCCTGATCCGCGATGTTGCTGCCAGATTGCCACCATGATGATTATGGACTGTTAGGTTATGTGCCGCCCAGTCGGTTGACATGAACGCCTCCTTTTTCCTATATTGTATGCAATTGTATGCAGTAGATCAAGGCAGTCTTATGCCCAATGAAATCACGAGCCCCATTATTGAAAAAAGTTGGGATATTATCGTAATTGGTGGCGGCAATTCCGGGGTTTGTGCGGCCATCACGGCTGCCGAACGCGGCTGTTCGGTGTTGGTGATAGACTCGGCGCCGCGTGATATGCGTGGTGGCAATACACGCCACACGCGTAATTTGCGCGTGATGCATGATGAGCCAACCGATGTTATGACAGGGCGTTACAGTTTTGAAGAATATTGGGAAGATCTCATGAGAGTTACCAAGGGTGTAACAAATGAGCATCTTGCTGAGATCACATTGAAGAGCTCGCAAACTCTTATGAATTGGTTGGGTGAACGCGGTGTTAGATTTCAGGCAGCACTGTCTGGCACCTTGAATCTTAGTCATACAAACGCCTTTTTTCTTGGCGGTGGGCGGGCCATGTTGAATGCGCTTTGCCGTCATGCCGAAACGATTGGCATCACCTTTATCTATGATGCTGAGGTTACCGATATCGAGCTTGAGAATGGGTTTTGTGAGGCGATTGATGTCGAATGGCAAGGGCAAGTGTTGCAACTGAATTGTAAACAGCTCATCACCGCTGCTGGTGGTTTTGAAGCTGATCTTGATTGGCTTGCTGAAGGCTGGGGTGACGCTGCGAAAAATTTTTTGGTGCGAGGTACACCTTATAACAAGGGCAAGGTGTTGCGGGTTTTGCTTGATCGCGGTGCGCAGCCGGTTGGTGCGCTAGATCAATGTCATGCGGTGGCCATTGATGCACGGGCCCCAAAATATGATGGTGGCATTGCCAGCCGTGTTGATGCAGTTCCATTTGCCATTGTGTTGAATAAGAATGCTGAACGATTTTATGATGAGGGTGAAGATTTTTGGCCAAAACGCTATGCGATTTGGGGACGGCTCGTGGCGGGGCAGCCTGATCAGATTGCCTATGCGATCATTGATTCGGATGGGGTGAAACGCTTTATGCCATCGGTATTTACCGCAATCACAGACAACAGCATCGAAGGTTTGGCAAATCAGCTTGGGCTTAATCCAAAATTAGCAAAAAAGACCGTTGATGTGTTTAATGCGGCCTGTCCTGATGGCCCAATAAATCAAATGAGTCTTGATGGTAAAGCAACTAATGGCTTAACGCCTGAAAAAACTAACTGGTCAGCTCCAATTAGCAAACCACCTTTTTATGGATATCCTTTGCGGCCAGGCATTACCTTTACCTATATGGGTGTTGCAGTAAATGATCGGGCACAGGTTTTGATGCAAGATGGCAAGCCAGCTGCAAATTTATTTGCCGCGGGAGAAATTATGGCAGGTAATATTCTTGGCCAGGGCTATCTGGGGGGAGTTGGAATGACAATTGGCGGTGTTTTTGGCCGGATTGCAGGAGCGGAGGCAGCGCGTGTCCTTAACCGATAATATCGAAACTGATGGGTTTGACCTCAAGGCGCTTCTTGACCCAGAAGCAGCTGGCGAAGTCATCCGGGTAATGCAAATTTGCAATGCATGTCGTTATTGTGAGGGGTTCTGCGCTGTGTTCCCGGCAATGACCCGCCGGCGGCAATTTGACGAGGGAGATGTCAGCTATCTTGCCAATCTATGCCATAATTGCGGGGCTTGCTATCATGCGTGCCAATATGCGCCGCCACATGAATTTGGCGTGAACGTGCCGCAAGCGCTTGCTGCTGCCCGAAATGACAGCTATGCAGCCTATGCTTGGCCGGCGCCTTTGGCAGGTCTGTTCAGACGCAATGGACTGTTTGTTACGCTTGGCGTGTCTGCCGGTTTGGCGTTAACGGTTGGTCTGATGCTTGCGATGATTGCGCCACAGCTTTTCTGGGGTATTCATTTAGGTGAGGGCGCTTTTTATCGAATCATGCCCCATACGATAATGGCCGCGGTGCCATTGGCAATCTCGGCATTTGTTTTGGTTTCATTTATTATGGGTTGGCGGCGTTACTGGAGTCATACAGGGGCGAAATGGGGCGGGTTCCCCGATCTTGTCGATGCGGTCAAGGCTTCGGCAACGCTTCGCCATCTTGGCGGTGATACTTCAAGCGGAATTTTGTCTGGGCCGGGTTGTCCAACAGGCGATGACGGGTCAAGCAATGCGCGGCGCATTTATCATCAATTGACGATGTATGGGTTTTTGTTGTGTTTTGCCGCAACGTCGGTTGGCACTATTTATCATTATGGCTTTGGCCGTGAGGCGCCATATGGCTATTTCGAGCTGCCGGTGGTTTTAGGCACAGTTGGCGGGATCATTTTATGCATTGGTACTGCTGGCCTGTTTGTTGAAAAGAGGCGCTTGCATACGGCGGTTCGGCATAATGAAGGGCTCGGTATGGATTACGCATTTATCGTTTCACTGTTTTTTGTCAGCTTTACCGGCTTGTTGTTGCTAATGGTACGCGAGACCAGCTTTATGGGCGTGACGCTTGCAATTCACCTTGGCGTTGTTTACGGCTTTTTCCTGATTTTGCCCTTTTCAAAATTTGTTCATGGCCTTTATCGCTTTGCCGCATTGATTGCCAGTGCTGGTGAGGCACGTCGCAGTTGACCGCTGTCAATAGCCAAATGTTTGCGAGATAATCTTGGCTGAATCGACCAAAAGGCTTTGCCGGTCCAGCGCATTATCGAGGTCGAATCGCTGTTTTGGCCCATGCAT
>ERZ802824.847-NODE-847-length-16740-cov-13.027_pt1 | contig 16740 bp, 10 predicted proteins | sample MGYA00345650_ERZ802824 | MGnify/ENA primary metagenome ERZ802824 (study PRJEB30503, sample SAMEA104212361) | marine metagenome | biome: Westerlies Biome; feature: [SRF] surface water layer (ENVO:00010504) within the epipelagic zone...; material: water... | reverse complement strand
GCGCTGGATTGTGGCTCCGGAGGCCGTGGGTTCGAACCCCATCGCTCGCCCCATTTAAATTAAATTAGTAAAATGAGCAGTAAAATTAAAAAACTTAAAGATCTAGAACGTAAGCTGACTGTTTCGGTTCCTGTGGAAGATTACGACAAAAAATATGGCAGCAAATTATCAAAGATTAAATCAACAGCAAAACTTGATGGATTTAGAAAAGGTAATGTTCCTGACGATGTCCTAAGGCAACGTTATGGGGATTCTATTCACTACGAAGTTTTAAATGAGTTAATTCAAGAAAGTTATCCGAAGGAACTTCAGGAACAAGACATAAAACCTGCCTCATCTCCAGCAATCAATATTGAGAGTGAGGAGCCAACAAAGCCTATTTCATATTCAGCAGTGTTTGAGGTCTTTCCAGAAATTAAACCGAAAATTTCCCGCTGGAAGAGCTTTGAAAAATCTGAGATAACACTAGATGATTCTGATATAGATCTTGCAATTAACGACATATCAGAAAGATATTGTGTTTGGAATAAAGTCGATAGAGAAGCTGCAAAAGATGATCAAGTGATAATTGATTTTGAAGGCAAGATAGATGGTGATCCTTTCGAAGGCAATGAATCCAAAGACTTCAAACTTATCCTTGGATCCAAATCAATGATTCCAGGATTTGAAGATAACTTAGTTGGTAAGAAATCTAAAGAAAGCTTTTCTTTTAGAACTAATTTCCCTGAAGACTATTTTAAAAAAGATCTTGCTGGCAAAGAGACAGAATTCTTTATAACACTCCATGAAGTTCAAGAAATGAAGAAAGCAGCCATCGATAAGGAACTTTTTGAGAAACTTGCAATGGAAGATGTTACTGATGAGCAAACTTTTCGAGCAGAAATCAAAAAACGAATGGATGGCGAGATAAGTCAACAGGAAAAATCTCTCACCAAAGAATCTATCTATGAAACACTTCTTCAAAGCAATGATTTTAAAGTACCAAATGCTACAGTTAATGAGCAGGCAGAGCTTATGAGAAAAGACTCTCTCATGCGGATGGGTCAAACAGTTGAGAACGCAGCAGATGACCTTTTTCCTGTAGAGGATTTTTTAGAAAATGCCAAGAAAAGAGTCAGATTAGATCTCTTATTTTCGGCATTAGTACAAAAATATGAGCTTGAAATTAAAGAAGACGATTTAAATCATTTTATAGATGATGAGGCTCAAAAATATAAAGACGCTGAACAATTTAAATCTTGGATTCAAAGTCAGCCTCAGCAATTAGACCAATATAGGATGGTCATTTTAGAAAACTTGCTTATTGAAAAATTAGATTCTGCCCTTAAATCAAAGGTAAAGGTGATAAAATTTTCTGACTTAGCAAATAAATAAATTATGGAAAAAATAAATTCTGGCCTAGTGCCAATGGTTGTAGAGCAGACTCCTCGTGGAGAACGAGCTTTTGATATATATTCACGCCTGCTAAAAGAAAGAATCATTTTCTTATCAGGACCCATTGATGACTACATTTCAAACCTAGTTGTAGCACAGCTTTTGTTCTTGGAATCTGAAAATCCTGAAAAAGATATTAGCATTTACATTAATTCACCTGGCGGAGTCATTTCCTCTGGGCTTGCCATATACGATACTATGCAGTTTATAGCTCCCAAAGTTTCAACATTATGTATCGGTCAAGCTGCTAGCATGGGATCGCTATTGCTTGCCGGGGGCGAAAAGGGTAAAAGGTTTGCTCTTACTAATTCTCGCATTATGATCCATCAACCTTTGGGAGGTTTTCAGGGCCAAGCTTCAGATTTTGAGATACATGCAAAGGAGATGTTATTGGTCAAACAGAAAGTTAATGAAATTCTCTCTAAGCACACTGGCAAAACTTTAAAAAAGGTTGAACAAGATACTGACAGAGATAATTTCTTAAATGCAAAGGAAGCTATGAGCTATGGCATAATCGATGAGATATTAGAAAGCAGACCCACTTCAAATGGAAAATAAAGAAAACAATAAACTATCCTGTACCTTTTGTGGCAAGGGGCAAGAGGATGTTCGAAAGCTAATTGCTGGCCCAAGTGTTTATATTTGCGATGAATGTGTTGATCTATGTAACGATATTATAGAAGAAGAGGTCAAGGCTGATGATGAAGATGTTATTGATGCATTGCCATCTCCACTTGAAATATTTAAACAACTTGATGATTACGTCATTGGTCAAGAAAAAGCCAAAAAAACACTTTCAGTCGCCGTTTACAATCATTACAAACGCCTTCGATCAAATGCTAAAAAAGATGAGATCGAACTCCAAAAAAGTAATGTATTATTGCTTGGACCCACTGGAAGTGGTAAGACCCTTTTAGCTCAAACTTTAGCAAGAGTGTTAAATGTTCCTTTTACCATCGCAGATGCGACAACTCTTACTGAGGCAGGTTATGTAGGAGAGGATGTCGAAAACATTATTCAGAAGCTTCTCCAAAAATGTGATTATGATCCTGATAAAGCTGCTTTAGGAATTGTGTACATTGATGAGATCGATAAGATCGCTCGTAAATCTGATAATCCTTCAATTACCAGGGATGTATCAGGTGAGGGTGTTCAACAAGCTTTGTTAAAATTAATCGAAGGAACAGTTGCTTCTATCCCCCCGCAAGGCGGCAGAAAACATCCTCAACAAGAGTTCATACAAATTGATACTTCTAATATATTATTTATTTGTGGCGGGGCCTTCTCAGGAATTGATGAGGTCATAAAGCACCGCACAGATAATTCTGGCATTGGTTTTGGTGCTGCCGTAAAAGATACCACCAAATCCATTTCTTCAGTAGTTGATACATTAGAGCCTGAGGATCTAGTTAAATTTGGCCTTATTCCTGAATTTGTAGGCAGACTTCCAGTTATTTCAACTTTGCATGAATTAGATGAAGATGCATTGGTTAGAATCTTGCAGGAACCAAAAAATGCATTAGTTAATCAATACAAATATCTATTTGATATCGATGAGGTTGAGCTAGACTTTAGAACCGAAGCATTACTTGAAATTGCTAAAAAAGCTTTGCAAAGAAAAACTGGAGCCAGGGGTCTAAGATCAATCATGGAAGAACTGTTGATGGATACAATGTTCGAACTTCCAAACGTAGATTTAGAAAAAGTTATCGTTGATGAGAATTCTGTATTACATTCAACTGATCCAATTAAGGTTTACAAATCACCTAAGAAAAAATCATCCTCTGCTGGTTGAATTTAATTAATTCTCCCTCATTATATTTATATGGCTAATATTAAATATGATCTCCCGTTAATACCATTAAGAGACGTTGTTGTCTTTCCTGGTGTTGTTTCAACCCTTTTTGTTGGACGCAATAAATCCATCCATGCATTGAATGCTGCCATGGCCAGCGAAAAGAAAATCATTCTTGCAGCGCAAAAAGATGGCTCTTTGGATGCACCTCTATTTGATGATCTATTTAAGGTCGCCACTATTGCAAATATCTTACAATTGATAAAGCTTCCCGATGGAACCGTCAAGGTCCTCGTTGAGGGTTCTCACAGGGCGCAAATGGAGTCTCTTGAATCAGATACAAAATATTCTAAAGTAAGAGTTAGTCTAATTGCTGAATCAAAAATTGATTCTAAGGATGCAGAAAATCTATCAAGCTTCATTAAAGCTAAGTTTCATGATTATATAAAAATCACTAAAAAAATTGCTCCAGAAGTTCTTGCATCTATAGATGCGCTAGACGATTTGTCTAGAATTATAGATTCAATCGCTGGACATCTGCCAATGGAAATAAAACAAAAACAGGAAATTCTTGAAACAGCAGATTTTCAGTTAAGGGCAGAAGTTTTGATAGCTTTCATAGAATCCCAGCTTGATGTTATGGATGTCGATAAAAGAATTCGAAATAGAGTAAAAGGTCAGATGGAGAAGTCTCAAAGAGAATATTACTTAAATGAGCAAATCAAAGCTGCTCAAAAAGAGTTAGGGGACATTAGTGATGATGGCGATGAAATTTCTCAGTTAGAAGAAAATATTGCTAAAGCTGGCATGTCAAAAGAGGCACTAAAAAAAGCAAATAATGAATTCAATAAATTTAAGCAAATGTCTCCTATGTCTGCTGAAGCATCTGTGGTGCGTTCATATTTAGATTGGCTAACAGCCATCCCATGGAAAAAAAGAAGCAAGGTTAAATCCAATTTATCTTCTGCTATCGAAATACTAGATGAGGATCATTTTGGTTTGGATGAGGTTAAGGAGAGAATACTTGAATATCTAGCTGTGCAACAAAGGGTAAAAAAATTAAAAGCTCCAGTTCTATGTTTGGTAGGCCCGCCAGGAGTTGGTAAAACGTCCCTTGGAAAATCCATTGCTCGCGCAACCAACAGGAAGTTTGCCAGAATGTCTTTGGGTGGTGTTCGAGATGAAGCTGAAATAAGAGGTCACAGGAGAACATACATAGGATCTATGCCTGGAAAAATAATCCAAAAACTTTCCAAAGATGAATTTAAAAATCCCCTATTTTTACTAGATGAGATTGATAAAATGGGAATGGACCACAGAGGTGATCCAGCATCAGGATTATTAGAAGTTTTAGATCCTGAGCAAAATAATACTTTTTCTGATCATTACTTAGAAGTTGATTTTGATCTTTCTGAAGTAATGTTTGTGTGTACTGCAAATAGCTTAAATATTCCAGGACCATTACTAGATCGGATGGAAATTATAAGACTTCCAGGCTACATAGAGGATGAAAAATTAAATATAGCTAAGCAATATCTCATCCCAAAACAACTAGAAAGAAATGGGCTAGCAAATGATGAAGTTAACCTTAATGATAAATCTATTTTAGATATAGTCAGATACTACACAAGAGAAGCAGGAGTAAGAGGGCTTGAGAGACAAATTGCTAAAATATTTAGAAAATCAGTTAAAGAGCGAGTCCTTGCTGACGCAAAAAAAACCAGTCCCTCTATTAAAATCACAACAAAAAATTTAGAAAAATATTGCGGGGTACCAAAATTTAAATTTGGTGAGGCTGATGTTGAAGATATTGTAGGTAAGGTTGCAGGTTTGGCATGGACAGAAGTTGGCGGTGAACTTTTAACTATTGAATCTTCATATGTTCCCGGAAAAGGCCAGGTAATTAAAACAGGTTCTTTAGGTGATGTGATGCAAGAATCAATTCAAGCAGCATTAACAGTTGTGAGATCAAGATCTGATAAATTGGGAATACCAAATAATTTTTATGAAAAATATGATATGCACATTCATGTTCCAGACGGCGCAACTCCGAAAGATGGCCCAAGTGCAGGTGTTGGCATGTGCATAGCCATGATTTCTGTATTTACAGGAATTCCGGTTCGCTCAGACACTGCCATGACGGGTGAGATTACTCTGCATGGTCAGGTGACTAAAATTGGTGGCTTAAAAGAGAAACTTCTAGCAGCTAAACGTGGCGGCATCAAAAGGGTGATCATCCCTGAAGAAAACGAAGCCGATTTAAGAGAGATACCCTCTCAAATTACTCATGCCCTTGAGATACTTCCAGTTCGTTGGGTTGATGAGGCAATTTCCCTGGCTCTTACCGCTGAGCCAAAACCTTCAAAAAGTAAAGCTACTTCTAAAAACCTCGCCAAACCAAAACCTTCGAGAGCTGGATCAAGTTCTAGAAACCCCCATTAGAAAGGGTTTTAAAGCTTGACATTTCATCCATGATAGCATTTGATAGGCTTAAGTATTTTAATTAACCAGAGGAGAATTCAATGAATAAATCAGACTTAGTAGATGCAGTTGCTTCATCAGCAGACGTAACCAAGGCTTCAGCAGGAAGAGCTGTCGATGCGGTTTTAGATTCAATCGGTGATGCATTAGGTAATGGGGATACAGTTTCACTTGTAGGTTTTGGAACTTTTTCAGTTAGACACAGAGCTGCTAGAGAAGGAAGAAACCCACAAACAGGTGCTTCAATGCATATTGCAGCTTCAAAAGTTCCAGGCTTTAAAGCTGGTAAAGGATTAAAAGATAAAGTAAAAAACTCTTAATTAACTTTAGATTTAAAAGTCTTTAAAAATAGGGTGCATAAGCACCCTTTTTTTATGTATCATGATTAGCTTTTAAAAGGATATATTTCTCATGCTAGAGTCAGTCAGAAACTTTTTATCGGGCAAAAGGGTCATAGTTATAGCTATTCTGCTTGCTATCCCATTTGTTTTTTTTGGCTCGACTTCATTTGGAACAACCTTCATAAGTTTTGGAACGGTAAATGGCGAGACCGTATCTCAAATGGATGTAAACATTGCTACCAGCCAAGTAAGTCAACGTCTTCAATCTATGTATGGTGAGGATTTTTCTTTGGACGATTTAGATGAAGAGGTTTCAATGGGCTTAATTAAGAATGAGGTCATTAACAATAAAACACTTTTATCTCATGCAAGAAAACTTGGACTTATAGTTTCTGAAAAAAAAGCTAAGCAGGAAATTATTAACATAGATGGTTTTCAAGGCGAGAATGGTTTTGATCAAACCATCTTTGAGTCTACCATCAGATCAAATGGGTGGACTCCGGAGGAGTACATAAATCTCGTAAGAGAAACTATTTCTTTGGATAGTCTTGTATCAGCAATGGGCGTGACAGCTTTTCCAATAAAAAGTGATATGGAAGCTATTGCAATATTGCTGGAGACCTCTAGAGACATTGATTTTATTAAAGTTGACAAAAATCTGTTGATTGAACAACAGAAAGCTTCTCTTGAAGAGGGCCAAGAATTTTTTAATAACAATCCATTTTTATTTCTCTCAAAAGAACTTAGAGATTTTTCATATCTTGTTCTCAACTATGAAGCCTATAAAGAACAGGTTGAAGTGCCAGATAATTTTATAGATGAAGCATATGCAGATTATTTAAATAATTCACAAGGCCAATTACAAAACAGAATTTCCCATTTGATGATAGAAAAAGTAAATTACGAGAGCTCTACTCAAGCATATGAAAAGATTGACTCAATTTATGAAAAAATTTCATCAAAAGAAATCACTTTTGAAGATGCGGTATCAGCATCAAGCGATGATCTTGCATCGAAGGATTCTGGTGGGGATTTAGGCTTGTCATCTGGTAATGCCTTTCCAGATGAGTTTGAGAATGCAATTTTATCAATGAAACTTAATGCTATTAGCCCTGTCATAGAGCTTGAAGATTCTTTTCATATACTCAAATTAACAGAAGTTATTAAGCCAACAATTAAAACTAAGTCAGATGTCTCAAAAGAATTACTTGATGAGTTAATTGACGCAGAGGCACTAGCCTTGATGCAGGATGATTTTTTAAAATTAGAGTCATTGGTATTAGAGGGATTAACTTTAGTCAACTTGGCTGATTCAATAAATGCTCCGATTCAAGTTACTGGCTTAAAGGATATTGAGGGAATTCAGTTAGACGGGTTCACTGAAATTAATTCATCAGAATTATTCGATTCTTCAGTTTTACCTAACAAAATTGAAATTTTCGAAGGTGACGAAAGTTACGCGTTTGTAATGATGACTCAATCAATACAACCAGCTGTTCAAAATTTTGTCGATGTTGCTGAGTTAGCAATTGCCGAAGTGCGAATTAAAAAAGCTAACACAGCTATCAATGATTTTTCTAAAAATGCAGAGAGTTCTTTAAGTGGAGAAAAAATGATCCCAAACATCGAAGGCTTTTCGCAAGAAAGTTTTAAAGATGTAAAAAGGTTCTCTTCATTGCTGCCCTCAGAGATAATTACCTCTATATTTGAGTCGTCTATTGGAACCTTGGTTTCCACAGAAGCTTTTAATGGAGATCGTTATTGGGCAAAGTCATTAAAGGAAACTACTCCAAGCATTGATGAGGTAGGCGACTCTATAGAGCAATATCAAGCCTTTTATGAGGATGGCTTAAATCAGCAATTTTCAGGTTTTATTGATGCAGCATTTAAAAAAGATCAAAGCGTTCGTCTAGAAAATTTTAATTCTAATTAATCTGTATATTCCTCTATGGACATTGCAGCTGTATTGAAGCCACCATCTACATAGGTTATCTCACCCGTTATACCACTGGCCAAATCAGAGCATAAAAACGCGGCAACATTTCCAACTTCCAAAGTAGTTACAGCTCTTCTGAGGGGAGCTCTATTAGCATAGTTTGTTAACATTTTTCTAAAATTCTTTACACCCATTGCAGCAAGCGTTTTGATTGGGCCAGCTGATATAGCATTTACCCTTATGCCATCTGGTCCCATAGCAGCTGCTAGAAATCTTGTATTGGCTTCTAAGCTTGCCTTTGCCAGACCCATAACGTTGTAGTTAGGCAAAGACTGCATAGACCCTAAATAAGTAAGAGTTAATAAAGCTGCATTTTCGTTTAACATTGGTCTAGCTCCCTTTGCCATGGCTGTAAAGCTATAGGAGCTAATATCATGTGCTATTTGAAAACCCTCTCTTGTTGCTGAGTCTAAAAAATTTCCTTCAAGCTCGTTTGCAGGAGCAAACCCAATTGAATGAACAAAACCATCAAATGATTTCCAATCCTTTGAAAGTTCCTTATACATTTTTTTGATGCTTTCATCAGATGCAACGTCACATTCATATAAAAGATTTGAGCCTAGCTCATTAGCAATTTTTTCTACATTTCCTTTTAACCTCTCACTTTGAAAAGTGAAGGCCAATTCTGCTCCTTGATTTTTCATGGCTTGAGCAATTCCTGCAGCAATGGAGTGCTTATTTGCAAGCCCTGCAATGAGAATTTTTTTGTTTTCTAGCATTTTGATTTTTTTAACATCATTATATCTCATCTTACAAAAGCTTTTTATTAATTGATCGATTCAAACCAAAACAATAAATGAGTATAAATTTAAAACATATATCATTATTATCTATAAATTAAAATTATAAATATAAATAATTTGCATATTATCCAATTTACAATCATTATAGTTAAATACGATTTTTAAAATATTGGGGAAAAACATGAAAAATTTAAAATTTAATTCGTTGATGACTTTGCTGATAATTCCACTTGGAGTGTCTTCAGTATTTGCTCAGGATAACGAAGCAGCAGATTTAGAAGAGGTAGTTGTAACAGGAAGTAGGATTCAGAATCCAAATATAGTTAGCTCATCTCAAGTTCAGGTTGTTGATGCAGCCGATATTGAAAATAGAGGAGCTATTAGAATTGAAGAAGTGCTTAACGATCTCCCTCAGCTTGCTCCTGGTCAAGTGGCTCAAACAGCAAATGGCTCCAACGGAACAGCAACTGCAAATTTAAGAAATCTAGGATGCTCCAGAACCCTTGTTTTAATAAACGGAAAACGAATGGCGCCGGGAACAGCTACAGGAGCAAGTTGCGCTGATATTTCACAAGTACCAGCCCTTTTGATTAAACGAGTTGAAGTTCTTACTGGTGGAGCTTCATCTGTATATGGCTCTGATGCAATAGCTGGTGTCGTTAATTTTATATTAGATGATGAATTTGAAGGATTCAAAGCTAGCGTTACAAACTCCTTTTATACTCATGAAAATGATAATAATAAATTAAGAGCTCTCCATGATACCTATGGTTATAAGAAAGCTCCATCAAGTGTTACTGAGGGCGATTCAGTTAAGATGTCTATTGCTTTCGGGGGCTCAATAAATGACGGTCAGGGACACATAACTGGATTTTTAGAACATGTAAATACGGATCCAATACTTCAGGGTGCATATGATGGTGGTGCATGTGCTTTAAGTGGTGGCGATGCCAGATGTGGTGGTTCTTCCACAATTCCCCCTGGACGTTGGTATGATTTTGGTTACAAAAATGCTGGATATACACCAATCAACACTTCGGTGTCAGATTATGGATTTGATTATAAACTTCTTGGAGATGAGTTTGTAGACAGAGCTGGACAACTATATAACTACAACCCAACAAATCATTATCAAAGACCTCAAGATAAAATAAATGCTGGATTCTTTTCAAAATACTCTATCACTGATAATGACGAAGTGTATGCGGACGTAAGATATACAAAAAATAAATCTCCATCTCAAATTGCTTACTCTGGAACCTTTGGTGACTTGAGATCTGTTCCTTGTTATAACGCTAACTTTTCCCAACAAATTTATAATGCTGTATGCGGAAACTGGACTGGCATGGGTGGAAGTTATGCGCCAAACTTTGCAACCGGTGCTGAAGCCCTTGCATATATATCATCTTTAGATGGCCAAGTTGCAGATGGATCAATTCTTGGTTATAGCGCTCCAATTAGAAGTCTAAAAAGAAATGTAGAAGGCGGTCCTAGAAAATATACTCAATCATATACAAATATTACTGCTTCTGTTGGAATGAGAGGCGATATAAATGATGACTGGAGATATGATATTTCATATCAAACCTCTCAAGTTGATTATTCACAAGAGATACAAAATGATCTTTCTGTTACAAAGCTTCTTAGGGCTACAAATGTAATAAATGTTGCTGGTGTGCCAACTTGTGTCTCTAAACTTAATGGGACTGATGATAATTGTATTCCCTATAATCTATTTTCTGGAGGACTTCCAAGAGATGGAGGCATTCAAGCAATCTGGGATGCTAATCCTGCAATTCAAACATATATGGCGATACCCAACTTTATTCTTGGAGATTCTAGTGAAACCATTTTCCAAGCATTTATTGAAGGAACAACCTCTTTTTCTATACCTGGGGCGCCAAGTCCAGTAAGTATGGTAGTTGGATATGAATCAAGAGAGCTTGAATCGGATTACAGACCAGATGCTTCTTCTCAAGCGGCCGATAGAACTGGTGCAGGTGGACCAATTGTGGCTTTGGCTGGAAAATATGATGTAAAAGAATACTTTTTTGAATTTGGTATACCTGTTACAGAGTCTTTAAATTTAGAAGCAGGTATGAGATTTGCTGATTACTCTACTGATAACGATACAGATGCATTTAAAATAGGTGCTTTTTATCAACTTAATGATGAGCTTTCTTTCAGAGGCACATTACAAACTGCCACTAGGCACGGTTCTATTACAGAGCTTTATAGGGGACAAGGCGCAAGTTTAACTGATTTAGATCCAGATCCTTGTGGAACAAATCCTGAGTCTGGCGCAGCACCTTCAGCTACTCAAGCTCAGTGTGCCAACACAGGGCTTGCTGCTTCTCTGTATGGTTCAGATTTAAAATCTCCGGCTGATCAGTACAATATTTTAACTGGTGGAAATCCTAACTTAAGGCCTGAAGAATCAGAATCAACAACTATTGGGGTAGTTTGGACGCCATCAAGCATGGATGGATTAACTGTTACTTTGGATTATTTTGATATCCTGGTTGAAGATAGGATAGGTACTATTCCGGCTCAAACTTCTTTAGATAAGTGTCTTGCAACTGGCAACACAACATTCTGCAGTTTGATCGAACGTGATCCAGTTATGGGAAGTTTGTGGGTATCACCTGGAAGGATTATAACAACAAATACAAATGTTGCTGAGACTTCCACTTCAGGCTTTGACATAATTTTTGATTATGTTCTAGATACTGGCATTGGCCCAATTGGGCTGAAGGGAATTTCAACAATTGTTGATTCAGATACTCTTATAGTTCTTCCTGGAGAGCCTGAATTAGAGTGTGCAGGCAAATATGGCTCATCATGTGGTAAAAATCCTGTACCTGAATTTTCAGGAAATTATTCTGCAGAGCTTTCAAAAGGAAATTTTGATTACACGTTAGGACTCAGATATTTAGGCGAAACTGATACATTGAATAGCGACAATATAGACTTTGATGCAAAAACCTATGTTGATGCAACTGTAAAATATTCCATGAATGAGAATATTTCATTCAGCCTAGGTGCAAGCAATTTATTTGATGAAGATCCTGTGTATACATCAAGTGCGGGTACTGCTCCAGGCAATGGAAATACATTCCCGGGCTATTTCGATGCACTTGGTACTTATGTATTTTTGAATATTTCAGTGCAATACTAGTAAAAAGATATATTTTTATTCAAAGGGGTGCTTTCACCCCTTTTTTTTTACAATGTAAATAGACATAAAAATAAATTGACTTTTTGCAACAAAAAAGTGACAATTTCGCCAATTAACAAACTTTTAGGGAGTTTATATGTCACATTTGTTTAAATTTTCGTTGATCGCAGTCCTATCACTGGGATTAATGCCGAATCACACTTTTGCTCAAGATGAAGATGCTGACGAAGTTGAAGAAGTTATTATTACTGGCTCAAGGATTAAAAGATCTAACCTTGACAGCTCAAAACCTTTAGAAATTATTTCTGAAGAAGCTATTGAGAGAACTGGTCTTAATAACATCGGAGATGTTCTTCAAAACATCACATCGTCTGATGGATCAGGTATCCGACCTGTCAGTACCTCAACAAATGCAGGTGTTGGAGCCAATGAAATATCATTGAGAAATCTCGGTGCAGGGAGAACATTGGTTCTTGTTGATGGAAGAAGGTGGGCAACTGATGCTTATGGTGCAGTTGATATGAACACTATTCCCGTTTCAATTATCAGTAGAGTTGAAATTCTTAAAGATGGAGCTTCTTCTATATATGGTTCTGATGCTGTTGCAGGTGTTATTAACGTCATCACGAAAAAAGAATATGACGGCTTCTCTGTTAGCGCTTCTCAAGGTGAGTATGACGCTGGATACGGGGGTAACAATCAAATAGATCTCCTATTTGGCGCTTCAAGTGAAAAGGCAAGTTCCCTATTTAACTTCTCTTTTTCAAGTCAAGAAGGCATATTTGGAGGAGAAATACCTAGAGCTGCCATCCCATGGCAAGGTTGTACTAACCCTCCAGGATCTGGAACTGGACCAGAGAACAGTCCCACAAATTTAGGTCCAAACAATGCACAAAATGCTGGCTTTGGTAACTTTACTCCAGATACAAGCATCGGTGTTTGTGGTTCGTCTAGATCAGCATATGGTAGATTTTTTACATCTCTAGGACAGAAATCATTGATTCCAGGCCAAGCTGGTACTGATCTTTCTCACTTTAGACCTTTTACTGCAGCTGCTATGTATAACTACGCTCCAATTAACCATGTTCAACTTCCTGTTGAAAGATGGGGTGCCTATAACTACTCATCATTTGATATTTCAGACAACGTGACAGCTTCTGTTCAATTTACTTATACGCAAGTAAAAGCTACAAATATGATAGCCCAGGTTCCCATGACTGTTGAGCCTAGCTCAGGACCTCAATGGCAGATTCCTTATAGTGCTGATAGTGTATTTAATGTCTTTAACGAAGAGATTTCACACTGGAGATACAGATCTGTTCCTTTTGGACCAAGAAAAAATCAATTTGATAATGATATTTTTGGTGTCAGGTTCTCTTTAGATGGAAACTTTGACATGAATGATAATACTTATTTTTGGTCAGTAGGGTATCAACAAAATGATGCATCTTACGATCAAACTGGTTACAACTACATTAATTTAGCCAATTTAAGAAATGCTGTTGGACCATCATTCAAACGTACAGATGGAACTTTTGGATGTGGAACTCCTTCAGATACAATTACCGGATGTGTACCATTCAACGCTTTTGGTGGACCAGACATGGGTCTATCAGCAGGTGTTATTACGCAAAATGTATATGATCAAATTGTTAAATATGTTGGATATACGCTGCAAGGCCAATCTGGATTTGATAGTGAAGATTTTTGGGCTGAGATATCAGGTCCTATGTTCGAAATGCCTTATGGTGTTGCTTACTTCGCTGCTGGATATGAAGTAAGAAACCAAGGTTATTATGAAAGACCAGATCCATTAGTTGCTGGTGGTTTATCATCAACAAATTTCCAAGAAGCAACCCGAGGTAAAACAGGCAGTGAGGAATTTTTTATTGAAATGAACTTCCCACTATTAAATGGCGTTGTTGGAGCCCAAGAACTTGAAATGACTCTTTCTGCTAGAAGTTCTGAATTTACATCTGGTGGTATTGTTGGTTCTGGATCAGTTGCAAATAGCCCTGGGGAGCCATCAACAACTGAAATTGGAATTAGATGGAGACCCATTGACGATGTACTGGTCAGATTTACTTCTGGTGAGACTTTCAGAGCTCCATCAGTTGGAACTCTTTATGCAGGTGCTAGTGAAAGCTTTCCATCTCTTGCTGATCCTTGTAATACTGTTAATTTTCCTCTTGCATCATCTGCAACACAAGCCAATTGTGTAGCTCAAGGTGTGCCTGCAGGTGGAGCACCCCAATTAGACTCTCAGTTAAGAGAGCTTAGAGGCGGTAACCCTAATTTACTTCCTGAAGAGGGAGAGAATATGACACTAGGCATCGTATATACACCAAGCCAGGTTGAGGGCTTAAGTATTGTATTGGACGCATGGCAAATAGAACTTGAAAACATTGTTTCTGTTATTTCTGCTTCTCAAACAATCAGCAGATGTTATGTCGAAAGTTCTGTTCAAGATGACGCATTTTGTTCATATGTTGTAAGAACTCCTTCAGGTTCTGTTCAAGAAATAAGACGTTCATCCATAAACGCAGCTGTACAAAATGTATCAGGTTATGATTTAGGATTGAGATACGAGTTTGATGTTGATAATTATGGTAGCTTTGTTACTGCTTTTGATATGACTTATTACACCAAAGATGAATTTGCACAAAGTGCTACTTCAACTCCTTCAGAGCGTTTTGGTTATTACGAAGGTGCTATGGATTGGAGGTGGAGAGCTAATGCTGGAATCCTTTGGTCGTATAACGATTTTACTACTTCTGTAGATTTTAGAATCCTTGATGATAACTGGGAAGACTGTTGGTTGAATTACTATTGGGGACTTGATGCTCAGTGTTCACATCCCGATAGCGGTAGTTACGGCTATGATGAAATTAAACGAACTGTATACACAGATATTCAAGTTAATTATGCTTATTCTGACACAGTAAACCTTTTCATTGGAGCTAGAAATGCTACTGGAGAAGAGCCTCCTTATGTTCAGGATTCATTTTCACATTCATTTGATATGGCCTATGATCTTCCTGGAGGAGCATTCTTCTACGGTGGATTTAAAATAGAACTATAAAGAGTTATCTTATTTAAAAGGGCCGGCTTACCGGCCCTTTTTTTATATATAATATTGCCATGAAAATAAATAATCTTGGTTTATTATTAGCACTTATATTGGTTGCTTGTAGTAAATCAATTTCTCCAGTTGATTCTTCAGTTGAAACTGGAGTGTTTCATTTTGGTAATGGATCAGAGCCTCAAGGAATAGATCCTCATATTGTTACAGGAGTGCCTGAACATCATATTTTAATTTCTTTATGTGAAGGCCTAACTATTCCTAATCCTAATAGTGGTGGAAATCTTCCCGGGGCTGCTAAGTCATGGACATTGAGTGATGATGGTAAAGAGTATATATTTTATCTAAATAAGGCTGCAAAGTGGTCTAATGGTGACCCAGTAACTGCTAGTGACTTTGTGTGGTCTTGGATGAGAATATTAACAGCTAGCCTAGGTTCTCAATATCCAGATATGCTTTATTACTTAGAAGGCGCTGAAGATTACCATACAGGGGTAACGAGTGATTTTGATGAGGTCGGTGTAAAAGCAATTGATAAATATACTTTAAAAGTTAATTTAAAAAATCCAACTCCATTTTTTATAGGCATGTTAAGTCACTACAGTACATGGCCTGTCCACAAAGACTCTGTTTTAAAGCATGGCGCAATAGATGATAGAAATGGTCAATGGACAAGACCTGGTAATTTTGTTTGTAATGGTCCATTTCAATTAAAATCTTGGGAGTTAAATAACAAAATTGTTGTAGAAAAGAATCCTTTTTATTGGGATGCTGAAAAAGTTAGTTTGAATGAAATGCATTTTTATCCTGTTTCTAATGTAATGACCGAAGATAGAATGTTTAGAGCAGGACAGTTGCATGTAACCTCAACATTACCTTCGCAGAAATGCCCAATCTACATTGAAGAAAATAATCCTGACTTAAGAATAGATCCATACATGGGTCAATATTTTTATAGATTGAATATCGATAATCCATCTTTAAAAGATGTAAGAGTTAGAAAAGCTTTAGCATTTTCAATTGATAGGAAACTTTTGGTAGAAAAAGTTACAAAATGTGGCCAAATTCCAGCATATTCTTTTACCCCTCCTGGTTCAAATGGATATCAACCAGATACTAAAATTCCATTCGATCCAAAATTAGCTAAAGAGCTTTTGAATGATGCAGGTTACTCTGAAGCTAACCCTTTTCCAAAACTTGAAATCTTGTTTAATACCAATGAAGATCATAGAAAATTAGCTTTAGCGATACAGCAAATGTGGCAACAGAATCTAGGTATCGAAGTTGAGCTTGTTAACCAAGATTGGAAAGTATACTTGAGTAGAGAGATGGTAGGAGATTTTCAAGTCTCACGTGCAGGTTGGATAGGAGATTATGAAGATCCTAATACTTTCCTTGATCTCATGAGGCCTAATAGAGGAAACAATAAGACGGGTTGGGAAGATGCTAACTATGATTCAATTGTAGAAAGAGCAAACTCAACTAATAATCAAACTCAAAGATATGAACTTCTGAAAGAAGCTGAGAGAATTCTTATTGATAATATGCCGATCATCCCTCTTTATACATATGTTCGATCTTATCAATTATCACCTGATGTAAAAGGTTACAATCCCCACATCTTAGATCATCATCATCCCAAGTTTACATCTCTAGACAGAGATTGATTCTTCATGATAGCAATTTTCCT
>ERZ802824.841-NODE-841-length-16813-cov-42.3079_pt1 | contig 16813 bp, 12 predicted proteins | sample MGYA00345650_ERZ802824 | MGnify/ENA primary metagenome ERZ802824 (study PRJEB30503, sample SAMEA104212361) | marine metagenome | biome: Westerlies Biome; feature: [SRF] surface water layer (ENVO:00010504) within the epipelagic zone...; material: water... | reverse complement strand
AACTCAAGACGTCGTTGGGCCGGTAACCCATATGGGTCTCAGCCTGCGCAAGCTGAGCCTCGCACTGCTTGAGCGATTCGGGTGAAGGCGGTGCGATGCGGGTCATGGCAGGGTCCTGAAGAGGGTAGTGGATCACTGGCCGCGCCCAGAGTTAAGGCGGCTCAGACCGGTTTTGATGCCATCAAGACTGAGTGAATTCGCAGCCGGGGTAAAGCCTGCGATTTTCGGTGTAACCTCAACCCATGCAGCGCAAGATCATTCACATCGACGCCGATTGTTTCTATGCCGCGATCGAGATGCGCGATCACCCCGAGCTACGGGGGATTCCTATGGCGGTGGGGGGCAGCGCTGAGCGGCGTGGCGTGCTGACGACCTGCAATTACGATGCGCGCGCCTATGGGGTCCGTTCCGCCATGCCCACGGCGCAGGCGATGCGGCTCTGCCCGCAGCTGACTGTCGTGCCGCCCCAGATGCATAAGTACCGTGAGGCCTCCAAAGTGATGCGGAGCATTTTCACCCACTTCACCGAGATCATTGAGCCGCTGTCCTTGGACGAGGCGTACCTCGATGTCAGTGAAATATCCGATGAGGAGCTGACAGCCACCCGGATCGCCAAGGCCATTCGACAACAGGTCCGGGAAGAGCTCGACATCACGGTGTCGGCCGGCGTATCGGTCAATAAGTTCATTGCCAAGGTCGCCTCGGATTGGAAGAAACCCGATGGCCTGACGGTCGTGCCGCCTGATGAAGTGGATGCCTTTGTCGCCGCGCTGTCAGTGAAGAAAATTCCCGGGGTGGGAGCGGTGACGGCAGACAAGATGCATCGTTACGGTCTCAGGACCTGCGCCGACGTGCGGGAGTGGAGCCTGCACGACTTGCGGCGCCGCTTCGGCAAGTTTGGCGTGGTGCTCCATGAACGCGCACGGGGCCGGGATGAGCGGCCCGTCCAACCCAGCAGGGTACGCAAGTCCGTGAGTGTCGAGCGAACCTTTGCCGAGGACGTGAGTGGCCCGGCAGAATGGGCGCCGATTATCGAGCGGCTCTACGTCAGTCTGATGGAGCGTATTGAGGCAGCGAAAGCCTGGCACGCTATCGACAAGGCATTCGTCAAACTCAAGTTCAACGATTTCACCACGACCACAGTGGAGCGGGTGGGCACGAAGGCGGTTGAGGCCGATTATCAGGATTTGCTGGTGGAGGGCTGGGAGCGCAAGACCAAGCCCGTGAGACTGATTGGTTTGGGAGTGAGGCTGATAGACGATGGAGACCATCTTTCGGAGCGACTCCCGTTCTCTGACACCCCACTCTCAGAAAACGACCCTTCGGCTTAATTATTGGCAGAGGATATGCCAATATCCTGTGTGCGCCGTATAGTAAGAATCATCACAATCGGTTGTCTTTCACGCGGTCCGGCCGGCATTGCCGAACCGCTCAGGTTTTGAGGAACCCATACCATGTTGACACTTCACTTTGCCCCCAATAGCCGCGCCAGTCGCACCCTGTGGTTACTCGAAGAGCTTGGGCTCGAGTACGAACTGAATCGCATGGACTTCCACCCCAAGGATCTGAAATCTGACGAGCATCGCGCGCGTCACCCGCTGGGCCGCATCCCGGTGCTGGATGACGGTGACGTGTCGATTTACGAGTCGGGGGCGATCGCCGAGTACATTCTGGAGTGTCACAAAAACGGCGGCTTGAAGCCCGCCTCCGATGACCCGCGCTTCCCCGAGTATCTGCAGTGGTTCCACTACTGCGAGGGGATGGTGATGCCGCCCGTGAATACCATCGTTGTGCACACCATACTGCTCCCGCCCGAGCGCCAGGACGAGACGGTTCGCGGTCAAGCCCAGAGGCTGCTGGCAAAGGCCTGGGCGCCCGTAGAGGCGGCTATGGAGGGCCGTGAGTATCTGATTGGGGAATTCTCTGCCGCCGACACCATGTTGGGGCATGCCTGCATCATGTCCAAGCGGCTGGGAATCGTAACGGATGAGGCGTTTCCCAATCTCAGCGCCTATGCCGACCGCCTCATGACCCGGCCGGCCTGTGCCAAGGCCTTCTCTGCCTGATTTCACAAGCGCACTCACTGGTGCGCCTGCGTGATACCGTGACCGCCTCACAGGTCACTGACTCAGGGAGTGCCGCCCGACATGAGCCTTTATTCCGGGCCCGAGCTCGATAAAAACCAGGCGAACTTTGCGCCGCTGACCCCGGTCTCGGTACTGAAGCGCACCGAGCGGGTCTATCCCGATCTGCCTGCTCAGATTCACGGCCGTATTCGCCGTAACTGGGGAGAGGTCGCGGAGCGGTGTAAGCGTTTGGCGTCCGCGCTTTCTCAGCGCGGCGTTGGCAAAGGTGACACCGTGGCGCTTATCGCGCCCAATATCCCGGAAGCCCTGGAATGCGCACTGGCTATCCCCATGTTGGGCGCCGTGCTCAACGCCAACAACGTCAGGCTCGATGCTGCCACACTGGGTTTTATTCTCGAGCACGGCGAGGCCAAGGTATTGCTCGTTGATACCGAGTTCTCCGCCTTGGCGAGAGAGGCGGTGAGCCACTCCGGGCGCGATCTGTTCATCGTTGATATCGAGGACCCCGAGGGGCCGGGCGGCGACTGTATTGGTGAGCGGACATATGAAGCTTTGTTGGCAGAGGGCTCGCCCGATTTTCCTTACACCCCGCCGGATGATGAGTGGGATGCGTTGGCCCTGAATTACACATCCGGCACGACCGGCCAGCCTAAGGGCGTGGTGTATTCCCATCGCGGCGCCTGGACCAATGCGGTCAACAATGTGGTGACCTGGGAGATGCCACACCATCCCGTGTATTTGTGGACGCTGCCGCTCTTTCATTGCAACGGCTGGTGCTTCCCATGGACGATCACGATGCTGGCGGGCACCCATGTGTTTTTGCGTAGCCCCTCGGCTGAAGGCATTTATGACGCTTTCGCGCAGCATGGTGTGACGCATCTCTGTGGCGCGCCCATCATTATGTCGATGATTGCCGGTGCGGGTGACGCCGAGCGGCAACCGTTCTCGCAGTCAGTGCGCATGATGACGGCGGCTGCACCACCACCGCCCCAGACTATTCAGGCGATGGAAAAAATGGGGATCTCCATTACCCATGTCTACGGGCTGACCGAAGTCTATGGCCCAGCCGTGGTTTGCGCGGAGCGGGCGACTTGGTCGACGCTCAGTGATGAGGAGCAGGCCAAGCTAAAAGCCCGACAGGGTGTGGCCTATGAACTGCAGGAGGATGTGCTGGTGCTCGACCCGGACACCCGCACCCCCGTGCCCTGGGATGGTGAGACTCAGGGGGAAGTCGCGTTTCGCGGCAATATCGTCATGAAGGGTTATCTAAAACAGCCCGAAGCCACTAGCGAGGCATTCGAAGACGGCTGGTTCTGGTCAGGGGATCTGGCAGTGCAACATCCCGATGGTTACATCGAGATCAGGGATCGCTCTAAAGACATCATTATTTCAGGGGGCGAGAACATCTCATCCATTGAGGTCGAGAATGCGCTCTACAGCCATTCTGCAGTGGTCTGCGCAGCAGTGGTGGCGATGCCCGATGAGAAGTGGGGCGAAGTGCCTTGTGCTTTTGTTGAGCTAGCAGAGGGCAGTGAGCTCAGTGAGGATGATTTGATTGAGCATGCGCGTGGCCAACTGGCAGGCTTCAAGCGGCCAAAGCGCATCGTTTTTCAGGAACTGCCCAAAACCTCGACCGGGAAGATCCGAAAGAATGTACTTCGTGAGCGTGTTGCTGATTTGAGCTGACGCGAGTTGCCCTCAGTCTCAAAGGGCTACGCCTTCAGCGCCCATATCCGGGGCCCGATCGGCCGAGCTTTGTGTGACCCGCCGCACCGTGCGATTGAAAAGACACCCGGCTGTCATTGAGATTACTTTCGCCAACCGCCAACCGCCAACCGCCAACCGCCAACCGCCAACCGCCAACCGCCAACCGCCAACCGCTAATGACTGACCTGCGGCGGTTTATTGCGCTCCTGTCGTCGAGCCGGCGGTGATTTGCTTTTTGGGGTCGTAGAACGGTTTGGGGACGATCGTTCCGCTCCGCGTCTCGCCAGTCAGTTGGACGGTGCAGGTGGTGCCAACAGCGCTATGGCCAATCGTCACCATGGCCAGCGCAATATTCTTTTTCAGGCGTGGCGAATACACCGCCGAGGTCACCTTGCCGATCACCTCGCCGTTTACCGCAACGGGCCAGAACTGCGTGTTGGGGCCCGGGAGCGGCTCACCGTCAAGCTCGAGGCCAACCTGCTGGCGGGAAATCCCTTGCTGCTGCGCCTGTTTAAGTGCGGCTTTCCCAATGAAGTTTGCGGGCATCTCAAGATCTACCAGCCTGTCCAAACCGAGCTCAAAGGGGTTGGTGTGGGCATCCATGTCCGCGTGGTAGGAGAGCATGCCGCCCTCAATGCGTCGAATCGATGACGTATGACCCGGCTTCAATCCCATTGGCTCACCCACTGCCATCAGCTTCTCCCAAAGCGCTTCGCCTTGGCTGCCATCCAGTAGATAAAGCTCGTAGCCCAACTCGCTCGACCAACCGGTGCGTGAGATCACCAGCGGAATACCGTCGAGCTCGAAATGATCTAGCCAGTAGTACTTGAGGTCACGGATTCCCTCGCCAAATAGCGCAGCCATGATGTCGCCACTCTTGGGGCCTTGCAGCTGAAGTGGTGAGACGTCGGGTTCACAAATGGTGACGTCGAGGCCCGCGTGGGTGGCAACGCCTTGTGCCCACATCAGCACGTCGCTATCCGCCAACGACAACCAAAACCGGTTCTCCTCAAGGCGTAGCAGCACCGGGTCATTCAAGATGCCGCCCGCCTCATTGGTGATGAGTACGTACTTACATTGACCGACTGCGCACTGCGAAAGATTGCGGGGTGTCAGCAACTGCACAAAGGCGGCCGCGTCTGGCCCGGCAATCTCGACCTGACGCTCTACTGCCACGTCGCAAAGGATGGCGTCGTTCACCAAGTTCCAAAAGTTTTGTTCGGGGTCGCCGAATGACCGCGGAATGTACATGTGGTTATAGACCGAGAAGTCGGTGGCGCCCCACCTGACTGTCCCATTAAAAAATGGTGACTTCCGGATCTGGGTCCCAAACCCAAAGTCTTTAGTTGTGGTGGAGGGCATGTTCTTCCTTAGGATAAAGGCTGGGCTCAGGGGCCAGCTTCCGTCATTTTTTTACGCCGTCTTTTTACGGTGCGAGCAGCAAACCAGAGTGCTTCAAGCCGACACTTTTGTGTCTAAAAGCGTCTAGCGGATATTTAGAAGAATCTCATCATCACCAACCTGAGTGAACACATTGGATTCGAGGAGAGCCCACTAGTGCGGATAACAATCCATTCCGCTCGCTGGGCCGTATCGCCATGGCAATCCGGCGCCCCCTTTTACTGGTCTTTCATGAATAAACTTCGTCAGGAGTGGTTCTCCAATATTCGCAGCGATCTGCTTGCGGGATTGGTAGTGGCATTGGCACTCATCCCCGAGGCCATTGCCTTCTCCATCATCGCGGGTGTGGATCCGCGTGTGGGGCTTTATGCCTCCTTTTGTATTGCTGTGGTGATCGCTTTTGCGGGTGGGCGACCCGGTATGATCTCGGCCGCCACGGGCGCCATGGCGCTCCTGATGGTGACGCTGGTTAAAGAGCACGGCCTCGAGTATCTGTTCGCCGCCACTATCCTCACCGGCATCTTGCAGATTATTGCGGGTTGGATTCGGCTCGGCGAATTAATGCGGTTTGTCTCGCGCTCAGTCGTTACCGGCTTCGTGAATGCGCTGGCGATTCTGATTTTTATGGCCCAGCTGCCCGAACTCATCGATGTGCCCTATGCGGTGTATGTCATGGCGGCTGCTGGTCTGGGCATCATTTATGGCTTGCCCTTTATCACGCGGGTGGTGCCGTCTCCCCTAGTGGCTATTGTGTTGCTCACGGCAGTCTCGATTTACTTCGGTATCGACGTCCGGACGGTCGGCGATATGGGCGATCTGCCGTCGACGCTTCCTGTGTTTCTGATCCCAGATATTCCGCTCAATCTGGAAACGCTGGAGATCATCTTCCCCTACGCCGTCACGTTAATGGTGGTGGGGCTGCTCGAGTCGCTAATGACTGCCACCATCGTCGATGACCTAACCGATACCACCAGCAACAAGAGCCGCGAGTGTATGGGGCAGGGTGTGGCCAATATTGCCAGCGGTTTTCTGGGTGGCATGGCGGGCTGCGCGATGATTGGCCAGTCGGTGATCAACGTGAAATCGGGTGGTCGTGGGCGCTTGTCCACGCTCAGTGCGGGCATTTTCCTGCTGCTGCTTTTGTTGTTCTTCAGCGATTGGGTTCGACAGATTCCCATGGCGGCGTTGGTCGCTGTGATGATCATGGTATCTATCGGTACCTTTAACTGGGATTCTATTCGCAGCCTGCGAACCCATCCACCGAGCTCGAGCGTAGTGATGGTGGTCACGGTTGCTGTGACGGTCTCTACCCACGATCTTGCGCAGGGCGTATTGTCAGGGGTCCTGCTCTCGGGTTTCTTCTTCGCCCAAAAGGTAGGTCGCATTCTGGTCATTCGTTCCCAGTCTGAGAATGAGGGTCGGGTCAGGACTTACACCGTGCTAGGCCAAGTCTTTTTTGCCAGTGCAGACCGATTCGCCCAATCTTTCGATTTTAAAGAGGTCATCGACACCGTGCGGATTGATGTCAGCCGCGCCCACTTCTGGGACATCACAGCGGTCAGTGCTTTGGACAAGGTGGTACTCAAGTTCCGCCGTGAAGGAGCGGATGTCGAGGTCATCGGCTTGAATGAGGCCAGCGCAACGATGGTGGATCGCTTTGGTTTACACGACAAGGACGGGGCGGAAGATCTGCTCCTGCCTCAGTAGCCGCCAGTATGAAGCAGCCTAAAAAAGTGCTCGCCTGCGTCGACCAGTCGCCCTACGCCGACTATGTGGCGGACTACAGTGCCTGGGTCGCCCAAAAATTTAACTTGCCACTTGAGTTGCTCCACATCATTGATCGCCATCAGGAAACCGCCACTAGCGATGACCACAGTGGCGCTATTGGTTTTGATGCGCAGGAGAACCTGCTGAACCGGCTGGCCGAAGAGGAGGGCGAGCGGACCCGCGCTACCCGAGAGCAAGGTCGCATCTTCTTAAACGACCTTAAAAAGCGCTGCGAACACCATCAGGGATTGTCGGTGGACGTGCGGCAACGCTACGGGCAGCTCCTAGAAACGCTCGATGAACAGCAGCAGGATGTCGCGCTCTATGTATTGGGTCGCCGGGGTAAATCGGCCGATCAGTCCCAGCGCGATCTCGGGCGGCATGTCGAAAGTATCAGCCGTAAAATTCGCCGGCCGATTCTCACCGTTGCCAACACATTCGCTGAGCCGAAGAACGTGTTAGTTGCTTATGACGGTAAGCGTATGACGCGTAAATGCGTCAGTTTACTTGCCGGTAATGCGGCCCTCACTGACTTGCCTGTTCATGTGGTGATGTCAGGCAAACAAAATGGCGAGGCAGACAAGCATCTGGAGTGGGCGAGCAGCACGCTGGCAAAAAGCGGGTTTGAGGTCGAGACAGCCTATCTGCCGGGGGATCCGGAGCAGCAAATCCCGCAGGCGATTGCTGACAGGGAGATCGATATGCTGGTGATGGGGGCGTACAGCCGCTCGCCTCTGAAGAGTCTCTTCCTGGGTAGTAAAACCAATGAGCTTCTTCGCGCCTCGAAGGTGCCCACGGTGACGGTGCATCTCTAGAAGCGAGATTCAGCGGCCGCTTGTTGCCAGGCTGCTGCTTGTTTCAAAGTCTCTGTCAGTTTTTCAGGGCGTTCTGAATGTGAACAAGCCCGGTTGATGGAGCTAGCTACTAGCTAAGCCGCTGCCCGGAGTAGCTTCAAAAATGCCCATTGGCTGCTTAGCCAGCTGCTGTGTTTGGGCAGATCGTCGTCGATATCAGCCGTGCGGGTGCCATAGAACACGTGCATGACGCTCGGTGGCAGCGCGCTGGGTTCGACAAAATTCTGGGTCGAGATAAACGCATAACCTTTATCTCCCTCACCCATTTTGGCCATCACGGGTTTATGGCAGGCGTCGCAGATACCGCGGTCAATCGCGACAAAGCGTTTGTACTTGCCGTAGGTGGTCGCCTGCTCAGGTAGCGTTACCGCAGGCAATTTGAACAAGGTCACGTCCGCAAAAGGCGCCTGATATTTATCCTGACAAATCGTGCAGTGGCAGAAGAAGCGAACGATAGGCTCACCTTGAGCCGAGAATTGATTGGTACCGCAAGGGCACTGGCAGGCGTGTGTCATTAGGTTAGAGCTCCTTGATGTGTGGTGCGCCTCGCCGGATTTCACTTGCCCGGCGCTGCATGCGCCCTATGTTATTTCCGCTAATTCATCGATCGCCCGATAGGCCTGATCAATGGCGACATGAGTATAGGCAGAGGCGCCTGCATCCGCGTTCGCAATCGCGATTGAGCCAAACCGCTGGCGCGCAATTTCATGTGGCGCCTCACCTGGCGCCCACTCGGGATCCCACAGCTGCATGTATTCATAGGCGTAGCCGTGTGGCCAGCGATTAACCGTGAGTGCGAGAATATCCTCGGCTACATCGAAGCCGACCGGGCTCAATAATTCATCAAGTACGGAGCGAACCTCGCGTTCGAAGTCTTCCAACGAGAGTTCGAGAAGTTTTTGCCGCGAGCCTCGAAGCTGGCTCTTGAGGTCGATGGCGTCTTCCGGTGGCGAGACCGATCCCCAGAATACGAGCGATACCGCATCGCTTTTGCTCTCATAGCCCCCGGTATGGATGCCTTGGAAGAGGAACAGCCTGCCATGCAGGCGGCCGGGACAAGAGACGGCGTCAATGCCCAGTTTGTCGAGCGCGTCGCGGTTACGAATCAGGACATTGGTCAACACAAGCGGCATCTTTACCTGATACTTGAGCGCGTCTTTTTGCGTTTCAGATAGGGAAGGGCACAGATGGGGAATGATGCTGTGATAGCAGGCCAGCACCGAGTGCTTCGCTGTCACGCGATGGATTTTTCCCGACGATGCGTACGTCACCGAAACGCCGGTCTCTGTGTTTTCGGTATTGACCACGGTCGCATTCAGCCGTAACCGCACGTTGTTGGCGCTTTGATCCAACCGGGAGTAATCGAAGTTTGCCGCAGCAATATTCAGAGCATCAGCCTCAGGGGCTACCTCAGGAATGAGTTTGGCGACCAGCAGCCGGGCAAGGCTGGCGTTGCCGTCCGGCCACATGGCAACGGGGTACTGAAAGTCGTCCACTTCCCAGTCCTGGCCAAACAAATGCGCCCCCGGGTAGCCCTCCCAAATGGCCTCAGCTGCAGATAGCGCACGCATTTCGAGACCGTAAGATCCATGCTGGTCTTTATCAAATAGCTGGACCGCGTCCTCGGTGAGGCCTGCGTACTCGCGGAGAAAATCCGGGTAGCTTATTTCGCTGAGCAGCGTCTCTAACTCGGCCTTGGTGAGGTTGGAATGCGAGATGTCACCTGTGTACAACCGCAGCAGCGATTCGCGTCCCTCCGCTGAGATGGGAATTTGGTCAATCTGTTCCTTTGACAGGTGATTTCGCAAGCTGAAGTTCGGTATCAGCCGGCTTTCTCCATAGGTATCAGCGTCAAACCACATTGCCGGGCTGTTAGGTGCGTCCCGCCCATATTCAAAAGTCATTTCTCGACGCATTGCCTGAGGGTCGATACCCAGCTCGGAAAGAAGCCTGTTGACCACATCACTAAATTTCCACCACTCCAGATTGTGGGTGCCGCCCAGCGAGAGCACCATCTCTCCGCTCTGATGAAATTCGTTACGTTTGGCATGACCACCAAAGTCATCATGATTCTCAAGCAATAATATTTTTGCGCTTGAACCCATTTGCTGCCGATAGAAATAAGCTGCTGCTAACCCGGAAATGCCTGCCCCCACCACGACAAGGTCATGGTGCTCAGCCGCCTCGGCGGGTTTGGCGAATTTGGCGCCGTCGCGCCCCAGGGCGTGGGCAACTTCGTAGGCGCCCGGGTGAGAGCCTCTCATCCCTGTTTTGATAGGAGGGTAGTCAGCGCGCATCGCACCCGGAGATTCCGACTGATCCCTCCAGAAATCTGAAGCACGAAGTGAGCCCGCTGTCAGGGCTGTTCCGGCGGCGACTGCCGCGCCCTGAACAAAATCCCGACGCCGTATGGGCTTAAACATGCCAAGCTGTTTATCTGTTTTTCGCTTCATCGTTAGGCTTCTGATGCTCGTCGCGAGAGCTTTTCTGCGGCAGCGCTAATGCGGCTGGCTTTGAGTAGGGTAACAGCAATAACGAATCAGGTTGAATGCAGGCCTCTCGTGCTGTGCTGGCTGCCACCAGGCCGCTGGATCCGAATGAGTCTTGAGCGGACAGATTGTTTGTTTCGCGAGTGATCGGGGGCACAATGACGGACCTCTGAAAGTCATCACTTGTTTTGTCTGAATTTATTTTCTCCGAATCTCCGAAAAGGTATCGCGTAATGGCAAAGACTCAAACCCACCTCCTGCAAGCCATGTCACTCCTCATTTTTGCGGCCGTCATCGAGAGCAACTCCGTTTATGCGGAGGGCCTCTATCCGGCGAAGTTGTCGACGTCAGACCTTCAGGGGGCGGCTTTCGATAGACCCGAGACCGTCATTACTGAGCAGGGAGATCACAGCATTTTGGATCTCACCTCTTTAAAATCGAGCGACGGTAAGTTTGCCTCGGGCATGTACAAAGCCGGGCCGCAGACCTTTGATATCACCGAGCCCTACGGTGTCGATGAATTTATGTTCTTTCTCGAGGGCAGTGTGACGCTCACCTCCGCCGATGGATCTGTCACGACGGTCAATGCAGGCGAAGCAGTGACGATTCCTAGAGAGTGGACAGGACGCTGGGAGACCGAGGGTTATCGCAAGATCTGGGTGATTTATTCTGAGGATGGCTCAGGGCTGTAAAGCCCAGATTCCGCCCTGAGACCGCCGAAAATTAGCAAAAGGTGACACGAGACGCAGATTGCCTAGTGAATTTCCACAATCGGCGTAGTTTAGGCCTCCAGATCGCCATTATCTGTGAGGAAAACATGAAAAAACTTGCACTGTTAACGCTCAGTGGCGTCCTTGCACTCATGATGGGCTGCGAGGGTAGCGCAATCGCGCAGGGCGATGCGTTGGATCGCACATCGTTGCCCATCCAGCCACCGGTAGCCGCACCTATCACGGAGCTGGATGCGCGTAATGTGACGCCGCCGCCGCCGTTTGATATTACGCCTCCTGAAGGCGCGCCCAATGTGGTCATCGTATTGATCGACGACATTGGCTTTGGTGCCACAGAGCCCTTCGGTGGCGCGATCGAGACGCCGACCTTTTCTCAGCTGGCAGAAAACGGCCTGCGCTTTAACCAGTTCCACACCACAGCGCTGTGCTCGCCCACCCGGGCTTCCCTGCTCGCCGGGCGCAATCACCACAGGGTCAACGTGGGTTCCGTGATGGAGATCGCGACCGGTTTCTCGGGTAATCAGGGCCGGCGCCCCGACAACGCCAAGTACTACGCCGAAATCCTCCGCCAAAATGGCTTCAGCACGGCGGCATTCGGTAAGTGGCATGAAACCGCACCCTGGGAGACCTCAGTCTCCGGTCCTTTCTTCCGTTGGCCCACTAACTCGGGCTTTGACAAGTTCTACGGCTTTATTGCCGGTGAGACAAATCAGTGGGATCCGGTCATTTTCGACGGCGTGACCAAGCTTGAGCGTGAGGACGACCCCGATTATCACTTTACGACTGATATGACCAACCAAGCGGTCTCCTGGGTGCGTTTCCAGCAGGCCGTGACACCCGATAAACCTTTCTTCATCTACTACGCACCGGGAGCCGTGCATGCGCCGCATCATGTTCCCGTGGAGTGGCGGGATAAGTACAAGGGCCGCTTTGCTGACGGCTGGGACGCACTGCGTGAAGAAACACTGGCTCGGCAGAAGGCCATGGGCATCGTGCCCGAAGGCACTGAGCTCGCTGGCAAGCCCGATGAAATCAAGGATTGGGACGAGCTGACTGAACAAGAGCAGCAACTGTTCGAACTGCAAATGGAAACCTTTTCCGGTTTCATGGAGCACACCGATGTCGAGATCGGTCGATTGGTGGATGCCATCGACGATCTTGGTGAGCTGGATAACACCCTGTTCGTTTACATCATGGGCGACAACGGTTCCAGCGCGGAAGGCGGCTTGATCGGTACCTTCAACGAGATGCTTAGTCTCAACGGTATTTTCGGCGTTGAGACCGTTGAGAGCATGCTCGCGATCGCCGATGACTGGGGTGGTCCCGACTCGTTCCCACATATGTCCGCGGGCTGGACAGTGGCGACCGACACGCCCTTTAAATGGACCAAGCAGGTCGCTGGTGATTACGGCGGTACGCGCAACGGCATGGTCATGCACTGGCCCAATGGGTTTAAATCACGTGGCGAGGTGCGTAGCCAGTGGTCGCACGTGAACGACATCGGCCCCACGGTGCTGGAAGCAACGGGCCTGCCGATGCCCGACACGATCAACGGCATCCCGCAGTTGCCGATGGATGGCGTGAGCTTGCTGTATGCCACAGATGACGCCGACGCAGCGGAGCGTCATACCACCCAGTACTTTGAGATGTTTGGTAACCGGGCGATCTATCACGAGGGCTGGCTGGCCCGCGTGGTGCACGGTATACCTTGGCATCCGAATCCCATCCGCACCTTGCAGGAAGATATCTGGGAGCTCTACGACACCACCGTAGACTTCAGTCTGGCCAATGACCTGGCAGCGGAGAACCCCGAAAAACTGGCGGAGCTGCAGGCGATATTTGATCGCGAGGCTATCGCCAATAACGTCTACCCGCTTGATGATCGTCGCTATGAGCGGTTTGATCCCGCGCAGGCAGGGCGACCCGACCTGATGGGTGGCCGCACCAGCCTGACGCTGGCCGATGGCATGGACGGCATGCTTGAGAACACGTTCATCAACATCAAGAACCGTTCCAAGACAGTCACTGCGAATGTCGAGCTCGTCGGTAACGACCGCGGCATTATCCTGACTCAGGGCGGCAAGTTTGGCGGTTGGGCGCTATACATGGACGGCGGCAAGCCTGCCTACACCTACAACTGGTTCGGGCTGGAGAAGTACACCATCGCATCGGATGAAGCTCTGCCAGCCGGTTCTGCCGAGGTGAAGGTGGAGTTCGCCTATGACGGCGGCGGCCCGGGTAAAGGTGGGTTGGCGACGCTGTATGTGAATGGCGAGAAGGTCAGCGAGGGACGTGTAGAGCGAACTACGCCCGCTGTGTTCTCTGGTGACGAGACGGCGGATGTGGGCAAAGACGACGCGACGCAGGTCGTGGCCGCATTTGAGAACGTTCGTGATTCACACTTCACTGGCTCAGTGAAGAGCGTCACGGTGGATACCGCGATGCCATGAGGTCCAACATCAGGCATGGCCGCATTTTAGCGGCCCGCTCAAAATAAAAAGCCCACTTTCTGCGGGCTTTGATAAGAAGGGAAGGCTGTCGCCTTCCCTTTTTTTTGACCTCGGTGTTCACTCTCTGTGCTGCTCGCAGTGGCTGACGCTCAGAGTGGACGTTGAAGGAGAGATTTGTGACGAATGAAGATCGCGTTGGCAGCAGCGCGGCTTGGTGGGCGCTGGTGCTGTTAACGGCAACGTATACCTTTTCGTTTATCGATCGACAGATCATTAATCTTCTGGTTGATCCGATTCGCGCCGACCTGTCGCTGTCCGACTCTCAAGTCAGCTTCCTCCAAGGCCTGGCCTTCGTTTTGCCCTATGTCATTCTGAGCATTCCATTGGGGCGTATTGTCGATCGCGCCAACCGTATTCGTGTTCTGGTGATCGGGATTTTGGTTTGGACGATCAGCTGTGTGACTTGTGGCTTGGCCAAGAACTTCTGGCAGCTCGGTGTCGCCCGCATGGGTGTTGGGGCGGGTGAGGCGAGTGTGACGCCGGCCTCGTGGTCGCTGTTGGCCGATTACTTTCCCGAGAACAAGCGCGCGCTGCCGGTGAGCATCTTTCTGATGGGCCCTTATCTCGGCGCCGGTTTGTCACTGATTTTAGGCGCGGAAGTGGTGGGTTGGGCCAGTGGATTGGGCGTTATTGAATTGCCCATGGTCGGTGCGTTGGCACCTTGGCAACTTACCTTCATATTGGTGTCGCTACCGGGGCTAATGATGGTGTTTTTGTTGCCTCTGCTGCAAGAGCCTCCCCGTACGCAGCGGCTGACTGAGGCAGTTGAGCCGCTCAGCTGGAACGATGTCGCACACTATGTCTGGCCGCGCCGAGGCGTATTTGGCGCCTATCTTCTGGGTGCGCCTTTTATTGTCCTGGTGCTCTACGCTTTGCAGGCCTGGGTGCCGAGCTTGCTGATTCGAGAGCACGGACTAGAGATCGTCGAAGCAGGCCGCTACTACGGAACCATCGCCCTGATCGCAGGTTCAGCCGGGGTGCTGAGCGGCCCGGTGGCGGCGCGGTGGCTGGCAAACCGCGTGGACCCTGCCCGTGCTCCTCTCATCACATCTATTTGGTCCACGAGTCTGCTTATTCCCGTGCTTGTTGGTGCTGGTCTGGCCGAGTCGTTGACCTGGACGTTGGTATTGATCACGGGTGCGAGCTATCTCGTGACGTTTCCTTTGGCGCTTTTCGCCACGGGCCTGCAAAGTGCCTCCCCGAACGAGATGCGGGGCTTAATGGCTGGCTGCTATGTACTGAGCACGAATCTGATTGGCCTTGCTTTGGGGCCCGCCAGTGTGGCATTGGCTAACGACTTTATCTTCGCAGACGCTCAGGCGGTAGGAGCCTCCCTGTCTTTGGTCGGAGCGATATTCCTTCCGCTGGCGGTGCTGTTGATGTGGCGAGGTCTTGGGGCGATGACGCCAGAGGCGACACCGTCGCGATCCTAAAAATAGCTTTGGTAGATAGTGCGGTGAAATAAACCTTGTATTGTCGGCCTGCCCCCGCATACTGCGCGCCATCCAGTGAGGGTCGCGCTGCGTAACACCACTCTCACCTCCTTCGTGTCACGTTGCACTTAAACGCGATACCCAACATAGAGCACACGATGACCGCATTTAACGAGCTGGGCCTGAACGCCAAGCTCATACAAAATATTACGGCCAAGGGTTACGACACGCCCTCGCCGATTCAGGCCAAGGCTATTCCGCAGGTGCTGTCAGGTTCCGATCTGATGGCCGCTGCGCAAACCGGAACGGGCAAAACGGCTGCTTTTACCCTACCGGTGCTTCATATGCTCAAGGGGGGTGCGCGCCCGGGGCCCAAAGACGTCAGTTGTTTAATTTTGACCCCTACCCGCGAGCTCGCGGCGCAGATCGCTGATGGCATCCGCGGCTACGGCGCGGGACTCAAACTGCATAGCCAAATGGTGTGTGGCGGCGTCAACATCCGACCGCAGATCCGCCATCTCGCGCGGGGCACCGATATTTTGGTAGCCACCCCAGGTCGCCTGTTGGATTTGCTCGGGCAGGGTGCGGTGCGGCTCGACCACGTGAGGATGTGGGTGCTGGATGAGGCCGACAGGATGCTCGATATGGGCTTTATCCCCGCGATGCGCCGCATCCACGCGGAGTTGCCCAAAAAGCGCCAGACGCTGATGTTTTCCGCCACGTTCTCTCGCGAGATCGAGTCTCTGGCAGGCGAGTTCCTGCATCAGCCACAAAAAATTCAGGTCACGCCGGCCAATACCACGGTGAGCCGTATCGATCAGACTGTATACCCCGTCGACAAAACGCGGAAAACAGATCTGTTGAAGCACTTGGTGACCAGCGAGCGATGGGGCCAGGTACTGGTCTTCTCTCGCACCAAACATGGTGCTGACAAGATATCGCGTAAGTTGTCCAAGGCTGGTATCAGTAGCGACTCGATTCATGGCGATAAAACACAGGGCTCGCGCACCCGTTCGCTCAAGCAGTTCAAAGATGGCCGACTACAGGTGCTGGTGGCGACCGACATTGCTGCGCGGGGCATTGATATTCAACAGCTACCCCGGGTCGTGAACTTTGATTTACCCCATGTGGCGGAAGATTATGTGCACCGGATCGGGCGAACAGGTCGCGCGGGAGAGGCGGGCATTGCGCTCTCGCTAGTGAGCGCAGACGAAGTGTCCCAGCTTCAGAAAATCGAGAGGCTGATCAAAAAGTCTATCCCGCGGGAAGAGATCGAGGGTTTTGAGCCTGAGCATCGTTTGCCGACCAAGCCAGTCAAATCCAGTGGTAAGCGGCCCTCCAACAAAACCAGCGGTAAGCGCCCTCCAAATAAAACCGGCGGTAAGCGCCCCTCTAATAAGGCAAAGTCTGGTGCCAAAAAGCATCGCGGTAGTCATGCAGACAAACGTCAAGGTGGACAGTCGGCAAAGTCTGGCGGCCGCAACCGGAAACCCGCTCGCGCCAGCGCCTAAAACCTCCCACTCAAGACACGCTCGTGATACAACGCGGTTGGCAACCAATCCGCGGATATAAACCGAGCGTGCTATGACTCCCGATACCTCAACACCCGCCGCTGAAACCCTGCAATACCTTAAGCAGCCTTATGGCGAACTGGGCTGGCTCATCAACGCTCACGCCGCAAACCAGCCAAATCGTATTGCGCTCGATGACGGCGAGGAGCAGCTGACCTGGGCGGAGACCGCCGCGCTGGTGAATCGTATTGCCGCGCAGCTTCAAGCCGAGGGCCTGCAAAAAGGTCAAGCAGTCTCCATACTCGGCACCACCACCATTCGCT
>ERZ802824.839-NODE-839-length-16872-cov-21.685_pt1 | contig 16872 bp, 16 predicted proteins | sample MGYA00345650_ERZ802824 | MGnify/ENA primary metagenome ERZ802824 (study PRJEB30503, sample SAMEA104212361) | marine metagenome | biome: Westerlies Biome; feature: [SRF] surface water layer (ENVO:00010504) within the epipelagic zone...; material: water... | reverse complement strand
CTATTTTCTGGCCTGATGATGGTCTGGATGAAGGCCCGATGATGTTGCAGAAAACATGCGAAATTGGCCCTGATGAAACGCTTGGCGATGTTTATTTTAAAAAACTGTTCCCGATGGGCGTTGATGCGATGATCGAAGGGCTTGAACTGGTTAAGGCTGGCGTCATCATCAAACATAATCAGCGTTTGGAAGATGGTTCATATGAAAGCTGGTTTGGCAAAGCCGCTGCCAAGATCGATTGGTCAAAGCCGGCTGCCGATATTTACAATATTATCCGTGCTGCCAACCCTGCGCCAGGGGCGTGGACAACAATTGATGGCAGTGAATTGAAAATTTATGACAGTGCGCGCGTTGACGGCACTGGAACTGCTGGTGAAGTCGTTTCGATTAATGAAGATGGCGTTACGGTACAGGCCGAAGGTGGACGTATTTTAATTAAGCGTGTACGGCCTGCTGACGGTGGCAAAACGGCGGCAAGTGAGTGGGCTGCCGCTGCGGGAATCAACTCTGGAACAAAGTTAGGATCATAGCGGTGAGCTTCAAAACAGATATAGAGATCGCGCGTGCGGCGGAAAAGAAGCCCATTTTTGAAATTGGTGATGTTCTGGGCATACCGTCTGCTGAGCTGGTTCCATTTGGTCATGATAAAGCGAAGGTAAGCCAGAATTTCATTAATTCGGTTCAGGACCGCAAGGATGGCAAGCTGATTTTGGTCACAGCCATCAATCCCACGCCAGCGGGTGAGGGCAAGACAACGACAACAGTTGGCCTTGGTGATGGGTTAAACCGTATTGGCAAGAAGGCGATGATTTGTATCCGTGAGGCTTCTTTGGGGCCAAACTTTGGTATGAAAGGTGGTGCAGCTGGCGGCGGCTATGCGCAAATCGTTCCGATGGAAGACATGAATTTGCATTTCACAGGTGATTTCCATGCGATCACATCGGCGCATTCATTGCTGTCAGCCATGATTGATAATCATATCTATTGGGGCAACGAACTGGAAATCGATACGCGTCGAGTTGTTTGGCGGCGGGTGGTCGACATGAATGATCGCGCCTTGAGACAAATAACTGCGTCACTAGGGGGTGTTGCCAACGGGTTTCCACGTGAAGCTGGGTTTGATATCACCGTAGCGTCTGAAGTTATGGCTATTTTGTGTTTGGCTAATGATTTAACGGATTTGCAAAAGCGACTTGGCGATATGATCGTTGCTTATCGTCGTGATCGGTCCCCCGTATTTTGCCGTGATATAAAAGCTGATGGGGCGATGACGGTGTTGTTAAAAGACGCAATACAGCCCAATCTCTTGCAAACCCTTGAAAACAACCCCGCGTTTGTGCACGGGGGGCCTTTTGCTAACATTGCGCATGGTTGCAACTCAGTGATTGCAACAAAAACGGCGCTGAAGCTTGCTGATTATGTCGTAACGGAAGCTGGCTTTGGGGCTGACCTTGGGGCTGAAAAGTTTCTCAACATTAAATGCCGCAAGGCAGGTTTGGCTCCATCAGCTATTGTTCTAGTTGCCACAGTCAGAGCTATGAAAATGAATGGTGGGGTCGCCAAGAATGACCTCAACAACGAAAATGTGGATGCTGTTAAGTCAGGGTGTCCAAACCTTGGCAGGCACATCGAAAATTTGAAATCATTTGGAGTGCCTGTTGTCGTCGCTGTTAATCATTTTGTTAAAGATACTGATGCTGAGGTTCAGGCAGTGCAGGATTATTGTGCTGAGATGGGCACTGAAGCTATAGTATCCAAGCATTGGGCAGATGGTTCAGCTGGTTCAGAAAGCTTAGCTAAACGCGTTGCTGAAATTGCTGACTCTGATGCTGCAAATTTTGCCACTATCTATCCTGACGATATGTCATTGGAAGATAAAATTCAGACTATTTGTAAAAACATTTATCGAGCTGATGAAGCCTTGATAGATCAAAAAATCATAGCTCAGTTGAAAGAATGGGAAGCCCAAGGGTACGGCCATTTGCCAGTATGCATGGCAAAGACGCAGTATAGCTTTTCTACTGATCCCAACTTACGTGGCGCACCGACTGGACACGTCATACCAGTCCGCGAGGTGCGGATTAGCGCAGGCGCGGGCTTTATTGTCGCAGTGTGTGGTGAAATCATGACAATGCCTGGCCTGCCAAGACATCCGGCCGCCGAGACTATTTGTATAAATGAAAATGGCGAGATTGATGGGCTGTTTTAGAAACTGATCGCTACCCACTATCACAAATTATGCCCATGAGGATAAGTGTGTTGGGTCCAGATAAGAGAGTTGTGTAGACAATGTCAGCGAATATTATTGATGGTAAGGCCTTTGCCGCAAGTGTTAGACAAAAAGTTGCTTCAAAGGTTACCTACCTGAAAGAAACCCATAGTATCACCCCTGGTCTAGCGGTCGTTTTGGTTGGTGAGGATCCGGCATCACAAGTTTATGTGAGGTCAAAAGGTAAACAAACTATTGAAGTCGGGATGAATTCGTTTGAGCATAAGCTTGACGTTAACACGTCAGAAGAAGTGTTGTTGGCCTTGATTGATGAGTTAAACGCTGACCCAATTGTCCACGGTATTTTGGTTCAACTCCCGTTGCCAAATCACGTTGATGAGAGTTTAGTAACCAATCACATAGCACCAGAAAAAGACGTCGACGGATTCCACATTGCCAATGTAGGGCTTTTGGGCACCGGTCAACAATCAATGGTGCCCTGCACGCCCCTCGGATGTCTGCTGATGTTGCGAGATTATCATGGATCACTCTCTGGAAAAAATGCTGTTGTCATTGGTCGTTCAAATATTGTTGGCAAGCCAATGGCTCAGTTGCTTTTGAATGAGAGTTGCACAGTAACTATTGCTCATTCACGTACAAACGACTTGGCCGATGTTGTGCGCCGGGCTGACATTGTTGTGGCTGCTGTTGGCCGACCTGAGATGGTTCCTGGTGATTGGATTAAACCTGGAGCGACTGTGATTGACGTTGGTATTAATCGTATCGGCTTGGATAATGGAAAAACAAAACTGGTCGGTGATGTTGATTATAAGAGTTGCGCAGAGGTTGCAGGTGCCATAACTCCTGTCCCCGGTGGCGTTGGCCCTATGACTATTGCCTGTTTATTGGCTAATACCGTTACAGCCTGTTGTAGAAGCAACAACCTTGCTGAAGAGGAGAGCTTTCTTCAGTGAACAACATGTCTCACAATCAGCTATCTTTATTTGTTGATCGGGTTAGCGACGATACTCTTGAAGAAGTGGCAAGGTTTTTACGAGCTGTAAAAAACATCGGTAAGACAGTGTCTGTTGACGTAGTTAGTGATGCATACACCAGCGCAGTCTTGGGCGTTACTGTTCGGATCGCATCTGTCAGCTGCGACTTTGATCCGGTTGCCTTGGCTGTTTTGATGCGCAACGCGACTACAGGGCGCAAGCGACAACAGCAAATTAACTGTGCACAGGTGACATGATGATCTCAAAACGTCTACCTGAACTTCAACTATTAATCGTTTGCACTATTAGTTGTTACATATTCCTCGAAGTCTTTGTCGCCTCGGCTGCGTTGGATGGGTTTTTTGGATTTACCGGCGTTGATATAATATTCATCTCTTTTCTACTGAGTTTTTTTGTAGCGGTCATATCTGTAGTTGCGGGTGTAGGGGGCGGCGTAATATTTACGCCTTTGATGCTAGCTTTCACATCGGTTGATACCCTTATAATCAGGTCCACTGGGCTTGTTGTGGCGATGTTCAGCGGGTTGGTCGCATCGGGCCCGTTTATGCGAAAGGGCCTCGCAGATATTAAGCTGGTGTTTCTCGGCGCATTGCCAATTTTGGTTGGTGGATTTGTTGGGTCAATGGCCGCTGTTAGTTTGTCTCAACATTTAGGTGAAACGGGTGACTCAATTGTCCGCATAGCTTTGGGTCTTTTATTGTTGGCAATTGCATTAGTGTTTATTGTCGGGGGTGCGTCTACGGAATACCCTGAATATGGGAAACGAAGCAAACTTGCCGACAAACTTAAGCTACGGCATATGTATTGGGAGGATACGCTTCAAAAACCTGTAAAATATAACGTTCACAACGTTAAGATAGCAGTCTTTCTATTATTTGTTGTTGGATTTACTGGTGGGTTTTTTGGCTTGGGCGGTGGATGGGCAGTTGTTCCTGTTCTTAATCTTGTTATGAGTGTGCCGTTAAAGGTTTCAGCAGCGACAAGCGGTGTTTTGCTGGCCATGGGGAATTCGGCAGCGATATGGCCATACATAAATGCTGGTGCATTAATTGGCGTAGTTGCTGCACCTTGGATGCTTGGGCAAATAATTGGTGGTATTGTTGGAGCTCACGTTTTATCAGGAATAAAAGCAGCATTTGTACGAAAGCTTCTGATAGTGATGCTTTTTCTAACTAGTCTTAAACTTTTGAGCCGTGGCATCGAAGGGCTCTTTAATATTTCAATTCCTTTTATCTGAAAGTTAAGGCATGAATAAACAAAAAAAACCTCCTATACCGATATCTGGTGTTGTTTACGGTGAGATTATTTATTGGTGTACATGCATTTCGGCTTTGGTTGTTATATTTGGGACTATAAAAAGCTTTCTAGAAGTCGACTCAAAAATCCCAGTTGAGTATCTGCTAAACGCAGTTTTTGAGGGACGTTCGGTAGAGTCTGTATGGGCCGGATCGGCACTTCAAAAGGTGCCTGACGCTCTCACTTATCTGGCAATCTTGAGTTCAGGCGAAGCCGTCACAGTGGCAGGAATATCCTTTGGTATACTCAGCGTTGGGCCGGCGATCTTTTTCTCTGCGGCTTTCATGTGGCGGTCAAAGAATGAGTTTTTTGCAGTGACTGCGCTATTATCAGGGACTTTCGCTATCATTGCCCCGTTTGTTTTTTTTCTGATTTAGAATAAACCGTTGGGAGTTATAAATCGGCATAACTTAATCGGCGCTGTAATTAATGTGTGTCGATTTGAAATAGTTTTAAAAGGTTTTTTGGCTCTAGCTATTTTTGATTATGCGTATTTTTCCTGCTTCGGACAGTCCCATTGATGTGGACTCGTCAATATCAAGGTTGGGAAAATTAGAATCAAAGTATTCTTGTATTAGATTTGACATGGTTTCAGGAGGCACCTCTTTTGAAAACCAAACTGTTACTTCCTTAGCATAGCCAACTATTATTTGGGGAAGTGCGACCACGTATTTGTTTCCCAGGAAAAGTGGGTCCTCAAAGTCCTCAGGGACATCCTCGCCCATAATAGCTACGACTACGTCAGGCTCTTCACTCAACGAACATTGAGTTAGCATGAAGTTTTTTATGTTATCAAAGGATTTGAAAATGAATTTGTCTGTTGTTTTCATTTTTAGAGGTCACAACTTTCAGCATTTGGAGTGAGTCTTAATTGACGGCTATCACTTTAGTGTTTAATTGCGCCTTTGTAGAAAAGGCATGTAAGTAGAAAGCAATATTGGGTGTCGAAGAGTAAGAGGCTGGGTCTCTGTTCAAACTCCTACTTATTGGCGGCATAGCTACAAGAGGCGTTGCGTTTATCCAACCAGTGAACGAGCGGTGAATGTGGCCACACAGTACGGCAACCACTTGAGGGTTGCGATCGATAATTTCAGAAAAGTTTTTAACCATCCTATAACACTCATATTCGTGTTTTAACGGTTCAGAGTTTGATAGGTTGATTGGGGGGTGATGCATAAATATTACAGTAGAGCGTTCAGGCTGTTCGTTCAATAAATCGTCAAGATGAGCCAGTCTTTGAAAGTCCAGAAAACCAAGATTGTTGTTTTCCGTGGAAGTATCTGAAGCGATAAGGCGATAACCTAATACATTAGTAGCATATTGAAAGAACGTTGTTCCAGCATTTTGGTATGAGTTTAGGCCAAAATTCTTTGTTAACGCTGTTACAGAGTCACGATTTCCAGGGGTGATAAAATACGGTGCTCGCAATTCATCCATAATTGATTTGGTCAGCCGGTACTCCTCATCACTGCCATTGTGGACTAAATCTCCAGAATGAATTACCACGTCGGGTACGGTGTCGAGTTTATTTATAGCTGAAACACAATTCCTTAACGCTTCAAGCTTTACATAACAGTCCCCAATTTCATCCTTGGGAACTGTTATGTGTGTATCCGTTAGTTGTGCGATGAGCATTAGCTAGCCAAATTTATTCCGCAGCTTTCTTATGCTCGTCAACGATGTGATACACCGGTGCTTTTTCCATGTGGAACTCACCAGACCTCTCATCATATTGAGACAAAGTAAAGCAATGCCAATTCTTATCGTCTAGCTTGGGGAAGTCACCGCGATAATAGTATCCAGGCCACCGTGTTTCCTCGCGATACATTGTGTGCGCCATCACGCACTCAGATGCTAAAACACGATGATGTAACTCCCAAGCACGGAGCAATTGGTGCAGCCCATCTGCACCAAGATTTGCGAGGTCTTCTTTGAGCATTTTTAGTAGCTCTATGCCTCTTTCCATCAAAGGTGTGTTAACCATATAACGCTGGCCACAGCCACCACAGTATTCATCCATTATTTTCTCAAGTCGCTGCAATCCAGCCAGTGGAAGTAGGTAGCTTGGTGATACTGTCCCGCCCGTAATTTCGTTGCGGCCAACCCTGTAATTTTCCAAAGGCTGGTAAATTTCCACTTGTAAGGCCATATATTCAGCTTCATCAACCTCAGGAACATTGGTTCCCAAATCATTGACATACTTGACGGCGGCCTTTCCTGCCAATCTGCCTTCAGTAAAGGATCCTGAAGAAAATTTGTGAGGAGTTCCACCAAGGGTGTCTCCAGCGCCAAACAGACCATCCACCGTCATCATACGGTTATAACCCCATTGGTATTCGTCAGGTGCATAGTCCTCTGGCCCACTCGCCCAAGCCCCAGAACATGTTGCATGGGACCCCATTACATAAGGCTCTGACATGACTAATTCTGGGTTGATTTCTTTCGGGTCAATGTTGTTTGCCGCCCAAACAACGGCTTGTCCAATAGTCATGCCTAGAAAATTTTCCCAACCGACAATTTCTTTGTGTGGGTCTTTAAAGGCTTCTTTAGTCACCATTCTTATTGGCCCACCACCTGCTTCCACCTCTTTTAAGAAAGCATGGTTCCGGAGACATGTCGGCACGGGTTCATGGTTTACGTAATCGCCAACCATTTGTTCAATTGAGTCTCTCCACTTGGGCTCATATGCTTCCCCGAAACCGTTTTCCGTGTATGTTTTCAAATGTAAGAAATATGCGCCCACTGGCCCATATCCGTCTTTAAACCGTGTAAGAACAATTCGGTTCTCCATTTGAGTCATTTTTGCGCCAACTCGGATGGGCAATGCGTAGGCTGATCCGCTACTCCAAGGTGCATACCATGTACGCCCCATACCTTCGCCTGCAGAGTGTGGTTTAAATATGTGTGATGCGCCACCCGCAGCAACAATCACTGCTTTCGACTGAAAAACGTAGAAATCTCCAGTCCGAACATTGAATCCAACAGCCCCAGCCACCCTGTTAGCCTGTTTCTTATCCATTAGAAGGTGGGTAACCATAATACGATTGTAAACTTTGTTCGCAGCTTTTCGAGCGGCCTCAGCAACAATCGGCTTGTAGCTCTCACCGTGGATCATGATTTGCCATTTTCCTTCACGCTGATACTGCCCGTTTTCATCAGTCATTATGGGTAGCCCCCACTCTTCAAACTTATGAACAGTAGAATCAACGTGACGGCCAATATCATACCCTAGGTCTTCGCGCACGAGACCCATGAGGTCATTTCTCTGATAGCGAACGTAGTCTTCTGGCTCGTTTTGTCCCCAGCGCATACCCATGTAGCAGTTGATCGCATAAAGTCCTTGTGCAACTGCGCCACTTCGTTCGATGTTAGCTTTCTCAACTATGACAACATTTTTATCTCTTCCCCAGTAACGCGACTCGTATGCTGCGCCACATCCTCCGAACCCACCTCCGATAACAAGTATATCTGAGTCTACGTGAACAATCTTTTTACCAGCCATAAATACTCTCCCTAGGAAACTAGTTTATCCAAACAACTTATTCAGCGGCTTTCATACTGCTGGTACTTTTATTTGCTATCGGATGTTTCTTAAATTGTTTTGTTGATATTCTTCTCAAACCACCGTCGGCTTTCAGATAATCAGGCTCATGTGCAAGTTCTTGACCGTCAATCCCTGAGGCATCAGGCGCTTCGTATTCAGATGCGCATTTAATTGTGCCCCATTCAGTCGTTCGGATTGGAGAAACAAAATTTTTCTCTCTGCCATCACGAAATTTCAAACGCCAAGAAATAGTACCTTTTTCTGGTTCCCGTAATACTCTGACCTTGTGGTTCATGGGCGCAAAATCGGAGTAACCGCGGTCATCGATCGCATTTTGTGGGCAGGCTTTCACACATGAATAACATTCCCAGCAAAAATTTGGCTCAATATTAACTGCACGTCTTGTTACCGGGTCTATATGCATGATGTCTGACGGACAAATATCTACGCAGTGTCCGCACCCATCGCAAGCTGTCATATATACAAATGTTGGCATTTTAATCTCCTGTAGATTGTAACTTTTAGTAGTTGTGACCATGCCTTTCAGGCTTACCTAATGTAGCTGGCTTATCAACTGGTGCTGGCAAGTGGTTTCTACCACCGTTAAGGTGTGCAAGATTCTTTTGATATGCAGCGGCCGGTTTGAAAAACATGTGCGAAAACTTTGACCAGGGCACGGAACCAAACAAAACAGTGGTTGCGATCAAATAGAGGGCAAGAGCTGCGAAAGAATATGAGGCCCCAACTGCTTGAGAATAAGCCCAGATTAGAGCGAAGGTGGTGCTCAAAATCAAAGAAACAACGAAAAGGTCTGCCCTCATTACCCTAAAAGGCGAGTTACCTTCTGCTGCGACGTCAACACGGATGAAAAACCAAAACCAGTAACCGCCCGCGCAAACCATTGCACTGCCTAGCCACCAAATCTGAGGCCAATAAGCTGGCGTGGCAATATCTTTGGTTGGGTATGAAAAAACCATTACAGCGGTTGCTACTGCGTACGCAATGAAACCGTACATCGTAAGTAGATGTGCTAAACGCCTCTTAAAATTACAGAACTCTCCAGAGGTAAGAACGTCATGAGCGGTCGTTTTAGCAACTGATGCAATCTTTTCATCAAAGCCTGGATCTCTTTGTTTTAACCCTTTTTCACGAGACCATCGCTGAAAGAAATATTTTGCACTGCCTTTATGAATAATATCGAAAATAGTTCCCCCAGCGACTAGGGCTATCATGACAGTCACGAAGCCCTGCATTATGCCTGCTGGAACCGTTACCGCTAGTTCTGCAAATGGATTTATTTCAAACATTTTCAGACTTCTCCGTACATTATAAAGTTAAAGATTAAGACTCACTTGGTTTGTTAAATAAAATCAGTTAATCACCGGCTATCATAGTGTTTCCGCAGGATTTCTACGACTTCTGGCCGGCTAAATTCGGCTGGAACAGGCTCACCGTTTGAGAGCATCTCCCTAAGCTGTGTCCCTGAGATGTTGAGACGTTGGCTTTCATCAGATGGGCACGTTCGACCGGTTGCCATGCCGCCGCACTTGTAACTGAAGAAGGCAATATCTATTTTCAGTGGCTGGGTTTCGAGGCTGTCCTTTGGAATTTCATCAAAAATTTTATGAGCGTCAAAAGGTCCATAATAATCCCCGACCCCCGCATGGTCTCTTCCAACAACGAGGTGTGAACATCCAAAGTTTTGCCTAAATAAGGCGTGTAAAAGAGCCTCACGAGGTCCTGCGTAGCGCATTTCGATAGGATACCCTGCCTGGATTGCAGTCCCCGGAACGAAATAATTTTCAACTAGTGCGTCAATCGCTGCTACTCGGACTTCGGCAGGTATGTCGCCAGGCTTTAACGCGCCCAACACCTGATGAATGAGTAGGCCATCGCAAACTTCTATCGCTATCTTTGCCAAATGCTCATGGCTACGGTGCATTGGATTACGGGTTTGAAATGCGGCAACCGTCGACCAATTATTTTTTTCGAAGATATTCCTTGTTTCTTTTGGTTTTAAATACAAGCCTTTGTATTTTGATGGGTAGACACCTTCATTTAAAACCCTGACTGGCCCGGCGAGGTTGATAACGCTTTGAGTCATCACTTTTTCAACACCTGGGTGCTTTGGATCAAGTGTGCGATAAATTTCTTGGCATTCAAGCTCTTTATCGATTTTGTACTTCTCTGTTACTTTGAGCGTACCGTAAATAATGCCTTCGCCATCTGTCAAAGCCACGGTCTGACCTACCGCTATTCCGGAAGCCGTGTCTTCAGATGTTGATAAGGTAATAGGTATAGGCCAGAAGAGGCCATCATCTGTCGTAAAGTCAGTGCAGCATTTTCTCCATGACTCCTCTCCCATAAAGCCGTCGAGGGGAGTGTATGCGCCCATGCCTAGCATTAAAAGGTCTGACAATTCTCTTGAAGTCATCGGGATAGATTGGAGCGTTCCCGCCAATTCTAACTGAGAAGCGCGGTCGGCTTCAGCAACAAGCAAAGGCTTCAGTTCAGATTTACCATGTGGCGGAACTAGCAAAGCTGTTTTCTCCCCAAAACCGACTAGAATAATCGTGGTGAATATTACTGGATAAAGCTAAGTGTAAAAGGCTCTATGCCTCAAGCAAAAATCTAATAGCGAGTGGCTATGGGCTTATTTGTGTTACTGGGAAAATTTTCAGATAGTTTATTTTCTACAAACAAGAAATCCAGTTGTTTTTCGCTATTCAGTAATTTGGTAGAGGCCTTTCATCAAATGGCTTCGTGTTTAGTGCTATGAATAAACTGGATCAGCGCTTTTTCAGCATCAGTTTTTGGTCGCTCCTTGTGAACAACCATATGATAGATTCGAGGGGAAAAATTTAATGCGGAGGATTTAAGCAGGCCAGTTTGTATTGATAAACTCACAACGTGCTTTGAAATCAGAGTAGCGCCCGCGCCAGCGACAACAGCTTCTCTAACTGACTCGTTGCTTGGTAGTTCAAGAATGATATTTGAACTGTCCCAAGTTAAGGCATTCTGGTTGATAAAGTCTTCTAGCATTTTGCGGGTACCGGAGCCTTTTTCCCTGACTATCCAGGGGATGTTTTGGAGATTGATCACACTATTTGACATCCCAAATGACAACCATTTTTTTGCAGAAGCAACCATCACTGGCTGGTCATAATCGACCTCTATCAGTTCAAGTTTATTTGACGTAATTTTTCCCTCAACAAAACCAATATTGGCCGTTCCCTTCAAAATGGCCTGTTCAACAGCCGCCGTATTTATCATGGATACGTTTAATGTTACTTCCGGGTTTCTTGTGTGGAATATTGCCAGTCTCTGAGGCAACCAATAATTTGCGATAGTCTGGCTGGCTGCTATATGCAATCTGCCGTGTGTTTCACCACTGAGTGCCCGTAAACTCCGTGCAGCTACCATAGCGCTTGATAATGTGTTTTGCGCCTCTGGTAGAAAGAGTTGCCCAGTCTCAGAAAGTTCGATTGAACGCCCCACTCTCTCAAAAAGCTTGACCTGGTATATGTTTTCTAGCGATGCAATTGCCGCTGAAGCAGCTGACTGGGTCATCCCAAGTATTTCCGCTGCCTTAGTTACGCTGCCAACTTGAGCGACTGTAATGAAAATTTTTAGCTGCGTTAATGTCATTCCTATATATAAGTTAAATCGATTAAAATTACAATTATAATAAATTTGATTAATCAATTACAGGGATGTAAATTCATCTAATCAATTCAAAACATTGAAAAGCGCGCACAGTTGAGCTTAGCCGTGTTTTTAAGATTTAGGAATTCACGATGGCATCGGAACCACAAATTGATACTTCTCCGGAGGTCTCGGATGAAATACTACAAACAACCTGCTACATGTGCGCTTGCCGGTGTGGAATTAATGTTCATGTTCGAGACGACAAAATAAGGTACATTGAGGGAAATAGAGACCACCCCATTAATAAGGGGGTTTTATGTGCCAAAGGTTCAGCCGGGATAATGCAGCATTATTCCCCTGCGCGCTTGAAGCAACCGATGAAGCGCGTAGGTCCAAGGGGATCAGGGGAGTTCGAGCCAATTAGCTGGGACGAGGCGCTCACCATAGCAACTGATTGGCTTGCTCCTGTTCGTGAAAAAGATCCAAAAAAACTAGCTTTTTTTACTGGGCGTGATCAGTCTCAGGCACTCACGAGTTGGTGGGCAACGCAGTTTGGCACACCAAACTTTGCGGCACACGGTGGTTTTTGTTCCGTGAACATGGCTGCTGGTGGTATTTACACTATCGGCGGCGCTTTTTGGGAATTTGGCGCACCTGATTGGGACCTGACAGAAATGTTTGTCTTATTTGGTGTTGCTGAGGACCACGACTCTAATCCAATAAAGATAGGCCTCGGCAAAGTAAAAGGGCGCGGTAAGAGAGTTGTCTCAGTTAACCCAGTGCAAACTGGTTATGCAGCAATTTCTGATGATTGGTATGGCATAACGCCGGGAACTGATGGCTTACTAATCATGTCGTTGATTCGTGAATTGATGAGTTCAGGTAATATTGATGTCGATTACCTCCGACGTTATACGAACTCGCCTTGGCTCGTTATTCGCAACCCGGGTGCTGCGAATGATGGGTTGTTTTTTCGGGATGGTGATGGTGAGCCTCAAGTTATAGACCGCCTAACTGGTGCGGTGGTCTCGCACAAAACAAAAAATGTAAGTGTAGCGATGCACGGTGAGATCTCTCTTGATGCCGGTGGTGTGGCAACCCCGGTATTTATGATGATAACCGAAACATATATGAATGATGCATATTCCCCAGACGCTGTGGCGAGCTCAGTTGGCATTTCCGCATCGCGCATTCGCCAATTCGCTGCAGATTTGGCTAATGCTGCCTTTGCGAAAGAGGTTGTCATCAACCAGCCTTGGACTGATTGGAAGGGCGAAAAACACGAGACGATGATTGGCCGCCCAGTCTCCATGCATTCTATGCGAGGTATTTCAGCTCACTCAAATGGTTTTCAGACCTGCCGCGCCCTCCACGTTCTTCAACTTATGCTAGGATCAATAGAGGTGCCTGGTGGTTGGCGTTTCAAGCCTCCATATCCAAAGCCACCAGAAGCACATTCAAAGCCAGCGGGAAAGCCTGATCAAATTCAAGCTGGCAAGCCTCTTGCAGGCCCTCCATTAGGCTACGTTTTAGGACCCGATGACTTGCTCCTAAATTCTAACGGTGGGCCCCAAAGAATTGATAAGGCCTACAGCTGGGATGCACCGATGGCGGCGCACGGCCTAATGCACATGGTTATTTCAAATGCTGTCGCAGGGGATCCTTACCACGTTGATGTACTTTTTATGTACATGGCTAATATGGCTTGGAATTCCTCAATGAATACACGTGGTGTGATGGAGATGTTGACTGAGAAAAACCCAGATACGGGTGAGTACAAAATTCCCAAGCTTATCTATTCTGATGCATACTCATCTGAAATGGTAGCTTACGCAGATCTCATACTACCTGATACAACATACCTTGAGCGCCATGATGCAATCTCATTACTGGATAGACCAATTTGCGAGGCTGATGCGGTAGCAGACGCTATCAGATGGCCAGTTTTTCCACCAGATCGAGACGTGAGAGGGTTCCAATCAGTTTTAATTGATCTAGGTGCTAGGCTTGGATTGCCGGGTATGGTTGATGAGGATGGATCACCTAAATACGCGGATTATGAAGATTATATAATCAATCATGAACGTAAGCCGGGCATTGGCCCGCTCGCTGGATTTAGAGGAAATGGTGAAAAATCAGGCCGCGGTGAACCCAATCCTGGGCAACTTGAAGCATACAAAGCCAATGGAGCATTTTGGCACAAAGAAATACCTGAGGAAGGCAGATATTATAAAATGGCTAATATGGCCTACCAAGAATTTGCCGTTGAAATGGGTATCTGTGACACACCCCAACCCTACGCTTTTCAGATTTATAGTGAGACGCTGCAGAAATTTCGCTTGGCTGCGGAAGGTCATGGAGACATTCAACCACCTGAACATTTGCGGCCTCGCATAAAAACTTGTTTTACACCTTTGCCGACTTGGTATCCACCGTTTGAGGGTGAAGTTGTCTCTGACGACGAATACCCAATTCACGCTCTCACCCAGCGACCAATGGCAATGTATCACTCGTGGGGCTCCCAAAATCCCTGGCTGAGACAGATTCATGGTCACAATCCAATGTTTATTCCTCAAGGTCTTGCAGATGAGCATGATCTCTCCGACGGTGACTGGATTTGGGTTACGTCTCACCATGGCAAAATAAGGGTTCCCGTAGCTATAATGGCGGGCCTGAATGAAAAAACTATATGGACATGGAATGCCATTGGTAAGAGAAAGGGCGCCTGGCAACTTGAAGAAGACGCGCCTGAAGCAAAAAAAGGATTTCTACTAAACCATCTAATCAAAGAACTTTTACCAGCGCAGGCTGATGGACAAAGATGGTCAAATTCAGATCCAATAACAGGGCAGGCCGCTTGGTTTGATTTAAAAGTCAAAATAGCCAAGGCTGACCCCAGTGAACCAGCAATATCCTCTCCCCAATTTTCAGCTTTGCCGCGAATGAATGCTGTTGACCCCGAGCCAGTCAAAACCCTCCGATATGGACTACAATGGACCGTAAACGTTAAGAAGCCTTGGTGGAGGAAAAAGTAATGACAAGTTTACCAGAGCCCTCTGCAATCAAACTTGGCCTGGTGATTGACCTTGATATTTGTGTTGGGTGTCAAGCTTGTGTGGTTAACTGTAAAGAGTGGAACACATCGGGCTATGGTGCGCCCCTGTCTGACTCTGATGCCTATGGTGCCCAGCCAAATGGGGCATGGTTAAACCGCGTTCATGCTTTTGAGGCTGGCACGGGTGCCGATGCCAAAGTTGTGCATTTTCCGAAATCTTGTCTTCATTGTGAAGATGCGCCTTGTGTTACCGTCTGCCCGACAGGCGCCTCGTTCAAGCGCAATGAAGATGGCATTGTTCTGGTGAATGAGGATTGGTGCATTGGGTGCGGCCTTTGTGCTTGGTCATGCCCTTACGGTGCGCGTGAAATGGATCCGGCCGAAGGGGTGATGAAAAAATGCACCCTTTGCGTTGATCGGATTTATAACGAAAATCTACCAAGCGAGGATCAGGTGCCAGCTTGTGTTCGCACCTGCCCGACCAGTGCGCGTCACTATGGCGATCTTGGTGATCCGAATTCAGAAGTTAGCTTGCTTGTCGCTGCGCGTGGCGGGTTTGATTTGATGCCCGAGCAAAACACCAAGCCGGTGAATAAATATTTGCCACCGCGGCCGCGCCGTGCGGCAAATGATACCCCGATGTCACTATTGGCAATGGCCGATGAGGCAACGCCGTCCGGTTTCTGGAAATGGGTCGATTCAACTTTGGAAAAACTGGGGTAAGTAAGATGCGTCCTGCCTGGTCAATTATTTTCTTTACGTCGGTTTCCGGTCTTGGCTTTGGCCTCGCCGCCTGGGTGGTTCTTGGGTTTATAGATCTTGTTCAACCTCAACAGATTCTTGGTGTTGGCGGTCTGGTAATGCTGTTAATCGGTACAGGGCTGCTTAGCTCGACATTGCATCTTGGGCATCCTGAACGAGCTTGGCGCGCGCTTAGCCAGTGGCGCAGTAGCTGGTTGTCACGCGAAGGCGTGCTGGCAGTTCTGGCGATGCTGGCGCTTGCGGGTTGGGGATGGCATGTTTTTGCCATTGGTACGCCGCCATTATGGGCAAATATCGCTTCGGCTTTGCTGATGGCGGTAACGGTCTATGCCACTTCGATGATTTATGCATCATTGAAAACCGTGGCGCGTTGGCATCACCCGCTGACGCCGATCTGCTATTTGATGTTTGCTGCAGCTGGTGGTCTTTTGGCGCTATTATGGCTTCAGGCCTTTTTGGGTCAAGGCCAAAGCGACGCTTTTGAACTGGCGGTATTGTTGGCGCTGGCCTCAGCTTGGGGGGTTAAGCTTGTTTGGTGGCAGATTGCCGGTGCCAATGGATCAGGAAGCACGCTGGCGTCGGCAACGGGTCTTGCTGGGCTTGGCGAGGTGCGAAGCATTATGCCGCCGCATACGTCAGAAAATTATCTTCAGCATGAAATGGGCTTTGTCATTGCGCGTAAACATGCCAGCCGTTTGCGGCTAATCGCACTTGGTCTTGGTGGCGGTTTGCCATGTCTTTTGGTAATTCTATACGGCGGTTCGGCCATGGGTATTGGGCTGGCTTTGTTGCTTCATATGGCAGGCGTTTTTGTTGAACGCTGGCTGTTTTTTGCCGAAGCCAAACACACGGTCAGCATCTATTATGGTCAGCAGCATTAAGCTGAATATCGTTAACGGACAAGCTGTATCATTACGGCGATATGTCTATCCGCTGATGCGTCTGCCTGCCGGTGGGTTTGTCTGGCGGTATGCAGACGCGCCTATCCGCTAGTTTGTCCATGGGCTGGCGCATGGCTAGTCGCCGCATCGCGTGGTTTAATAAGATTGGACGTCATAAGGTTGAGAGTCATGGATTCGCTTGGTGATGCGCGGCGATGTGGGGCAGCTGGGTCTGGTGCCGTGATGTGGCAGTTCATTGCCAAGAAAGCGATGGCTACAAAGACCAATATGGCCAAGATTATTTAATTTGAAGCGGTGCAGCCACCGCAATCCATCTCACTTGTGCATATAAAAACCGGCCCTGATGCCAGAGCCGATTTTATTTTTACTAATCTAAGGCGATCACACCAGAAGCGGTGCAATCACAAGGCTAACAATGGCCATCACATTGATCAGGATGT
>ERZ802824.836-NODE-836-length-16885-cov-60.5175_pt1 | contig 16885 bp, 16 predicted proteins | sample MGYA00345650_ERZ802824 | MGnify/ENA primary metagenome ERZ802824 (study PRJEB30503, sample SAMEA104212361) | marine metagenome | biome: Westerlies Biome; feature: [SRF] surface water layer (ENVO:00010504) within the epipelagic zone...; material: water... | reverse complement strand
TAAAGCTTGGCATGTGATCCCCCAAGCCGATGATCGGTTGGCTTTCATGCTCAGACTCGTTTTTGCGCCGTCTGCGCGGAGCAGTGCTGCGATCAGCGCGAGTTTTGGGCGGGTGCGAGGCGCGTCCGGTATCCGTGCCAGCGCTGCGTTCTGCTATATTTTTATCGCCCATATCATCGCGAGATTGCGACTTTGAGGCCGCTTCAACAGTGGCCGCGGGTTCTGAGGATTTGAGCGGGTTTTCTTGAAGCGGTATTTCTTTCTTTATCAAAGCCTCGATCGCATCAAAATTCTTTTGATCGCGCGGGATGCAAAGCATCATTGCCTTACCAGCGCGTCCTGCGCGCCCGGTGCGGCCAATGCGATGTACATAATCTTCTGGATGCGACGGCACATCATAATTGAAAACATGACTTACAGAGGGCACATCAAGCCCGCGCGCAGCCACGTCTGAGGCGACGAGAAACCGCAATTTGCCTTCTCTAAAGGCTTCGAGCGTTCTTGTGCGTTGAGATTGATCAAGATCTCCGTGAATTGGAGCTGCATCATAGCCATATTTCAATAGAGATTTTGCACAAATATCCACATCGGTTTTGCGATTGCAGAAAATAATCCCATTCGTGCAAGCGGCGCCTTCAGCATCGATAAGGCCGCGCAAAACCGCGCGCTTTTCACTGCCTTCGCGATCTCTGCGCGAGCCTTTGAACATTACCACGCTTTGCTCAATGGTTTCTGAAGCCGTGGCTTGCCGTGCCACTTCAATCCGCGTGGGCGCCGAAAGAAATGTATTGGTTATACGTTCTATTTCTGACGCCATTGTGGCGCTGAAGAAAAGCGTTTGGCGGGTGAATGGGGTTAGGCCAAAAATACGCTCAATATCGGGAATAAACCCCATATCAAGCATACGGTCGGCTTCGTCCACCACCATAACCTGCACGCCTGTCAGCAACAATTTTCCACGTTCGAAGTGATCTAAAAGCCGCCCTGGCGTTGCGATCAACACATCAACGCCCTTGTCGATCAAAAGATCTTGTTCCTTAAAGCTGACGCCGCCGATTAAAAGAGCCTTTGTCAGTTTTAAGTGTTTTGTATAGGTGTCAAAATTCTCAGCAACTTGGGCTGCCAATTCGCGCGTAGGACAGAGTACTAGAGAACGCGGCATCCGTGCGCGGGCGCGGCCCCGCGCCAAAAGATGGATCATAGGCAAGGTGAAGCTGGCTGTCTTGCCGGTTCCGGTTTGTGCAATGCCCAAGACATCTTTTCCAGCTAAAGCTGCGGGGATTGCTTGGGCTTGGATGGGCGTGGGCGTTTCGTAACCGGCCTCATCGATTGCTTTTAAAATTTTTGGGTTTAAGCTCAGGTCAGAGAATTTTGTCATCTAAATCCGCGTTTGGAAGGCCCTTAGCGTCTATCGCATTTTGGCCGGCTTCGATCGAGTTAACGAAGCCGAAAAGGGCATATTTAAGGCGCGGTGTACTCTTATTATCTTGAATGGTCAATGCTTTCGCTACTTTAGGCAGTTTGGTCTGTTAATTAATAACCTGTTCTGCCATCGTAAGGCCGGCTTGGAACAATTGTTGAGTTTTTTGTAAGGAATACTGAAATCACGCCTTTGGCTATCCTTAAAGAAGGGGCAGGTCCTTAAGTGCCGCTATTCATTTAAAAGCTAAATTTGTGTAACATAATCCCCAAGGTCAAAACAGTTTTTGGCATTGAGTTGTAATCCAACGACCAATAGCGTCAAATAGCTATCCAAAACCAGAACCATGCTTTATCCGAGAATTTACTTAATGATCGCGGATCTTTCGCGTTTTATGTAACAATTATCCAAGCAAATAAGCGTACAGAACTTGCCCCTCAGCCGTTTTATAATTGTTAAATATGCTTGCGCGTTCGGTAGGCTTTCAACATTTACTGGCAAGCCATTTTGCCACTGATCGGTTCGACAAACCTGAGGCGCCAAGCCTGCTTGATTTTTATCTCGTTGAACGGGCGCTGCACCACTTTGATGAAGACGAAGGGCTGCACCGCGGGCCCTTGAACAGGTAATTGCAGAATTTAAACCTATCCCTATTTTGGGCGCTTTTTACAAAGGTGAAACGCGTTTGGCGCGTGAGATAAACCTATTATAAACGCAGGTATAGGTTTCCAGAAGCGGCTCTGGTGCGGCGTAGTTTGGTTTCGCTTGATATGATGCGGTGCGAGCGCCATGGGCTAAACCACTTTTGAATCGAGAGAAAACCAAACCCAGAAGCGGCGGCGTTGATTAGACCTTTAAAAAGCGCCAAAAGCCAAAGAATGTGAGGTTGGGGCAGGGTGCTGATGGATCGGGATTAGACCATCATTTCTTTTGTCGATGTCAGCGTGACATCGGGGTAATCACGTTCGACACGATCGATATCCCATTGCAAGCGTGTTAGGTAGACATGATCGCCATCATGGTCAAAGGCCATATGCTGGCGGTTGGCGTTTGAAAATGTATCGACGGCTTCTTTTGCGCCGCCGACCCAGCGCGCTGATGTGAACTGGCTGGTTTCAAACCGCACGGGCAATCCATATTCCAATTCAATTCGACTGGCCAAAACCTCAAATTGAAGCGCCCCGACTACACCCACAATAAAGCCAGAACCAAGGCTGGGTTTAAACACTTTTGCCGCGCCTTCTTCGGCAAATTGCATCAAGGCTTTTTCCAAATGCTTGGCTTTCATGGGGTCACCTGCGCGGCAAGCCTGCAGCAATTCGGGGGCAAAAGAGGGGATGCCTGAAACCCGCAAGGCCTCGCCTTCGGTGAGCGTATCGCCAATGCGCAATTGCCCGTGATTTGGAATGCCGATGATATCCCCGGCCCAAGCCTCTTCTGCCAATTCACGATCCGAAGCCAGAAATAAAACAGGGTTCGAGATCGCCATGGTTTTTTTGCTGCGTACATGGGTCAGTTTCATCCCACGCCGAAAATGCCCAGAAGCCAGCCTAACAAACGCCACGCGATCGCGATGCTTGGGGTCCATATTGGCTTGAACCTTAAACACAAACCCAGCCACTTTTGTTTCTTCGGGAAGAATTTCGCGGGGCTGTGCTGTTTGTATCTGAGGCTCTGGACCATAGGCCTTGATGCCTTCCATCAATTCTTTCACGCCGAAGGAATTGATCGCAGAGCCAAACCAAATCGGCGTCATACTGCCTTGCAAAACAGCCTGTGGATCCAATGCAGGAAGCAGACCGCGGGCCATTTCAACATCTTCTCGCAATTTATCTAAAAGGTGCTCTGGCACATGCTTGGCAAGTTTTGGATCCTCTAAGCCGTTAATTTCGATGCTTTCGGCGATATGGTTGCGATCCGCGCGGTCCAGCAATTCTAATCGATCATTCAGCATGTCATAGCAGCCTAAGAAATCGCTGCCAGTTCCAATTGGCCAGCTGGCGGGCGTGACATCAATCGCCAGATTTTCCTGTATTTCGTCGATAATATCGAAAATTTCTCTGCTTTCGCGATCCATCTTATTACAGAATGTCAAAATTGGCAGATCGCGCAACCGACACACTTCGAATAATTTCCTAGTTTGGCTTTCAACTCCCTTGGCGCCATCAATTACCATAATCGCCGCATCTACGGCGGTTAAAGTGCGATAGGTGTCTTCAGAAAAGTCGCTGTGACCAGGGGTGTCTACAAGGTTATACCGACACTCTTTATAGTCAAAAGACATCGCAGAGGCAGATACTGAGATTCCACGATCTTTTTCCATCTGCATGTAATCCGAGCGGGTGCGGCGGGATTCGCCCTTAGCGCGCACTTGCCCGGCCATTTGAATCGCGCCCCCGAACAAAAGGAATTTCTCTGTTAGGGTAGTTTTACCTGCATCGGGATGCGAGATAATCGCAAAGGTACGACGGCGCGCAATTTCAGAGGGTAGATCGGGGCGGTTTGAATTTTTATCGAGCATAGGCGCCGTATAGTTTGGGCCTGAATGCTTGGCAAGTATGGGATTCTTTTGGGTGTTTTCTCAGTTGCAATTCAGCCTGGTTCAGCGATAGTCACGCGTTATCATATAGGAGGCAGCTATGGATTTAGGAATTGTGGGAAAATCGGCTTTGGTCTGCGCGTCGAGCAAGGGTTTGGGTTTTGGATGTGCGCAGGCTTTGGCCGAGGCAGGAGTTGATTTGGTTATGAATGCGCGTGGCGCAGAGGCGTTGGAAAATGCCGCTGATGCTATTCGTGCGCGCCATAATGTGAAGGTGCAAACCGTTGCGGGTGATATTACTAGCTTAGAGGGCCGCGATGCGGTGCTGGCCGTTGCCCAAACACCTGATATTTTGATAACAAACGCTGGCGGCCCGCCCCCCGGTGTTTGGAGCGATTGGGACCGGGATGATTTTCTGGCCGCGCTTGAGGCCAATATGCTCACTCCGATTGATTTGATGAAACGGCTTTTGCCCTCGATGATGTCGCGTGGCTGGGGCCGAGTTGTCAATATCACATCGCAATCGGTTAAAGCACCTATTGCGGTTTTGGGTTTGTCAAATTCGGCGCGCGCGGGGTTGACCGGATACGTGGCAGGAACAGCCCGACAGGTTGCGCCGCACGGGGTAACAATTAATAACTTGCTGCCCGGCGTGCATGATACGGACCGTATCAGCTCAATGGATCAAGCCGCCTCTCAGGCCCAAAATAAGAGTTTGGATCAGGTTAAGACAGAGCGCGCCAATTCCATTCCTGTTGGGCGATATGGCCTTGCCGAAGAATTTGGAAAAACCTGCGCGTTTATGTGCTCGCAACATGCGGCGTTCATGGTTGGTCAAAACGTCTTGCTGGATGGCGGGGCCGTGAACGCAACCCTGTAGCAAAGCTGTCTGGCAAAAGGCATTTGGTGAAGCGCGCCCAGCGCAGAGAAAAGTTGGGTGGTTTCCGGGCTGCTTGAATTTCGCTGCGTTTCCTGACAAGTCAGGTAGAAGATCGGTTGAACGAGGATGGATTGCGGTGGCCCCTGATATTTTGCCTCGCTTAGAAATTATAGATATAAGCCGCAGCTTTCACGGCCAGCGGGTAGTGGATCAGGTTTCTTTGAGGATCAACCCTGGGCAAGTGACGTGTCTTTTGGGGCCGTCGGGCTGCGGCAAGTCAACCACGCTTCGGGTTATCGCAGGCGTTGATCGCCAAGACCAGGGACAGATTTTGATCGATGGTCAGGTGGTGTGCGATGGCGTATCTAGCTTGCCGGCAGAACAGCGCTCAATTGGGTTGATGTTTCAAGATTTTGCGCTGTTTCCGCATCTGTCGGTGGGCGATAATGTCGGTTTTGGCGTGATCGGTGGGCGCGATGTAAAGCGGGCAGCGGCAGAAACTCTGCTGGAAAAAGTGGGTTTGCGTCATCGCATTGATCAATATCCACATGCACTGTCTGGAGGCGAACAGCAAAGGGTTGCCTTGGCGCGCGCCTTGGCGCCAAAACCACGTATCATGTTGATGGATGAACCGTTTTCGGGCCTGGATAATCGGCTGCGCGACGGGGTTCGCGATGAGACCCTCGCGATCTTAAAATCCGAAGATACGGCCGTTCTTTTGGTGACACATGAGCCTGAGGAGGCGATGCGGATGGCCGATGAAATCGCGCTGATGCGCGCGGGACGGATCGTTCAATCAGGCGCGCCTTATAACATTTACAATGCGCCTGTAGATCGCGCCGCTGTGGCCGTGTTTTCAGATGCGAATGTTATAAAAAGCCGGGTTACAGGGGCTTTGGCAGAAACGCCATTTGGACAATTTTTTGCCCCGGGTTTGAGCGACGGCACAAAAGTGGATATTGTGGTGCGCCCGCAGCATGTTCGCATTGATTTTGATCGTCAGGGAAAGGGGCCAAACCCAACCCCATCGCAAGGCGTGGCTGCATTGGGGCATGTTATCCGATCGCGCTTCTTGGGCAGTGAAAGCCTGGTTGAGTTTAGAATGGCCTATGATGGATCTGTTTTAAAAGCCTCGATCCCAAGCGTTTTTTTACCCAAGCCCGAGCAACCAATGTGGCTTACAATCCCCAGAGATCGCTGCTTTATCTTTGAAGCAACCCGTTAAAATAGACCTTCTCAGTCTTTTTGGTTTTGCGGTGAATGGGTTTTAAAGCCGCTTGATTTTGAGGGTTTTTTAAAAACTGTGTGATAAATAGGTGCCGGTCGTCGCTGCGGCTTTTTTGATGGGATGTGCCTATTCTTTAAAAAATCACCCAATTCAAAAGAAAATATGTCACAAAAATGCAGTTCGCGCTTTAATCGGCTGACTGAAAGCCATAGATAACAAATAAGAGAATGAAGGATCAAGCCTTGGCTTGGTCGTATAAAGGAGAAAATAGAATGCTTAATAATATAGGCCTCCCGGGTTTGCTGCTGATCGCAGTCGTTGTGTTGGTTCTGTTTGGTCGTGGTAAGATCAGCTCTTTGATGGGGGAAGTTGGAAAAGGCATCACTGCGTTTAAAAAGGGCGTGAGTGATAGCAGCAAAGAACTTGAAAAATCTATGAACGAAGACGTCAAAGATATCACTCCGGAAACAGATAAAGACAAGGTCTGATAAATGTTCGATCTGGGTTGGACCGAGCTGCTCCTGATTGGGATTGTGGCGCTTATTGTGGTAGGCCCCAAAGATTTACCAATGCTGTTTCGGAAAGTTGGACAGTTTGTGGGAAAAGCCAAGGGCATGGCACGTGAATTCAGTCGAGCGATGGATCAGGCCGCAGATGATGCGGGCGTGAAAGATATATCCAAAACGATCAGCGCGGCAACCAATCCAGTAAAATCTGGTATCGATGGTTTGAAAACTGCAGCGCAGGATTTCACCTCAATTGACCCCGATTCCGAAACAGGGAAATTGGCCAAAGAGCGTGCCGATGCTGCTGCGAAAATAAAAAAAGCCGCCGCCGAAAAAGCAGAAGCTCGTCTTGCCAGCGAAGCCGCAGCACAAGCGGCTGAACCCAAGCCCGAAGACGTGAGCGTTGATGCTAAAACGCAAGAGACTGTTGCAGAGGCAAAAGGCGAAGCATGAGCCCGAGTGATAAAATTGAAGAAAGCACTGCTCCTCTCATCGAGCATTTGACAGAGCTGCGCCAAAGGTTGATCTATTCGGTTCTGGCGTTTTTGGTAGGCATGATCATTTGCTTTACCATCTGGAACCCGATCTTCAACTTTCTAACTCAGCCCTTATGTTCAGCGTTGGCACTCAAAGGACATGAGGATTGCGGGTTGATCCTGATCCGGCTTCAGGAAGGTTTTTTTGTCGCTATTTCTATTTCGCTTATGGGCGGATTGGTTTTGTCTTTTCCCTTTATTGGTTATCAATTATGGCGCTTTGTGGCGCCCGGCCTTTATAAATCGGAAAAGGGTGCCTTCTTACCATTTTTAATCGCCTCGCCTTTCATGTTTTTTCTTGGTGCGGCCTTTGCCTATTTCGTTGTAACGCCGCTGGCCTTTGATTTCTTCTTAGGGTTTCAGCAGGCTGGCTCTGTTCTCAGTGAAGAAATGACCGATAGCGCCACCGCGGGTATTGCGTTTCAAGGCTCGGCTCAGGAATATCTGAGCTTAACGATCAAATTTATTTTAGCCTTTGGTGTATGTTTTCAGCTGCCTGTATTGCTTACTTTGATGGGAAAAGCGGGTTTGGTCAGCGCTGAGGGCTTGGGCAGTGTACGCAAATATGCCGTGGTTGCCATTTTAGTTTTGGCCGCGCTGGTTACACCTCCCGATGTGATCACGCAGGCGATTTTATTTGTCGTGGTCTATGGGTTGTACGAAGTGTCTATCTTTCTAGTCCGGCGCGTTGAGCAAAAGCGTGAAGCCAAGTTTGAGGCAGAGGGCTTGGATGAGGATGAGGCAGATATAGACTTTGATTCGGATCTCGACGATGGACAGGGGTCCGGCAAGAATGACTGAGCCCCTTGAACGCATTGCCGCTGCGTTAGAGCGGATGGCGCCAGCGCCACTAACGGCCCCAGATTTAAAGCAAGCCGATGCTTTTGTTTGGCATGTTGATCCGGATTGCTTGCAGCCGGTTCAAGAGGTTTCGCGCGTTGAGCTGCGCCTCTTGGTGGGTATAAACCGCGCGCGTGATTCGCTTATGCAAAACACATTGCAATTTGCCAAAGGGCATGTGGCAAATAATGCGTTATTATGGGGCGCGCGCGGTATGGGCAAGTCATCGCTGGTAAAGGCAATTCATGGGGCTGTGCTTGCCAAGGGTTTTGACGTGAAAATCGTTGAATTGCAGCGCGAAGATTTACCTAGCGTTGCCAGGCTATTGAATATTCTGCGCAGTGCGCAGCATCGGTTCATTTTGTTTTGCGACGATCTGAGCTTTAGCCATGATGATCAGCACTATAAATCTTTGAAAGCCGTGCTCGATGGAGGCATTGAGGGGCGGCCGGAAAACGTATTGTTTTATGCAACCTCAAACCGTCGCCACTTGATGCCGCGCGATATGATTGAAAATGAACGCTCGCAAGCCATTAACCCCTCAGAAGCGGTGGAAGAAAAAGTATCGCTTTCGGATAGGTTTGGCCTGTGGCTTGGATTTCATCCGTGTACGCAGGATGAGTATCTTGAAATGATTAGCGGTTATTGCAGGGCCTATGAACTGCAGATTGATCCCGATGAATTACGCGCGCAAGCCATTGAGTGGCAGGCGACCCGTGGCGCGCGCTCTGGCCGGGTTGCGTGGCAGTTTTTTGCTGATTTAGCGGGGCGGTCGGGGTTGGGCCTGCGCCGATAAAGCCAGTTTATTGCAAATAATCTAGCGGGTCCACGCTGTCCAAGCCCTGGCGCACTTCAAAATGCAGATAGGTTGGATTGCTGGGGGGGATTTTCCCAATCGCCTGTCCACGCGAGACTTTGGCGCCTTTGGAAACAGATATATTCCCAACATTGGCATAAACGGTCAGCAGGTCATTGGCGTGTTTGATAACCACAATAGGAACCTGATCAACATCCGCCGTTATCGCGGCAACGGTGCCTGTTTCCGCCGCTACGATTGTGCTGCCCGCCGGGGCCGAGAGATCAATTCCCTCCGTTTTGCCTTTTACATATTCGCGAATAATTTTGCCGTTTACCGGGTATGTAAGCTTTCCAGTGGTTGCGACGGCCTCTTGCACGGGCGCTTTTTCTTTTAGCGGTGTGACTTGCGATGCCGTGACGCTTTCAGCTTTGGGCAGGGGGGTGGATGAACTGGGTGGCACTGGTGTTTGGGATCCCTGTCCCGGCTTTTCGGGCCGCGTTTTGGGGGCTGTGATCGGCACTTCTAGCGTCAGAGGGATCAGCAGATATTGATCTTCTCGTATTGTAAAATTGCTGTCTAATCCGTTCCATTCCGACAGTGATCGAATGGAAACATTATAAAGGCGTGATATGGTGAAGGCTGTTTCACCGCGGCGCACCTTATGGCGGATCGGCTCATCTTTATTTGTTGCGGGTTGTGATGTTGTTGATGCTTGAGAAGTTTCTACCTTTGAAAGCGCGCTTTGTGTCAAAGCGCTCACGTCAATCTCAGCGCTTTGCGTGGCCGCGTTTTCGGAAAATTTTGGCAATGCCAACACTTCGCCTACGCGCATCGTTTTCTCGCGAGACACACCATTGTAGCTGGCAAGAGAGTTTGGCGTGAGCCCTAAACGATTTGCGATGGATGTTACAGTATCGCCTTCTTTGGCCACCACCACTTGATAGGTCGGGTATTCGATGATGCCTAGGTCATCCGGCTCTGCTCTTGGTGTCGCCACTCTTTGTGCGGCCGCGCTTGTGTTGTATTGGTTCTGTCTCATATCAAGATCAAAATCTGATGTGTCGCATCCAGCCAAAATGATGGCAGATAAGCAAGAAAGAGAAAAAGAAAAAGCAGTAGGCCTAAACATTATATAACTCCTAACCCCACACAATGATTACATGACCACAACTATTTTGTAAATTTTTAACATTAGATGTATACTTAATTTTCTTTTGCAATACCTTCCAAGAGCGGTACGAACCTCACTTCCTTTAAGTCATCATATTCAAAACCGGTCTCCGTGCGTTTTACGCGGATTAGGTTTTGAACCGCATCGGATTGTCCAACAGGCAGAACCATGATCCCTCCCACCTTTAATTGCTCCATCAAGGGCCCAGGGGGGTCTTCGGCGGCGGCGGTGACCAATATGCGGTCAAAAGGCGCTTGGTCCTTTAATCCGTGGCTGCCATCGGCACAAAGCGAAATAATATTTTGTAACCCCAAGTGGTCAAAAAGCTTCTTTGCATCCCGAACCAAGGGTTTGTGGCGCTCTGCTGTGTAAACGCGTCGAGCGAGTTGGCTCAAAATGGCTGCTTGGTAGCCTGATCCCGTTCCAAGTTCTAGAACTGTATCGCGCGCACCCACTTGCAGCGCCTGGGTCATTAAACCCACCACTGAAGGTTGTGAAATTGTTTGGCCACAGGCGATCGGCAGCGGGATGTCCTCATAGGCCCGTTCTGCGAACACGCCTGTTACAAAAAGCCCCCGATCAATTTTTTCCATGGCGGTTAAAACGCGGGCATCTGTTACGCCTTGTGAGCGCAATTGAAACAAAAACTGCATGATTGTTTCGGCTTCTTGCATTATTCGATGGCTTTCAAAGCATCTAAGGCTTTGTGATCGGTGAAATCTGCACGCATAGGCGTAATGGAAATGTAATTTTCGAGATTTGCCGCAGCATCGCTTTCTGGTGCGGTTGCAACCTGCTGATCACCGCCTTTGATGAATAGAAAGTTACGGCGGTTTGCTGCCGTATAAGGCTCGGTGCTAAAATTGGAGCCGCGCCGAAAGCCCTGCGTGGCAAGTTTACGCCCTTTGACCCATTCTGCCGGGCAGGGGGGGAAGTTGATATTGTAAAATAACTGATATTCTTGTGATGCTGGAGGGTTGGCGGATAAAATCGCTTGCACAACCTCAGCTCCATAGGCTGCGCTGGCCTCAAACGGGTCGTTAATGTTCACGTTGTTGGGACCCAAATATTGCGAAAGCGCAAAAGAGGGTACGCCTTGCAGCGCCCCTTCGATCGCAGCCCCCAAAGTGCCCGAGTAAAGAGCATTTTCAGCAGAGTTATTGCCTCGGTTTACCCCAGATAAGATAATATCTGGAGGAGAGGCTTTCAAAATATGGTGCAGGCCTGCCAACACGCAATCGGCCGGGTATCCGTCGATGCTGAAAGAGCGCGGGCCTAGTTGCGAGATCAACACGGGGGAGGACAGGCTGATTGCATGCGCAACGCCGGATCTTTCGGTGCTGGGGGCCACCGTCCACACTTCTCCTGCCGCGCCTGCTAAGGTTTCGGCAATTTTCTGTAGGGTTTTCAGGCCCGGAGCGTTGATGCCATCATCATTTGTAATTAAAATCCGCATATTCCCACCCTATTCTCGTCCTTCACTGCTTAAAGCAGACTGTTCATGCCGGCAAGCCATCCGCGTCATAAGCTTTTTATTTGCCCCCGCGTTTTTTCAAAATGGACAATAATGAACAGGATGCATTTCCCCTTTTGAAGCTGGGGTTTGGACTATTGCCGCCGGGTCATTAAGTTTAAATAAGATTGAGCTTCGTGAGCAGGCGCTTTGCTTCGCTGAGCGGATCGGCCAGACTCTCTCGAGCTTCGCCAGGGTGAAATCGCGCTCGGGTTGCGGTCGGCATTGGATGAGGTTTAACAATATCAACGCGCGGCCCCGACGTTTTTTGTTCTTCGGCCCAACTGCGTGCCAATGTGATTTGCGCTGTTTTGGTCGCCCCATAAGCGCCGTAAAACTTCTTTCCAATATGCGGGTCGTCAAAGAATACGGCGCGCCCCTCTTGCTTCAGAAGCGGCGCAATGAAGGGGATTAAAATGCCGGTGGCAGTTAGGTTCGTAGCAATCGATTTGCTCCAATCTTTGCTGTCAAGCGTTGATGCTGGCCCCAATGGTGCCGCATGCACCGCCGTATGGCACCAAAGATCAACATGTCCCCACCGATCAAAGATCGAGCGGCAGATTTGCGCCAACGCATCTTGGTTTGTTATATCAACCGGGGCAAGAGTGGCTGATCCGCCTGCTGTTTGGATGCGATCATCAAGCGCCTCTAACGCACCTGTTGTACGCGCAATCGCCACAATGTGATGCGTTGCGCTTAAAGTTTCGGCCAGGGCTGCGCCGAGCCCGCGCGATGCGCCGGTGATCAATGCAATTTTTTCCGTCATGGGGCGCTGATGCTCATTTTTATGACCTTCGTCAAGAGGCGGTGAAAGACGCTTTTGCTTTATTGGTTTTGCACGCGCTTTATTCGGCCGCCTTCAAAACAAAGCCTTTTGTAATCATGTCTGAGGGTTCGACAGGGTATTCACCTGAGAAACAGGCGTCGCAATATTGTGGACAGCTGCTGTCGCGCCCTTTGGCTTCGCCGACCGCGCGATAAAGCCCGTTGAGTGAAATGAACTTTAAACTGTCGATTGCCAAATGTTGGCGCATTTCGTCTTCGGTCATCGTGGCCGCCAATAGTTTTTCCCGCTGAGGGGTATCTACTCCGTAAAAGCAGGGCCAAGCTGTGGGGGGGCTGGCGATGCGAAAATGCACTTCTGCAGCGCCAGCATCTAGGATCATCTCTTTGATTTTGCGAGAGGTTGTGCCGCGAACAACGGAATCATCCACCAAAATGATCCGTTTCCCCTTGATCAAAGCGCGGTTCACATTCAGCTTTAAACGTACGCCCATATTGCGGATTTGTTCTGTTGGCTCAATAAACGTGCGCCCCATATATTGATTTCGAATGATCCCCATCGCGTAGGGAATTCCCGATTGCTGTGAGAATCCAATCGCAGCAGGCGTTCCGCTATCGGGCACTGGGCAAACCAAATCTGCGTCTACAGGGCTTTCTTTGGCCAGTTCAACGCCGATTTGCCGGCGCGTCTCATAGACGGAGCGGCCTCCAATAATACTATCGGGGCGCGAGAAATATACATGTTCGAAAATGCAAAATCTTGGGTTTTGCTGCCGAAACGGAAAGTGGCTTTCTACACCTTTATCGGTTATCACGACCATCTCACCGGGGGCGATGTCCCGCACAAAATTGGCTCCAATGATATCCAAGGCGCAGGTTTCAGAGCTTAAGGCCCATCCATCCCCCAACCGACCAAGCACCAGAGGCCTTACGCCCAAAGGATCGCGCACCCCGATCAGTTTCGTGCGCGTCATCGCGACGATGGAAAAAGCGCCCTCAACGCGCCGCAAGGCATCTTCCATGCGTTCGGGAATATTCCGCTGTAAAGAGCGCGCCATCAGATGAATAATACATTCGCTATCCGAGGAGCTTTGAAAAATCGAGCCACGTTCGATCAATTCGCGCCGCAATGAGTCGGCATTGGTGATGTTTCCATTGTGCGCAATGGCCGCGCCGCCCATTGCAAACTCGCCAAAAAAAGGTTGAACATCGCGGATCGCAGCGCCTTTTTTGCCCGCGGTTGAATAGCGTACATGGCCAATAGACAACGATCCCGGTAAAGTTTGCATCAAGGATTGCGATGTAAAATTATCTCGCACATAGCCAAACCGACGGGCTGAGTTAAAACCGGCTTCGGGATCATGGGCAACAATTCCTCCGGCCTCTTGCCCCCGATGTTGAAGCGCATGCAAGCCCAAAGCGACAAAATTGGCTGCGTCCTGAACGCCGGTGACGCCAAAGACGCCGCATTCCTCGCGCAGTTTATCATCATCAAACGGGTTCGCTGGCGGCATGGTCTTGGTTTGCAAAATAAGCAGCTCCGATTTAGGCGCAGGATTTACTCAAGCTCTTATCGAGTTTCAGCCAGTCTGTCACGGATGTAATGCGAAAGATCCGTCGTTTTCCTAAGGTTTTTAGCACGCGGCGTAAACCAATCTATTATTTATTCGCAAACCAGAACCAATTGCTCATATTGTAGAGTGATCCACCCCAAAGCGCGCTCTGGATTGCGTTCGGTTATTGCCGTGGCCAAATCACTGAACAATTGGGCTGAGAGGCTTGCTTCGATTATGGCGTAGCTTTCTGTATTGAAAACTGTCCGATAGGCAAAAAATGCGATCGCAATCAAAGCCACTCCACGCAACAGACCAAAGAGCAGCCCCAGCCCGCGATCAAGCCGGCCGATCGCTGTTTTATCGATTGCAGAGGATAAAAGCGGCGTGAACAAAGATAAGACGACCAAAAACACCGCAAAGATGGTTACAAAGGATACTATGATCGACAGCTCGCAACTATCAGCGAGAATTGGCCCGATTGCGGGAATTTCTTTGACCAAGGGCAAAAGTTGCGGTGCAAATATAAACCCTAACACCGCCGCGGCCACCCAACCTGCGATCGCCATTAACTCTCGCAGTAACCCGCGCGAATAGGCCAAAACGGCTGATAAGAGAATGATCGCCAGGATGCCGCCGTCAACAATGTTGAATGTGTCCATTTAATCCACTTCCTTATCGCGCGTCATTAACCTGCACCGAATATGTCACCAACAAACGAGGATAGATCCGTAAATTGAGTCAATTCAAGGTATTCTTTACTGAGCCGCTGTTCTGCGGTTGGTATGATGGCTTTGCTGAAACCAAGCTTTTGCGCTTCTTTCAACCTATTTTCTGATTGAGCAACCGGTCTTAATGCGCCGGAGAGGCTAATTTCTCCAAAGACCACCGATTCTGCGGGAAGGCTTAGATCTTCGCGCGCCGAAAGAAGCGCGGCGGCAACGGCAAGATCTGCGGCAGGCTCATTGATTTTTAAACCGCCTGCCACGTTTAAATAGACGTCCATGCCTGAAAATGGAATGCCACAACGGGCTTCGAGCACCGCCAAGACCATTGCCAAACGGGCATTATCCCATCCGACCACCGAGCGGCGGGCCTGCGCGTGCGGAGTCGGGGCCACGAGGGCCTGAAATTCAACCAAAACCGGGCGCGTGCCTTCCATTCCGGCAAACACCACCGAACCTGGGCTTGGGGTTCCCCGTTCCGAAAGGAATAAGGCCGATGGATTGCTGATTTCTTGCAGGCCCTTGCCGGTCATCTCAAAAACACCGATCTCATCGGCGGCGCCAAACCGGTTCTTGACCGCGCGCAGAATGCGAAATTGATGGCCGCGTTCGCCCTCAAAATAAAGCACGGTATCAACCATATGTTCAACCACGCGGGGCCCTGCGATCTGCCCTTCTTTGGTAACATGGCCCACCAATACAACCGAGATGCCGCGTTTTTTTGCGAAATTGGTCAATTCATGCGCTGCAGCGCGCACTTGGCTGACGCTGCCGGGGGCGCTGTCAACGTGATCCGACCAAATCGTTTGAATCGAATCAATAATCACTAATTTGGGTTTTTCACTGTCTAATGTTGTTAGTATATTTCGCAGATTTGTTTCTGCCCCAAGTTGAATAGGGGCTTCTTTCAAGCCTAAGCGCTGCGCACGCATCCGAACCTGTGCGCTGGCTTCTTCGCCCGAGATGTAGATGGTTTTTAATCCGTTATGTGCAAATTGCGCCGCCGCTTGCAGCAAAAGCGTTGATTTCCCGATACCTGGATCTCCCCCCACCAAAATGGCAGAGGCTGGCACGAGGCCGCCGCCCAAAACGCGGTCAAGCTCATCTATTCCGCTCTGTGTGCGTGGATTTGGCGCTTCGTCGGTGTCAAGGTTGCTAAGTTGAACAGGGCTCCCTTTTTTCGCCCCTAATGAGGTTTTTGATGGGCCTGAGCTTAAGGCTGTGTCTTCTGAAATTGTATTCCAGGCCTCGCAAGAATCGCAGCGGCCTGACCATTTATTGGTGACGGCGCCGCAATCTGAGCAAGAAAAAGATTTGGATTTAACCATGCGCATTATGTGCCAATTTTGCGCACTGATGGCAAGCTTGCATTGCACGATCCAATGATGTTGCACGCATCGCTATAAACGCCATTTTTTTGCGCAGCCTTCAACGAACCGCTTCGATAGGTCCTGTGGCGCGCCCATGAATGAATTGATCAACAAATGGGTCATTTGACTCAGTCAGGTTTTTGACGGGTCCCGTCCATTGAATTTTACCCAAATGAAGCATCGCAACTTGATCTGCAATCGCGCGAACCGAAGACATATCATGGGTGATGGTCATAGCGGTGACTCCCATTTCGGTGACAATTTCCCGGATCAGGTCATTGATCACGCCGGCCATAATGGGGTCCAAACCGGTGGTTGGTTCATCAAAAAAGATAATTTCGGGATCTGCGGCGATCGCACGGGCCAGCCCAACGCGTTTTTGCATGCCACCGGATAATTCGCTTGGGTATTTATCGGCGACATCCGGTTGCAATCCGACCCGGCGCAGCTTTTCGATTGCGATCTCGCGGGCGTCAGATTTTGATTTTTTCAATGCCCCTTGCGTCAAGCGGAAGGCAATATTTTGCCAAACTGGCAAGCTATCAAACAAGGCTGCACCTTGAAACAGCATGCCGAAGCGCGATAAAAAATGATCGCGATCAAGCGTTTGCATATCCTTTCCCTCAAGAAAAACTTGACCTTGATCGACGCGCATCAAACCCAATATGCATTTTAATATCACCGATTTGCCAGTGCCTGAGCCTCCTATCACAACCAAGGACGAGCCTTTGGCGATCTTTAAAGACACACCTTGCAAGACCTTATTTGAACCAAAGCTTTTGTGAAGGCGATCGAGCTGTATCATGCGCTAAAAAACAATTCGGTTAAGATGTAATTGGCCGCCAGTATTAAAACGCTGGCGCTTACCACGGCATATTTTGTCGCGCGCCCAACACCCTGCGCGCCGCGCCCAGAATTCATACCAAAATAACAGCCCATTATAGCCACGATAAACCCAAATACGGCCCCTTTTACCATCCCGCTAAGAATATCCCAAAGCTGCAAAAAATCGACGGTGTTTT
>ERZ802824.804-NODE-804-length-17217-cov-17.2527_pt1 | contig 17217 bp, 19 predicted proteins | sample MGYA00345650_ERZ802824 | MGnify/ENA primary metagenome ERZ802824 (study PRJEB30503, sample SAMEA104212361) | marine metagenome | biome: Westerlies Biome; feature: [SRF] surface water layer (ENVO:00010504) within the epipelagic zone...; material: water... | reverse complement strand
AGCTCTAGTATTTTTATTTCCAGATCATCTGGTCCGGTCCAATCGGGATGCCTGCATGCAGAGCGTTGGTCTATTCCTTTTGGTAGATTTCGCATTTCTGCGACACGATCTGATATTTTTTGACCTAACAGCATACCACCTCCACCAGGTTTTGCTCCTTGACCAACTACTATTTCGATAGCGTCAGCCTTTCGAAGGTCGTCTGGGTTCATGCCGTAGCGTGAAGGGAGGTATTGATATACAAGTTTTGTTGAGTGTCCGCGTTCTTCTGGCGTCATTCCGCCATCACCTGTAGTTGTTGAAGTTCCTGCTGCAGATGCGCCTCTACCTAAAGCCTCTTTTGCAGGTCCTGAAAGGGCACCAAAGCTCATGCCTGCTATAGTAATAGGGATTTCTAATTCAATTGGATTTTTAGCATAACGTGTTCCGATCGTTACACTTGTCTCGCATTTCTCGCGATATCCTTCCAATGGGTATCTTGAGATCGAGGCTCCAAGAAATAATAAATCGTCAAATGTTGGGAGTTTTCTTTTCGCTCCGCCACCTCTGATATCGTAGATACCTGTTGCAGCAGCACGCCGTATGTCACTATTGACGTCGTTTGAGAATGTAGCTGAGTATCTCGGTGTAGTGTTTGGTATGGCTGGCTTTTCCATTTTATTCATTTATTCTACCCTCAATATGCATCTGAATTATCAATGTTAAAATTGTATAAGGTTCTTGCTGATCCGTAACGAGTAAATTCTTCGGGTTTAGCGTCACTTTCGGCCTCCGAAAGCAATTGTTTGAGTAGCTCAATGTGTTCGGGACGCATTTCCTTCTTTTCACAATCAGCACCTAAGCTTTTGACACTTCCCCGCACGAATAATTTCGCTTCGTAAAGGCTATCGCCTAATGCATCTCCAGCGTCTCCGCAGACCACAAGATTACCTGACTGAGCCATGAACGCTGACATGTGTCCAATATTCCCATGAACAACTATGTTTATGCCTTTCATAGAAATCCCACAACGGGAAGAGGCGTTTCCCTTGATCACTAGCAAACCTCCATGGCCAGTTGCTCCAGCATATTGGCTGGCATCGCCCTCAATTACAACTTTGCCACTCATCATATTTTCGGCTACTCCCGGACCCACTGAACCTTTAACATTTATTGTTGCCTGTTTATTCATTCCACCGCAGTAGTAGCCTGTTGAACCATTGATATTTACTTCTATAGGTGCGTCTATTCCAACAGCAATTGCGTGGCTACCCTTTGGGTTTATTACATCCCATGCTGTTTGATTAGTGTTCTCTTTCTGGTCATGCAAAGCGCTATTTAGCTTTCGAAGTCCATTTTCTTGTAGGTCAAATTCTAACATTTTAGTGTTTCCAAAAATATACTGTTGCTGGTTCTGGTTCCCAAACGCGGGCACTATCAATTTCAGGCAAATTTACCAAAGCCCGATACTCACTACCAAACGCTACATATTGATCAGTTTCTGCCATGACTGCTGGCTTGCAAGCTATGGGATCTCTAACTACCCCAAAGCCATCCTCTGTTCCAACCACAAAAGTAAAAAATCCATCCAAATCCTCCAAAGAACTTTCTAATGCTTCACCTAGACTGGCTCCGTTTTGCATTTTCCAAGTTAGATAGGCAGCACCGACTTCTGTATCGTTCTCTGTTTCTATATGGACACCTTCTCTCCGTAATTGTCGGCGTAACGAGTTATGATTTGATAGAGAGCCGTTATGAACCAAACATTGATCTAAACCGGTGTTGAATGGATGAGCTCCCATGGTGGTAACAGCAGACTCTGTCGCCATTCGAGTGTGCCCGATCCCATGCCGTCCAGACATTTGTGGGATCTTAAATCTTTCAGTGACTTGCTTAGGCAAACCAACTTCCTTGTAAATCTCTAAAGATGAGCCTCGGCTCATTGTCCTAATTTTGGGATTGAAAGATGTTAAAGCCGCAGAAAATTTACCTGTTACGCTTTCATCTAATGTAACGACAGCGTGAGTGTCGTTAATTCTAATATCCACACTACAATTTAAATGCTTGCTCAGGTAGTTCGGTAAATCCTCAAAGTCCTTGTGGGCGTTATCGGATTGTATAGTAAACTTTGCTCTACCAGCGTCTTTATCAGCGTAGATTGCAATTCCTGCGCTATCGGGCCCTCTGTCAGTCATTGTGACTAACATATCGCTCAGAAGATTGCCTAGATTACTTTCTAGACTGGCATCCTTCAAAAACAATCCTACTATACCGCACATTATTTTGCTCCATTTTAATAAAGAAGAGACTGCCCACTTTGCAGAATATTTATAGAATCCTTTATAACCATCTATATAAATTAATCAACTGGTATGAATAAAAATTTCATTTTAGTAAAAAATAATATTCAATTTCTTGTTAGATTGTTTTCATTAGTTTACTGTGTTTAATAAATAGCTGTCCACACTATCATCCATAGCATCTTTCCATGGTGTATGATGCTTTGGTGCCATTGAGCCAGTAATGACAGACTTGTATGCGTTATCCCGAAAAGTCATGATGTTCTTCTTCTTGTGCCCCTTCCATTCTTTGAAAACTTTACATGCTCCCTCGACATCAAAAGATGGGTAGTCGGTTTCATCTATTAATTCCTGTACGTAGTCACCCTGGTACCAAATGGCGTCATAATCATCTTGCCCTGCATCTTCACGAGCTATGCGATCGTTCACGTCTTTCAACATATTGCCATGGCTCGGCAGATCGATCCTGCCCAATATAACATCTCTGGACCACCACGCTTGCGCGTCAAACATATTGAAAGTAAACCACTGATCTTGCATCCCTATGTAATGTAACCTTGGGTTATGAACATATGCGATACCTTTATACAAATCTGCAGTCGCCAATCTATTTGCTGTCACAAGTTTGAGTTTATCTTCCATGAATGGGAAGTGATGTAAGTAGCCTGTACAGAGGATAATTGCATCAACCGTTTTTGACGAGCCATCTTTGAAGTGAGCAGTTTGACCATCAACTTTTGTCAGCAAGGGGACTTCTTCCCAATTTGTTGGCCAGTCATACCCCATCGCGGCAGTTCGGTGACTAACTGTTATGGATTTTGCACCATACTTCCAGCACTGGCTACCAATATCCTCTGCGGAATAACTTGTGCCAATAATAAGGATATCCTTTCCTTGAAATTCTACCGCATCGCGAAAGTCGTGCGCATGAAGGATACGGCCTGGAAATTTATCAAACCCATCGAAGCTAGGCATGTTGGGAGTGCTAAAATGCCCTGAACACACCACCACATGATCAAAGTAATCGACATTTGTTTTTGAACTAGTCAAATCTGATGTTGTCACTGCGAAACCACTTTCAGCTTGCTCTACATTTTTGACTGAAGTGGAAAATTCAATCCAATCTCGGACTTCTGTTTTATTGACCCGACCCTCAATGTACTCAAATAACACTGATCTGGGGGGATAGCTTGCTATTTGTTTCCCGAAATGGTCCTCGAAAGAATAGTCTGCAAATTCCAAACCCTCTTTTGGGCCATTTGACCAAAGATACCGATACATAGAGCCATGGACGGCCTCACCATATTGATCTAGGCCAGTGCGCCAGGTATAGTTCCATAGGCCACCCCAGTTATTTTGTTTTTCAAAACATTTTATCTCTGGAATTTCATATCCACTTTCTTTTGCAGATTGAAATGCACGTAGTACAGCCAAACCCGAGGGTCCTGCGCCTATTACAGCCACTTTTTTATTCAATTTGATACCTCCAGTATATCAGTAAAATAATCGATTAATAAGTTACTAATTAAAGAAGCACTATATCGAAAATTTTTCAACTGTCAGGAAAAAAAATTGCATTTATGGAAAAAAATACTTTATTTTTTACAACTATTAGTGTTTGAGTACAATCGTCACACTATAAATGTGGCCATAATTTGAGCTAATAGGGAGCTGAAAATGGAAAGTCAAATTGCGGAATTAACCGCACAAATCGCTGCTCTACAAGGCAGCGCAGGCGTAACGAACACAATGTTCGCCGAAACATTTTATTATCTGACGATTCCCCTGATGATTATAATTCACGCTGGCTTTTTGGCGTATGAAATGGGTGCGTCAAGGGCTAAAAATGTACTATCGTCAGGCGTGAAAAATTTGCTCGCGTTTGCTTTTATGATTCCAACTTTTTACTTTTTTGGTTGGTGGGTCTATTGGGGTTTCCCAACAGGTTTAACCTTCAGCGAAGGTCCGGCAGGAATATCTGGAGCAGCGTATGCAAGTGCAATAGCATGGGGCTGGGGGGACTCTGCTCAGTATATGGGTCCAAACATTGCTGATCAAGCTTCAGGTGTCTTCTTCGGCGCATTCGCTTTGTTTGCTGCAACAACAGCGTCTATTATGTCAGGTGCTGTAATTGAGCGGATCCAAACTGTTGGGTTTGTGATCTTGGCAGTTATATTAGGGTCATTTGCGTGGGTTGTAGCAGCCGCTTGGGGCTGGCACGCAGATGGTTGGTTGGTCACGCAGTTTGGGGTCCATGATTTTGGAGCTGCGGGTCTTGTTCACGCTGTTGCGGGCTTCTTCGCACTTGGCGTGCTGATTAACTTAGGTCCACGCATTGGTAAGTTTAACGCTGATGGTACTGCAAATCACATTGCTGGTCACAATCTACCACTAACAGTAATTGGCCTTATGCTCATTATTGTCGGGTTCTGGGGCTTCTTAATGGCATGCGTAATTGTTCCAGGCGAGGCATGGTCCTGGTTTGGTGATAAACCTTCCACCATTTATGGAACACCTATCACGTTATCAGCTCTCGCTTTTAATATATTGATGGCAATAGCTGGAGGTATAATTGGCGCTTGGGTTATGACTAAGGATCCTTTCTGGATGATGTCCGGTGCGCTGGCTGGTATTATTTCAACGGCTTCTGGGCTAGACATCTACTATCCAGCCCTTACTTTTATCATAGCGTTTTCAGCCGGGGTAATCCTCAAATTTTGTGCTGATTGGCTTGAACGTCGGGGAATTGATGATGCGGTTGGTGCAGTTACTGTGCACGGTACAATTGGTTTGTATGGAGTTGTGCTTCTGGGCATTTTTGGGTCGGGTTATCCCGCTTTACAAGGTGCAGCAGGAGAAGTTCCAACGATTTCATTGATTGGACAAATTGTTGGTGCAATCGTATTTTTCCTACTTGGTTTTGTTCCAGGCTATATCTCATCCTACATATTAAATATGCTAGGCATGCTTAGAGTTCCTGCAGGAGCAGAAGAAGCGGGTATGGATACCGTCAAAGTACCAGCACAAGGTTATCCCGAGGGCATCGCGCAATCAGCGCCGCCTGCCGAATAAATAGATAGAAAGGAAAAAAAATGTTTCCATATAGTGAAGCCTCTTGGTCGGTTGTTGATGGAGCGATGTTTATGGGATGGGGTACTGCCCTTCCAGGCATTACAACTTTGATTGCGGCGGCCATATGTGTTTTTGTTCTTGTTGTTGGACAAAGTTCAGAAGCGAGGAAATCGTCTAAATTCTAAAAATTAATTTGACCGGGTTGAAATAGACCCGGTCATTTTTTTGTTTTGCCTATGAGATATAAAATCGTGATCTCATAATTTTTTTAAAAAGCGATTCGAAAATTATCCTCCAGAAATCATAAAAATTGTTTGTTGTTACTTTTAGCGTTGCATAACTCGCAATAAATGTAAAATTTTGAGATTTATTGCGCCTATTTGTATTTCCCACAGTGAAAATAAATTGAATGACAGTATATCTTTTGATATGCTTGTGAAAAATAAACAACTATGATGTATTTGGAATAAGAAGGAGAAAAGAAATGTCTATTATTTGGAGAAAATCGGCGTTAGCGCAGCGTCACGCAGAAATTGGTGGTGAGCTTGAAGATTGGAATGGCATGGGTACAGCCTGGTTTTATGATCATACGCCAGAGCGTGCCAAGGCAGATTACGAAGCTATAAGAACCAAAGCAGGTCTAATGGATGTTTCTGGTCTAAAAAAAGTGCATGTCGTAGGAGAGCATGCGGCTCAGGTAATAGATCGCGTTACAACACGTAATGTAGAAAAAATTATGCCTGGCCGTTCAACTTATGCTTGTATGCTAAATGATCAAGGTAAGTTTATCGACGACTGTGTGATATATAGAGTATCAGTAAATTCATGGATGGTAGTACATGGTACTGGAACTGGTATGGAGCAATTATCAACTGTTGCTGCATCAAAAAATTGTGCAGTAATTTTTGATGACGACCTTCATGATATGTCTCTTCAAGGTCCAGTTGCTGTTGATTTTCTTCAAAAGCATGTTCCAGGTATAAGAGATCTTGCTTATTTTGGTATTATGCAGACTAAGCTTTTTGGGTGCCCGGTAATGATTTCTCGAACTGGATACACTGGCGAACGAGGTTATGAGATATTTTGTGGATCAAAGAACGCCATTCATTTATGGGATAGTATCCTTAGTGAAGGTGCAAGCATGGGTATTGTGCCTGTTCAATTTTCGACTTTAGATCTTTTGAGAACAGAGAGTTATTTGTTATTTTATCCAGGTGATAATTCAGAAACTTATCCATTCGACGATGAGACCTGTGGTGATACGCTTTGGGAACTTGGTCTCGAATTTACTGTATCTCCTGGTAAGACCGGCTTCATTGGCGCTGAAAACCACTATGCATCAGAGGGAAAAGAACGCTTCAAGATATTTGGTGTGAAATTAGACGGGAAGACGCCAGCAGATGAAGGTGCGGATCTCTTGAAAGATGGTGAGAAAGTCGGGGTTGTGACCTTTGGAATGTTCTCCGAGGTAAACAACCACAATGTAGGCATAGCTAGAATGCCGGTTGATTGTGCCACACCGGGTAGAAAGTTAACGGTTCGTAACGGAGATGGAACAGAAATTTCCTGTACTGCCTCCGAAATGCCTTTTTATGATGAGGATAAGTCAATTCGATCAGCTAAAGGTTGATAGTAAGGCGCTGCTTGCAGCGCCCCAATAAACTGCGTTAGGAAGGTTTTTTATGTCAAAATTTTTATTCCCACCTAGCATACCTAGTCGCCCAACCTACGGCGTGCTTGAGAGACGTGATGGCATATTCCATATAATAATTGCAGAAGATGAGGGTGCGGAAGCCATAATAGATTTTGTGGAATCTGATAAGAAATTTTTGAACAAGGCTCATATTATATTCGTTGCAACCAAAAGTGGTGAGAAATATGTTTCAAGGTTAAAATCACTAGCATCGGCGCAATTTTATGTTGGGCCAAGTTATTCAGCTTCAGTGCAACGGCTGCAAAAAGTTTTAGAGGCTGCCAAAATGGGTTCGCAATTCTATTTAACTGGTACAGAAGGATTTATGGGGCAGGCACAAAATGAGATTATGAAAGCTGGGTTCCCTCATACAGCCATACAGACTGAGCACAGAGGTTCTGTTGCTCGAAGAATGCAATGTGTACATTGCAAAGGAATAACTGAAGATGTTATTACAGACCCCTTTGTATGCGGTCATTGCGGACTAAACCTGTTTGTTCGTGATCATTATTCCCGGCGGCTTGCTGCGTATCAAGGCGTACGAGTTGATGCTGAAGATTTTGGTAACGTTCCAGAGCCAGTGGAGTTGTATACATGACAGCTGCACCTCAAAAAGTAGAACCGGGTGTGGACATAATTCCAGCTCTTGTAGATAAAATCACGAAAGTTAATGAACTTGTGACCCGCTTTGAGTTCAAGCGCATAGACGGTAAAGATTTTCCTGTATTTTCCGCAGGATCTCACACCGTAATTGAGATGAAAGATGGCGACCGAACAATTCGCAATCCATATTCTTTGATGAGTGATCCTGAAGATGGTTCCAAATATGCGATTTCTGTTAGGAGAGATGATGTTGGGCGAGGTGGATCTTTATTTCTGCATAAAAAAATCAAAGTTGGAGATAAAGTCAATTTAACCTATCCACTGAATCTTTTTTCACTTGATCTTCGAGCACGAAAACATCTCTTCTTTGCGGGTGGTATTGGGATTACGCCATTTCTTTCAATGATCATGCAGCTAGAATCCTTGGTTGGTTCTTGGGAACTACATTATGCAACTCAAACTGAGGAGTTGGCATCTTATGGCGAAGAGCTGAAAAACAAATATCCGAAAAAAGTAAATCAGTATTTTGATGATGCGGATCAAGCTATCCTGCTACAAAAGTTATTGACTACACAGCCAATTGGAACACACATTTATGTTTGTGGTCCAGCAGGAATGATTAAATGGGTAACATCAACCGCTAAAAATGTTGGGTGGCCGAATGCAAATGTACATTCTGAAGAATTCCTGGCACCTAAACCCGGTAAATCTTTCCAAGTTCGTCTTTGCAAATCAGATTTAACAATTGAAGTTGGTGAAAACGAAAGTTTGTTAGAGGCAATGGAGCGAGAAGGCGTAAATGCACCTTTTTCCTGCAGGGGTGGTGCTTGTGGCCAGTGTGAGACTGAAATTGTTGAGCTAGATGGTGAAATCATCCACAGAGACCACTGGTTGGACTCTGAAGAGCAAGACAGTGGTACGAAAATCATGCCATGTGTCAGTAGATTTTTAGGTAATTCGCTGGTCATCAATCGCTAAGTGAGGGAAATATGACGATACAATTCAATAATGAAACATTTCGAGATGATTATTCGTTTTGGAACTCTGATTGGGCAATAAAGAGATTTCCCTTTCCATTTCATCAAGATAGTTACATGTACGCCGTGAACATGGAGATGCACAAAGGTGGCCCAGCCGGCTCAGTTTATGAGAAGCGCTTTGATGTTGATGAGCACTATGTATCGGAAATGAAAGATAGAGCTCTGGTGTTAGATGAGGATCCTTTGAGGTGCCAGTCATTACCTCATATGACGCTGGCAGGATGGGATTTACTTGAACTGATAATGGTTAGTAAGTCCGAAGATTATCCAGACCTCTTTGAATTGCACCGTGATGGCTCAATTTGGCGCTGGATAAACAAACCCATGGGTATTGATGATACGTTTACTTTCATGGATGAAACTACACTTCCGTACGGTCCAATGGAGTACATTACAAGGCAGGCACAGGGCGACTATGTTATTCTTGACCAGAGAGATGAAATGCTTTGGATGGATGCTGGTATGGTAACGACACAAGCAGATTGGTCGTTAGACTTTGATATTGGCATGAACTTTTTTGAGTGGCACGCACCAGTGCCCTTGGCGCATGAAATGGGCATATTTAAACGTGCATTGAAATTCTTATTAAATGTGAAACAAAGTGCACCTGCTAGACGCTTGAATTGGACAATGACGGTCAATCCATTACTTGATTCAAGTCCAGAAAATTATGATAAATGGGGTATACAAAAAACAACACTTACACCTGAAAATATTGGTTCTAAACAGCATTTGCGAGTTGAATTGCAAACTTTCTTTAGGTTGCCTAGATCTAACGCTTTAGTTTTCCCAATTCGGTGCTACTTAATCTCTTTTAAAGACTTGGTAACAATTCCAAAGTGGGGTAGGCGCCTACACCGCGTTGTCCGTGACCTTCCTGTTGAGCTCGCAACCTATAAGGGTTTTATTGATAATCGACCATTAATGTTGGAGTATCTCGAAAAGTTTGATGATGGTCTCTCGACAAGTCCGGGAGTTTGGCCCGATCGTGACACTGAGCCACCTTTAAAAAGTTAAAAATAACAAACTACCCACTTTTGCTAATTATTTATCCAGCGGATACGAAATTATTGAAAGAAAGCGGGCCGGCAACTTTTCTAGAACTTCTGGTCCATGGGGAGAGTTAGCATCAAAAAATAAGGTATCCCCTGGTCGAAGTGAGTATAGACCATCGCCATGCCGATACGTGACCTCGCCTTCCAACATGTAAATGGTTTCAATACCACCATGTTGAAACGTTTGAAACGTATCTGTCTCGCTTGTCAGTTCAATTAGGTAGGGCTCAACAATTACACCACTATCATTTGATCCTAAATGTCCGAGTAAGTTATACTGATGACCCGCTCTTGTCCCCTGTCCCTCAACCTCTACACCCTCGTTTGCCTTGGTATGAACACAAACCCTTTTTTCCTCAAATTGTTTAAAGAAAGAAGTTAGTGGTATCGAAAGGGCATTTGATAATGTCTGTAAAGTAGAGAGCGACGGAGAAGTATTTCCGTTCTCAATTTTTGATAGCATGCCAGTTGAAAGTCCTGTCATTTTAGACAGGTCAGAGACAGTTATCTCCATTTGCTTTCGGTAAATTCTTATCTGTCTTCCGATCGCAACTTCTAGAACATTCTCTCTATATTCGCTTAGTGAATGAGGGTTTTGTTTAGATACAGAATTTATTTCTACCTTTGGCATAACGGTCTCTTTATTTTTTACTGATTATACCGAAGATTATTTTAATTGTACAAAGTTAAATTAGCTCAACTCTCTTATTTACTGGTAATAATTTTTGGCTTTGTCACGTCAATATTATGAGGCTCTATTTTTAATTAGCATTAAACTGAAATAAAGCCTGCCCATCAATTTTGTAGCTATTTATCATGATTTCAGCAGTCTTAGACGTAAGCCAATTTTCAAGTTTTTTGGTCCATTTATACTTTACATGTTTATGACGAATTGGATTTATTGGAATGAAGGAATATTGGTTGAATAAGAGTTTATCGCCTTGGAACAAAATCTCTAAATCAGATTTATTTTGAAAATTTAACCAGCTGGCTCTATCCGTGAGAATGTAGGCGCCCAGACTTGCTCCTATATTTAATGAGGCCCCCATTCCTGATCCCACAGATTTGTACCATTCTCCAAAATCGTCTGGATTAAAATTACTAGATTTCCACAACATAAGCTCCATTTTGTGCGTTCCACTATCGTCGCCTCTACTTATAAATGTGGCCGATGTCCTATTAATGGACCCAAAAGCTTCTTGTACGTTTTCTGAACTTCTAACATTTGCGGGATCCCATCGAGGTCCAATTATAACATAGTCATTGTACATGATTTCTCGCCTATGGCTGCCATATCCACTAGCGATGAAGTTTTCTTCCGCTATTGGGGAGTGAACTAAAATTGCGTCCACATCACCTGCAGCACCAAGGCGCATTGCTTGGCCTGTTCCCACAACGAGTAATTTGATGTTTAAGCCGGTGTCAGACTTAATTTGGGGAAGCAATATATCGCTTAAACCAGAATTATTAAATGACGTAGTCACAGCAAGCTTAACACTGTCCGAAAATGATGTGGTTGCGCAAAAAAAAGGAAGAGTTATGAGAAGTAGCTTAAAAAGTTTTATCATTCGACTATATCGCCAGCTATAAACTTGCTGGCATTATTGGACATGGGCTCACGAAAGAATGTTTGAGCTGGTTGAGTGCTTTCTAACTTACCTTTGTTTAGAAAGAGTATATTTTTGGCCAAGCGCTTTGCTTGCCCGATGTCATGCGTTGACATCATGATTGTTGTTCCATTTTCAGCGCAATTTTGAAGCAGTTTCTCTATCTCAAGGGTTGTTTTGCCATCCAGGGAGGCTGTTGGTTCATCTAAAAATAGCATCTCTGGCTTTGTAATTAGCGCTCGAGCCAAAGCTAGTTTTTGCTTTTCTCCTCTTGAAAGTCTAGTTGCCGCAATATGTATCACCTCTTTCAAAGAGATCCTTGATACCCATTCATCTGCTAATCTATTTATTTCTGCCTTTGGGGTTTTGCAGAGTGTAAGTGGATAAGTTAAGTTTTCAAAAACACTCCTTCGTAACATGACAGGGCTTTGGAAAACAAACATTTGCTTTGCCATACTTTCACTCTTGGGACATGACCATGATATGGCGCCGTGTTTTATTTTTATTATGCCGTGCAAGCTCTTTAGAAGAGTTGTTTTACCAGACCCATTAGGCCCTAAAATTACTGCTATATCTCCTTTGGAAAGATTTAGACCAATTGGGCCAAGAATACGCTGACCCTTGAATTCTACCACTAAATTTTCTGCTATCAGAGGAAACATTACCAACGGCCTTCGCTTTCTGTTTTACTGAGCCAATGTGTTCCTAAGTTTAACACGACAGCAATTAAAATAAGAACAAAGCCTAAAGCGAGTGCTAAAGCAAAGTCACCTTTAGATGTCTCAAGCGCGATTGCGGTTGTAAGCACGCGGGTTGCATTGTCTATATTACCGCCTACTACCATTATAGCACCTACTTCTCCGATGGCTCTTCCAAAGCCTGCAAGAGAAGCTGTCAAAAGTGCTCTGCGCGCGTCCCATAGCAATGTCTTAATTCGTTGAGAGTGGGAGGTATTCATAGAAATAAGCAAGTCGTGATATTCTGACCATAATTCTCGCAAAGATTGATGCGCAATTGATGTAATCAGTGGTGTGATAATAATCGTCTGTGCAATTACCATTGCGGTAGTTGTGTAGAGTAAGTCCAAAACACCAAAGGGTCCAGAACGGGATAAAAGTATATAGACCAGCAGTCCAACTACTACGGGTGGAAGTCCCATCAGTGCGTTTAGCAATGCTATAATGGTACGCCGGAATTTAAACCGTTTCACAGCTAATACCGCCGCAAGTGGTAAAGCAATTATAGCACTTAAAGCTAAGGCTGATAATGTAACTTTGAGTGATCTTACAGAAATTTCAATTAAATCTGGGTTTAACGTATAAACTAGTTGCAGAGCTTGAACTATACCTTCCCATATATCATTCATTGAGGTTTCCATGAGCTTTGCTAATTGATGCTTCTATAGCAAAAGTGCTGGTCGGACGAAGACAGTCATGGTTCACATTATACATTGTAGAATAGGGTTTGACCCTCTGAATTATCTTGCCTTTAACAGTAGAGGATTCAGTCAGCACATCTTTAAACTTATTTTCACACGTGCATTGAGAAAATATAAGCGACATCTTAGGCTTGCCCGTTTTCAATTAGGGTTTTTGCTAATTCTTTGAAAACAGTTGCTTGTGGGCAGTCTGGAGAAGATACGACTATTGGAACGCCTCCATCGGATGCAACTCTTATATCAAGGTGTAGTGGTATTTCCGCAAGTATCGGGACACCAATTTTTTCTGCCTCATTGCGTACACCACCATTGCTAAAAATGTGTTCTTCATGACCACATTTAGAGCAGACGTGGGTAGACATATTCTCAATCATGCCATGAATTGGCACATTAAGTTGGTTAAACATATCTATGCCTTTCCTTGCATCAATAAGTGCAACATCTTGAGGAGTTGAAACTATTATCGCTCCGCTAACCTCTGTTTTTTGTGCCAGGGACATTTGGACATCCCCTGTCCCAGGTGGCAGATCTACAATCAGAATATCCAAAGCGCCCCATTGAACTTGCATCAGCATTTGCTGGAGTGCGCCCATTAACATTGGACCACGCCATACAACTGCTTTGCCTTCATCAGTCATAAGCCCTATAGACATCATTGTTACTCCATGATTTTGGAGCGGTATAATACTTTTGCCATCGGGACTGGAGGGCCTCCCTGAAACCCCAAGCATTCTTGGCTGCGACGGTCCATAAACATCAGCATCCAAAAGTCCCACGCGCCTACCTTGTGCAGCTAATGCACATGCCAAATTAGAACTGACAGTCGATTTTCCAACGCCGCCTTTGCCAGAAGCGACTGCGACGACGCGGTTCACTCCAGGTATTGTCTTTGGCCCTTTGGGTTCAGATTTTTGACTTGGTTTTAAATCAGGAGGCGCTTTTTGCGAAGCATGGGCAGTGAGAACAATTGAAACTTCTTTCGCACCTAGTTTTTTTACCAATGCTTCTGATGCTGCGCTAATTTGTGAGTACTCTTTGGATAACGATTGATCAATTTCTAGGACAAAACTTACGTTATTTCCATCTACGTTCAACGCTCGCACTTCTCCACCAGTGACAATATCGTTTCCGTTTGGTCCAATAATAGTTTTTAATGCCTCAATGACACTTTCCTTAGTTAGGGCCAATTATTATTCTCCAATTTTTATGATGCCTGACACCGAATGTTCCATGGCCACATCTTCAATAGTTATTTTTGCATGGACTTTGTATTCGCCATTATTTGCCTCTCGCAATGCATCTTCTATCGCTTTTTGAGAAGTTACTCCAACCTGCTTCAAAAATTTACGCATTGACATGTTAAAACCATCATCCATCGTCTTCTCCTCTTAAAATCATGTTTCTACAAACTATTAATTTCTACAGCAGCTGTTTTTAGCTGTTTATTGTTTTCGAGCGATCAGTAAGATATATATGCTCTCTTATTTAGCTGGTGACAAGTCTGACGCAGGCAAACTTTTAAGAGCATATTGTCACTATTGCCGGGTCAAACATACCAACTAATATGTCATTTCGACTGCCTTACAGAGCTAAAACTATTAGAACAATTTCGGTATATTTAGTGTTATGACACTTTGTATTTTGCAAGCCTACCTATTATTATAAAACAGTCAATATTTAGGCCTTAAACTGTTTTTGGGGTCAACCATACAGGGGCAAAATTAAGTGTATCTGAATTAAATATTTTACATTAAGGTAGAAGCCGTACCGCGTCTTCAAGTCGATCGTCACCCCAAAAAATTTCGTTGGAAAAGGAAAAACTTGGTACCCCAAAAATTCCAAATTTTAACGCTTTTTCTGTATTTTCGATGTACCGATCTCCCATTGAGTCGGACTTATTGATTATTTCCTCTTGATCTATTCTTAACTTTTCAAGCACCACTTTCAGATTTCTTTCTGAACCCGCTTCGTTACCCCTTAAAAACCATTCTTCGTAAGTGTACTTGAAATAATCCAAGTATAGCCCTTGATCGTTCATGACTATCCCTACTAGATTTGCTCGATCAAATTCCACAAGTGGATAAGGTGCAGGAACGATTGGAACTGGTATTCCATATATTTTTGCTCTTCTCTCTATATCTTTCCACATATAATCTACTTTTGTTTTCTTTGATGGAGGAAACGGGATATTGTCCATACTTTTCATTATTTGTCTGATGCTGATCGGTACTATTGTAAGGTTAATATCTTCTTTTAGGCATACTTCTTTCAACCTCATAGCCGTTAAATACGAGTATGTGCTTCCAATCGATAACCAAGCTGTTAATTCTCTAGCCATATAAATCCCCTACCAATTTTCATAAAACACATAGTACAAGTATTTTAAAAATAAATTTATACACAACTCAGAAATATATCTAATTGTGGTACAATCATCGATAACTTACAACGGAGCCTCTTAAATTTTTGCCACATCTTTAGGTGTTAATTCGAATTACTACTACATTTATTAGTATAAGCTAAATTTGGAATAGTTTTGACATAAAGCGCTATATATAGTAAAATATATTCGCAACCTGGTTTAGTTGTATCGGCGAGATCGTTTGGTATTCCTCTTCCCATCAGGCGATCTCGCCTTATTCCTTTAAAAAATACTTTTTCTGTTTAGCTGGTTTTGGACTGGTTGTATTATCCAGACAGAGCTTATAAATCTTTCAAACACAATATTTTGGCTTCTGCGGAGATTATTATGTCTAGAAGAGTAATTATAAAAGAATTTGGTGGTTCTGAAAAATTAGAGCTATCTGACTTGATTTTAGGAGTCCCAAATGAAGATGAGGTAACTGTAGAGCATAAGGCAATAGGCTTGAATTATATTGATGTTTACCAGCGTACCGGTCTTTATCCACTTGAGTTACCCACTGCGTTGGGCGTAGAGGCATCAGGTGTTGTGACCCAAGTTGGCGATAGTGTGACCCACTTACACGTTGGTGATAGGGTTGCATATGCTTGTGCACAGCCTGGATCATATTCTGATGTGCGAAACTTGCCGGCTGACCAAGTTTGTAAACTTCCTGATGACGTAACTTATAAAATCGGCGCTGCCGCTATGTTAAAGGGACTGACTGTTCAATATTTATTTCATCGAACAACCCCATTAAGCCGTGGAGACACCGTATTGTTTCACGCTGCTGCAGGTGGGGTTGGGTTGATTGCTTGCCAGTGGGCAAAATCAGAAGGGATCAATTTAATTGGAACTGCTGGTTCAGATGAAAAGTGCAAACTTGCTCTGCAAAATGGTGCTACCCATTGTATCAATTACAAAAGCCAAAATTTTGTAAAGGAGGTGAAAGAACTTACTGATGGAATGGGTGTGGAGGCTGTAATGGATTCAGTAGGTGCATCTACATTTACTGACTCTTTGGATTGTTTAAAGTCTTTAGGAATGATGATAAGTTTTGGTAACGCGAGTGGTAAAGTGCCGCCATTTGACATTGGCCAACTAGCGGCAAAAGGATCACTGAAAGTCACCAGGCCAACTATATTTTCACATATTGCCAAACGTGATGCCTGTCAGTTGATGGCAGATCAGCTGTTTGAAAAGGTCAGTGCCGGCATTGTAAAATTAAGAATTGGTCAGGAACTACCTCTATCGGATATTGCGAAGGCTCACGATATGCTAGAAGCAAGGGAGACAACGGGTTCCACCATTTTAACTCTATAGATTATGTAAAATAGATTAATGTTCATCTAATTTGTTGCTGATGTCCGATTTGTTTGCAAATATGTCCGATTTGTAAATTGAAATTGAAATTCTTTTAGTCACATATGGGGCTTAGGAGTTTTGCAATGAAATATTCTGGGTTTAGAGTTATAAAGGAAGCACTAACGGGTCATCGGGGGTGGGGTCCAGCTTGGCGTTCTCCTGAACCAAGCAGTGAATATGACTATGTTGTAATTGGCGGCGGCGGTCATGGTTTGGCGACCGCCTATTACTTGGCTAAAGAATTCAAAAAATCTAGGATAGCAGTTCTTGAAAAAGGCTGGATAGGCGGGGGCAATGTTGGACGAAATACAACAATAATTCGCTCGAACTATCTGCTGGATGGAAACGAACCATTTTACGAATTTTCTCTAAAGTTGTGGGAGGGTTTGGAAAAGGAACTTAATTACAATGCCATGGTATCTCAGCGAGGGATACTTAACCTTATTCACAGTGATGCTCAAAGGGATGCTTTTGTTCGGAGAGGAAACGCTATGCTTCTCAATGGCGCTGATGCAGATTTGCTCTCTAAGGAGAAAATTCAAAAGCGGTATCCATTTTTAAATACTGAGAATGTCCGTTTTCCGATAAAAGGAGGCTTAGCGCAGCATCGGGGTGGTACGGTGCGCCATGATGCAGTTGCCTGGGGATACGCAAGGGCGGCAGA
>ERZ802824.802-NODE-802-length-17237-cov-15.7734_pt1 | contig 17237 bp, 19 predicted proteins | sample MGYA00345650_ERZ802824 | MGnify/ENA primary metagenome ERZ802824 (study PRJEB30503, sample SAMEA104212361) | marine metagenome | biome: Westerlies Biome; feature: [SRF] surface water layer (ENVO:00010504) within the epipelagic zone...; material: water... | reverse complement strand
CGCTGGCGTGCCGTGTGTTTGAGATCAGCGAACCCGCTATCGATACCGTAGGCAACGCACACGTTCAGCTAAACCCTCACAAAACAAGCGGAGCCAGGAGATCATTGAAAGCCCAAACAAACGTATCAAGCGCAGCTCCTTCAAGTTGAGCGCATGTTAAAGAATCTGAGATACGCTTAAGGTCACTCGTCAATTGTGGACCGTCGGTCACCGCAGGGTATGTCGAAGCAGATATCAGCAATTTTAGCCGATCATCGAGCTCAGGGTTTGATCGTGTAATTGTTGAAAAGATAGCCAAGAACTGGTGATCTTTTCCAACAAGCTTTTTCATGTGTTCCACGTATGATTTGTTTGTTTCATGCTAAATTCCATAGCGAAGCCAGAGCCACAGCAATCCGAGTGCAAGCAAAGCTGTCCTTCTTTGAGGCCGCTATCGATTTCGGATTGCTTAACCCAACGCCGAAGCGTATCTGTGCACAACCAACTTTCGGCGCAATCGCCATATACGCCGCCGATTAATTGGCATACGCGTGTTCATGTTCCAAAATCATCCGAACCGCGCGGGCACGCAATTCAGTCAAAATCAGTTGGCTCTGTTGCTTTTTTTCATGGGCTCCATCAATACTCACTTTAGAGCTTGCGGCAAACTGCGGGCGGTTGACAGATCTCATAGCGCAAGCTTTCCCGGCATGTGGATGTCGACCGCACAGGTAAGTTCACCTTGGGTCAACGCGTTGAAAAGCCGGCTCGACGCACGGGACGGGCGTTTCTGGAGCGCTTGCGTGATTTGGTTCCATCCTCAATCCATATGGTTTTTATAAAGAACGGTTTCCAGTGCGCCGAATAACCTCGGAAAAGAAGCAAGATCCAATCTTGGCCAAAGTGTTTTGCGCTGATTTGGAAAGCGCACGGAATAGGGCAACGTCTGTTCAGGCCTAGTCACCATGGGACGAATGCTCAGGTCGATAGTATGAAGCGTATGGTCAAAGTAGCGACTTGGAAACACTATCCTTAGGACGATCACGGTTTTCTCCGCATGCGTGTCACAGGTTTCATGGCACCATACAATTTCGCACGCCGTCTCAAGACCCTCAGCATTTTCACGCTTTAGAAATACATCTGCAAAATCTATAAATCTAAGCTGGATTACTTCATCCTGACCCCGTCCCACCAGATGCCGGGACTGCACACCTGTTGCTGCTATACACTCAGAATGTGTTTCTTAGAAGCGTTAGCCTGTGTTTGCTTGCAGTAAATTTAAGCTTTTACAAAGTCTCAAACAGCGTATTTGAGGGTTATTCAGAAAAACGCTCGATTGAACAGCAAACCGCCGGTTGACCATTTAGACAGACGGAGACGTGATCTCCGCTTTGAACCGGATAGAGGCCCAAACTCGTACCAGCCAGAACAATCTGGCCTGGTAAAAGGCGCAATTTGAAATCTTTGAAATGTTGGCGCAACCAATTTAGTGATTCCGCTGGACCACCTGGTTTTGGCCAGAGGTCCCCAACACCCAACTCCGTCCCGTTAATGTTGACCGCTAAACTTGCATTTTCAGTAACAAATGCTTTTGATTGTTGCCATTCGATTTCCGGCAAAATTACTCCCGCATTGATGCCATTGTTTGCAATTAATTCAGACAGCGTTTTTTTCTCTGCCCGAAAAACTAGATTGTGCAATTCGATGACTGGAAACGCAGCTTCCATCTCACCGTCCCTGCCAATCCTTATTGCCATTTCCCCTTCTACGGCTAACCGGCAGAATTTGTTTGGGTTCAAAGAAGACCCAGTTTGCAGCACTTCCTCTCGGAAAAGCGTGCCCCTAATAGGGCCATCCATACCGAACTGTGTTGTTGTTCCAGGCCCTGTACAGCCAATTTTATAGCCAGTCACCCCCTCGCCATCTTTAACTCTCAGCTGTGTGACAGTGTCCTGCAAATGGTAGGCAGTTTTGGTATCAATGCTGAATTCAGGATCGGCAAAGCATGTTCCAGGGTTGAATCCGCGGTAATCTTGCAGTTGACGCTTAGCGAGTGCCTGAATTTCGAGCATTGTTTTTTTCATGCCAGTCCAATTGAAACGTAATTCCTTTTATCCAATCTATTAAATCGGTTATCAATCCATATTTGGCTTTGAACTTGTCGGACGACGCAGGGCCGAGGCCATGTCTAAGGCAGACCTCAGCTGTAGGCATCCCAGCCTCTTATTCTTTGACCATCCCAATAATCTGGGACTTTGCGAAACGACACTGGCACATTTGTTTGTTCCCTCAAGGATTGAGGATTCTCTATATTAAACTGAGGAATTGGGGGGGTAGGTCCGTGAGCGTCACTCAAATTGGGCCAGTTACTTTGTGATTTTAAGTCTATCAGTCGGACCGTCTCACATAGGATGCGCACTCTCATTACCAATCTAAAACAGGGTGACTGGATTTTGATATTAGAAAATTAAGCTTTGGTTTTCATTTTTCGATAAAATATCAACTAAAGTACTTGATTTAACTTAAAGTATGTATTATACACTTAGGTATATACAAAACCTCTTAAGGCTTACGTCGCCAATCTCCCCTTCTGGCTACGTGAGCAACATAAATTTACTCTGTGCAATATTTTTAATGTGACAGCCCGTCCCTTACATGGGGCGGGCTTTTTAATTAGTGATCGGAAGGTGTTGAAGAACTCGATCGGTCCAAACCCGTCTTGCAGGCAGTCTTTTGTCTTCCTTCGCGCTGTGGTTTTTCTGTGAGCAAATTTGAGGTGCTTACGTATTTGGTTAAACGTTGATATGGCTGTTTGCGTCCTTTTCTAGATCTTGGCGGGTTTGCGTGACACTGCAACCAACGTGATATCGAAATTTCGGCAAATCAAATCGTTGAACATGCCTGTTTATGCCGCTCAATTCCCCTGCCATGTGACTGTCGAGGCCATTTCTCTCTTGGTCGGTCTTGGACGCGGTATGACTGTGCTTTTATTCACATAAAAGGCCACACGTGCTTTGTTCACGAACGTTCTATGATCGGGTATCTTTTGAAAAAAGCGGTCAGTCGGACTTAAGCTGCTCTAATTTAGACCGTAACTCTTCGGTTTCGAGGCGCGCATGCCGCAGAGCTTCCATAGCGGCACTGCGTTCAGCATCCGATTGTTTAAGCTGGTTCATCAATTCGGTCTCGCGCTGTTGTAGGCGCTGCAACGCCTGATCGCGTGTTTCTTCGGCTTGATGGAGCGCATGTCCCATGGCGTCTAACTCAGCGATGTCGGTTTCCGACACTCTCATAAAACGGCCCATTACCCAATTGCTGAACCAGCCGAGTGCAAAAACGATAAACAGAACAATGGCTATTGTTGCGATGAATTCAATTCTGTTCATTTTCAAGCGTATCCTGTGTGGCGTCAATGGGCGGGCGTGGAGAAGAGATAGAGGCGGGATCAGTGGACGTTTGATCAATGAGTTTGAACTCGATTCGACGGTTTGCCTCGCGACCTTCTGCTGTTTCATTGTCGGCAATTGGTTCCGCCTCGCCATAGCCATGAGCACGGAACGACGCAACCGAAACCCGCCGAGCCATCAGTGCTGTGAGCACCGCTTGCGCACGGCTTTCACTTAACTTTTGGTTCATTTCTTCGCGGCCCTGGCTGTCAGTATGACCGCCAATCTCGAGGGGGATGGGTCCGCATTCTTTCAAAATAACCGCGATCTTATCCATCACGCGTCGTCCCTCTAGTTCGAGCTTGGCAGAACTGGGTTGGAACTTAAGTTTCTGATTTTCAATAATCTTCGCGATTGATGCGATACATGTTTGGGGGGACGGAAGAGTAGGCGCGGGTGCGGCGGGTTCGATATAGGTGACATCGATTGCAAATGTCGCCTCGGGTCCGAGCGACCTGCGGAGCAGGGAGTCAATCTGTTCCTTGCGATCGGCTTGTCCCGTTGTGCCCGACAAGGTAAACCCAGTTTCTGTAACGCGTACGATCCCCTTATCTAACAAAGCCAGTGTATCAAGCGCCGTTAGTACGCGAATAGACCATAATTCTCCGAGGTGAGCGGCGCTCTGGGCGGCCATATTAACCGAGGCTGCACCAAATTGCGCTTGCGCATAGCTGGTTACGGTTCGGTAGGCGAGGTCGCCAGCAACCTGTCCACGAAGTTGGACCAAACCCTCGGGGCTGCGCGTTGCTATGAATTGCGCGGGTTTCTTTACTGTGGGGTTTGCGACAGGTTCCGGACGTTGCGCCGTCACAAAAAAACCTTTGGGCAGTTCGGCCTCCAGATCGGTTGTTATTTGATCAAAAAGGTCTGTATTCGTGCGCAAACTGCCAGTGAGCGCGACATTGTGATCGTTGATTTCTAACGTCGTTTCTTTGAGTTGCATCACAGCTTTGATTGCAACAACGACCGCCTGTGACCAAAAAGGAGAGGGGGACCCGAGGCCGACCTGACAGGTCTTTGGCAAAGTGGCGCCTGCTGCTTGTGCAGCGGAGCGGATGCTTTCGGCATCCTGAGCGGTCTCAGCACTGCAGACGCTCATATGTGCACCTTTGGCGTCTTGGGTCAGGCGCAGACGAAACGAAGAGATCACCGGGCGTGGCGTGATCAACTCGAGCACAACTTCATGCTGCAGGTCACGTTTTTGAAGTTGTAGGCTGTTAAGTTGGGTTTCCAGCTTACGTTTTGTGGCATCATTCGCTGTTATTGCCCGGATTTTTAGGAAGTCAGGGGTCAGAGAAATGAAAGCCTGAGGTATGACGTCAAGAATTGCCACGGCAAATTCCTGCGCTGTCTGCCATCCCTCTGGGGCCGGTTGATTTGCAAGATCCAGAAGATCGGTGACTGGCATTGTCCCCGCATGCTGTGACACAGCCTCTATTAGAAAGTCGCGTTCGGTTTGCCCGGGGATTAAGCCGATAAGTGAAACTCCATTGGCATTTGATAAAACGACCAGCGAAAATTCTGCCATTGCGATTTTAGGGGCTGCGGCAAGGACCATGTTATCCACGAGTCTTTCACCACTGACGATCGTGGCTGCCAGCCGCATGGCTTGAAACCGCGCGGCCTCGCTCGGGGCGATGCCGCTTAACGTTACGTTGAGACCAGATGCTTCCTGCGCCACCCAACTTAGCCCCGCGGCCTCATGCGCCTGATCTATCGTCTTCGTGGTCCAGCCCTCGATAACGCCAACGGCACTATAGGCTATCGCAACAGATATTACGAAAGCAGCACTGAAAAACGCCCCAGTGCCGAGAGTTACAGATAGGCGCATTTTCACCTCAATGCGTGACCGATTATTTTTGATACGCTGTGTGCGCCCAGGTTTCAATCATACCAGCAATGCCAGAGCGAAAAATATCACAGGTATCAAGCCTGCGGTCCGGTTTGATCGAAAAACCATGAGTAATATGAGAGGGTTAGTCAACTGCAACTGCCGCAGTTGCCACAACATATGCATGCCCATCCCCATCACTCCCAGCAGGGCTGTTGCCAATACAAAAGGTTGATTTCTGGCTATGGTTGAAAGGCATGCCAGTGTCATCAATCCTGTGCTGATTGCTAAAAACCGCATCAGCCAGATCGGTGTGCGATTTGCAAATAAGCGTGCCGTAGACTTTACGCCAATCAATGCGTCGTCTTCGATGTCTTGGTGCGCATAAACGGTATCATAGAAAAGCGTCCAAGCAATACCGGCCCCATACAGAAGAAACGCCGGGGCGGCCAAACTGCCGCTGTGGGCTGTCCACGCCAGAAGCGCCCCCCAGTTGAATGCCAAACCAAGAAAAATCTGTGGCCACCAGGTGAACCGCTTTGCAAAAGGATAAATCGCCGCCGGAAGGAGTGCGAGAACGCCCAGGCCAATGGCAGCCTGATTGAAGGTCAATAAAATTACAAAGGCAATGGCTGCCTGCACAGCCATCCAGATCAGCGCGGCTTGAACGGTGACTTGCCCCGAGGGAAGTGGTCGCGATCTGGTGCGCGCCACGGCAGCATCGATCTTGCGGTCGGTGATGTCATTCCAGGTACATCCGGCACCGCGCATCAACCAAGCGCCGCCGCCGCAGCCCATGAAAATCCACAGATCATGCCAACTGCTGTTTCCGTCCGATAGCATCGCCAGTGTCAGCCCCCACCAACACGGCAGTAACAACAGCCAAGTGCCAATCGGTCGGTCGGCGCGGGACAGGCGCAAAAATGGTCGGATGGTCTCAGGCGCAAATCTGTCCACCCAGTTGCCGTTTGTGGCATCGGCAACTTTTCCCTCAGGCTCTGGTCTATCGCTGGGTGGCGGCATATGTAGGTGTCCATGACGGTAAAACTCAGACTTTATGTAGACCACCCTCTGGGTGCAGGGCAAACGGTTCTTCTGAACCGGGATCAGGCGCATTATTTATTTGGGGTGATGCGGCAGAGCTTGGGTGCGCAGGTGGCGCTTTTTAACGGCCGTGAGGGTGAATGGCGTGCCGAAGTATCCCAGACTGGCAAACGAACAGGTGCTCTGCGCTGTCTCGAACAGACCCGCCCACTGCAGATGCCACCCGATTTATGGCTTTTATTTGCACCGATTAAAAAGGCTCGTACTGACTTTATCGTTGAAAAGGCCGCCGAACTTGGCGTTTTGCAGATTTTGCCAGTGCAAACTGCCTTTACTAATTCTGAACGAATCCGGCAGGACCGTCTACAGGCACATGCAATCGAGGCAACAGAACAATGTGGCGGCACGTTTGTACCTCAGGTGCAGAGCCTGCAAAAACTCGATACCTTGTTGGCACGATGGCCTTCCGAGCGAAAGTTGATGTTCTGTGATGAGGCCACAGCGGGCGAACACCGTTCACTGGGGTCCGCGCAGCCAGGTCCATGGGCGATTTTGATCGGTCCCGAGGGAGGGTTTTCAGAGCCCGAGCGCAACCGGCTTAACGCCATGGACGGCGCCCATGTTGTTAGCCTTGGGCCACGTATCCTGCGGGCTGATACTGCGGCGGTGGCGGCTATTACGCTATGGCAGGCTGCGTTGGGGGATTGGACATGAACCTCATTCGACCTGAAGCTCGAGCCGCTATCTGGCGTTGGCGCGAGACTTTGTTCGGCCTTTGCCTTTTGCTTTTGGCGCTGTGGTGGGGGCTGACGGCGTTCGGTGTGCTGCGCTATGTAGCGGCAGCACTGATGGTTGCCGGTGGGTTGCTGGTGGTTGCCGGTCTGCAACGCGGGCGTTTTCGCCTTGGGAATAGCGGCGCTGGTGTTGTGCAGGTGATCGAGGGCCAGCTGGCCTACTTTGGTCCACAGGCTGGCGGTGCCGTGGCACTTTCTGAGCTGGCAATGGTCTCGCTGGATAACCGGCACCGGCCGTCACGCTGGGTGCTGTGCCAACCGGGGGTCGAAGATTTGGAGATTCCGGTCAACGCGACCGGGGGTGAGGCGTTGTTCGATGCCTTTGCCGCTTTGCCGGAGTTTCAGGTTGATGTGATGTTACAACAGTTGCGGCACCCGTCGGATGGTACAGTTGTGATCTGGCGTTCCGCTGCGTCAGCCCCGCAGTTTCGACTTGAGCATTGACAGTTAAAAAGATTACGCGCAACAGTAGCGACCTTGATTAAACATATTATGACCTAACTCGGAGCTTTCGTTAAATGTCAATTCCTCAAACCGGCGGTGGTCCTATTGAGCATAGTGACCAGCTCGCTGAATATTTGGCGGCCGGGTGTAAACCGCGCGACGACTGGCGCATCGGCACCGAGCATGAAAAGTTTGGTTATTGTAAACAATCGCTGAAACCGATTCCGTATGATGGAACGGCGTCGATATTTGCGGTGCTGGACGGGTTGCGCCAGCGTCATGGTTGGGCCCCAGTGGAAGAGGCGGGAAAGCTGATCGGTCTGACCAAAGATGGGGCAAATGTGTCGCTGGAACCGGGTGGGCAGCTGGAGCTGTCTGGCGCACCACTGGCGACAATCCACGAGACCTGCGACGAAGTAAACGCCCATCTCAAAGATGTACGGGATATCGCAGATACTTTAGGCGTCGGTTTTATTGGGCTTGGTGCGGCCCCAATCTGGTCTTACGAAGATATGCCGATGATGCCAAAGGGGCGCTATACGTTGATGCGAGACTATATGGACCGCGTTGGCACTATGGGCAAATCAATGATGTTCCGAACCTGTACAGTGCAGGTTAATCTTGATTTCGAGAGCGAAGCCGACATGGTCAAAAAAATGCGTGTCGCGATTGCGTTGCAACCGGTGGCCACCGCGCTGTTCGCCAATTCGCCTTTTTTTGATGGTGATGTGAATGGCCATAAGAGCTGGCGTTCGCGGGTCTGGCGTGATCTTGATCCGGACCGGACAGGCACCTTGCCGTTCGTGTTCGAAGATGGGTTCGGGTTTCAGCGCTGGGTGGATTACGCGCTCGATGTGCCGATGTATTTTGTTTATCGTGACGGCACCTATATCGACGCATTGGGTCAATCTTTTCGGGACTTTTTGGCTGGTAATCTGCCGGCTTTGCCTGGTGAAGTGCCCACGCTAAGCGATTGGGCTGATCATCTGACGACAATTTTCCCCGAGGCCAGAGTGAAGCAGTTTATCGAAATGCGCGGGGCTGACGGCGGCCCGTGGCGGCGACTTTGTGCTTTGCCGGCGTTTTGGGTCGGGTTAATGTATGATAAAAGCGCGCTGGATGCGGCTTGGGATCTGGTCAAGCACTGGGATGATGAAACCCGCGAAGCTCTGCGGATCGCCGCCTCTGAAGATGGCTTGCAAGCCAGAACTCATGGCATCGACATGCACGAACTTGCCCGCCAGACATTGGCGATTTCTGAACAGGGTCTGAAGGCCCGTGCGCGGGCTGGCGTTGGGGGGCTGGTGACGGATGAGACGCATTTTCTCAACGCGCTGAAGGAAAGCGTTGAGAGCGGCAAAGTACCTGCCGATGAATTGCTCGACCGCTATCATGGCGTATGGGACGGTGACCTTAAGCAAATCTATCAAGATTTTAGCTATTAAAAAGGAGCTTAATCACTGTAATTTGTACAGTGATGAACTCCAATTTTAGGTTTGATCTGTCGAATTTGGGTAACCGATTAGCGTTCGTCAGATTCTGTCAGGGCGACAAACTGGTCGATGATATCGTCGCTGACAGACCAATCACATACCAACCGAGCGGCGAGCAATGTGTCTGGCGACGGACCTTCAAGCGTGCCTTCGTAGATATAATAGACCGCGCCCGCTTTCTTGAGCTTTTGATGCAGGTATCGCGGCATCTGAAAGAAGATCATATTGGCTTGGGGCGTATGGGTCAGGATAATTTTGGGGTTTTGCCGCAACCCAGAAACTAGTCGTGCCGCCGCCACATTTGCCCGTGTCGCCAGATCAAGCCAGAGGTTGTCTTGCAAATAGGCGTGCATCTGGGCCGACAGATAGCGGTGTTTTGAAAACAATTGCGCGGCGCGTTTGCGACGTAATTCGAATTCCCAGGCATATTTGGGATCAAAGAAAATCACCGCCTCGACGCCCATAAGGCCGTTTTTTGTTCCGCCAAAACTGACGGCATCAATGCCACGTTTCCATGTCATTTCGGCGGCAGTGCATCCCAGTGATGCCACTGCATTACTAAAGCGCGCGCCGTCCATATACACGGGCAGCTCATAGGATTTGGCGATATCACACAGCGCCTGCAACTCGTCGAGAGTGTATACCCTGCCGCGTTCGGTGACTTGGGTCAGTGAAACAGGACCGCGCTGGGGGCCATGCACGCCGCGTTTGCCTTCGGATTCGATTGCGGCGCGCAATTCTGAGGGCTGCATTTTATCCCCTGCTCCGGTAAGTGTCAGCTTGGCTCCGCCAGTATAAAATTCGGGCGCATTACATTCGTCTTCGTGGATATGCGACAGTCGCGTGCAAAACACGGTTTGCCAAGGCTCGCATAGGCAAGCCAGCGCCAAAGCGTTTGCTGCGGTGCCGGTGGCAACCAGATAGACGGCCGCCTCGGGGGCTTCAAATATATCGCGCAGCCTGTCGCGGACCGTGTCCATCAACCCATCGGCGCCATACCCCATGGCATAGCCTTTGTTAGCGGAACCCAAGGCCGTGAGGATTTGCGGTGGCACAGGCCCAGAATTGTCAGAGGCAAAAAACATTACAACGGCTCCTCAATGATGTGATCTTCCCAGTCCTCTTCGTTGATGTCGAATTCAGACAAGGTCATGCCGCGTACCGAGATATTTGCTGTGTGCACCGTTTCCGGATTTCCGGATATCAGCGGGTGCCAGTCAAATAGTGGCTGGCCTGACCATAACAACCGATAGGCACAGGTCTTGGGCATCCAATATGCGTTTTCGTCAATATTGCTTGGCTTGAGAACAATACAGTCGGGAATGAACTGATGTCGTATAGGGTATTGACCACATTTGCAGCTTTGGTCGTCCAGCAAACGACACGCTATGCGGGTCAGTGCAACCTCGCCAGTGTCTTCATCCTCAAGTTTGTTGAGGCAGCATTTTCCACAGCCGTCGCAAAGCGCTTCCCATTCTTCGGAAGTAAGTGATTTTAATGGCTTATGTTTCCAAAACTCGGGGGACAAGCCGTCGCGCTTGATCGGGTCCTTAGTCGTCATTTGCTGAGGATGGATCGCGCTTGCAGGCAATCTGCGTCCATCTGCGTGATCAGTTCCTGTAAGGTATCAAATTTTAATTCTGGGCGCAGGAACTCGACCAAGCCCACTGATAATGTGGCACCGTACAGATCACCTGAGAAATCAAAAATAAAGGTTTCCAAATTGGCGGTATTGACCCCGAACATGGGCCGTACACCCAGCGAGGCCGCACCGTGGTAACTGCCGGCATGTGGACCATCCTGAACATCGACCAACACCGCGTAGACGCCAAACTTTGGCAGATGCAGCCCGTCCATCGACATATTTGCGGTTGGATACCCCAATTCGCGGCCACGCTGTTCGCCGCCAACTACCGGACCTTCGATACGGTGCCAATGGCCCAGTTGTGCGGCGGCGTCATGAGGCCGCCCATCCCCAAGCGCCTGACGGATAGAGGTCGATGAGACCTGCCCGCCGGTATTTTCCAATAAAGGAGCAATCGTGACGCCAAACCCCATCTGTGCGCCAAACTCTTGCAACATCTGGACATTGCCTGCGCGGCCTTTGCCAAAACAAAAATCCGCGCCCACAACAATATGTTTTAGACCCAGACCGGCTGCAATCACTTGTTGGGCAAAGTCTTGCGGGCTGAGTGCCGATAGCGCGGCATTGAAGTTCAGCTCGTATAAATGCGCGACGCCAAGTTTGGCCAAACGGGTGGCCCGCGCCTCGCGGCTCATCAAGCGAAATGCTGGGCTTTGAGGGGCAAAATACTCTCTGGGGTGGGGTTCAAAACTCATCACGCCCAGTGGCGCCCCAATTTTGGCCCCGGCACTTCGTGCCAGTTCGATCACTGATTGGTGGCCAATGTGCACGCCGTCAAAATTTCCAATCGCGGCACTGGCACCGCGATCTTGAGGCTCAACATAAATGTAATCTCTGATAATCCGCATAGGCTGGCATTAGCCTTCCTAAACGCCGGGTGCAAGCCTGCGATTGTTCAGTCGAACTTTCGGGAGGGTGCGAGTACATTTGCCGTGCCAACGAGTACCGGTTTTCCATCCACACTGCACAGACAATCAAGCCTGACCCGGCGCTTGGTGATATCCATATCAATTACAGTAACTTTTGCGTGAACGATATCACCGGGGCGCACGGGCGCGAGAAATTTTAAACTTTGACCCAGATAAACCGATCCGTGGCCGGGCAGTTGTTCGCCGATAACAGCCGAAATTAGACCGGCGGTCAGCATACCATGGGCAATCCGTCCTTCAAAAATCGTATCTTGTGCATAGGCATCATCCAAATGGACAGGGTTATGATCGGTAGTGACCTTCGCAAACAGTTCAATATCTTCGTTTGTCACGACCTTTTTAAGGTCACGGGTCATTCCCATTTCAATATCTTCGATACAGATCGTGCCTCTGGGCATATTATCCAACATTTTAGCACCTCAATGTTATCTTCGAGAAATAAAAAAACCGAAAGATTATTTTCTCTGTAATAATATTACTTTGCAGTTGCAGAAATCAAGGAAAAAATCACGCCTGCGATGGTTAGCGCAAAAAGCCGATACTGAACGCAGGCGCCACACGTTGGCTGTCTAAATATTCCGCTAATGCGCTGGGGTCTGGTTGCTGGCGGGTTTGGGTTTCCTGTGCGGCAAGTCCACCAGTGATAAACAAGGCATCAATGCTGGCATCACGGGCTCCACTGATGTCGGTTTGCGCGCCGTCACCGATAGCCAATATTGCCGAATCGGGCAGGGCTTTACCCAGAGCCTTTAGTCGCTTGCGCGCCAGATCATAGATCGGGGCATGCGGTTTGCCGAAATACAGACTTTGCCCGCCAATGTCTTGATACAGCTGCGCAACCGCCCCGGCGCACCATTCGCGGCGCGTGCCCCGGTCGACAACGAGATCAGGGTTTGCGCAAAGCAGTTTGAGCGCTTTTTGCTGTCCAAAGCGGAGATCGGGTAAAAGGACAGTTGGGTCAACGGCTCCATCAAATGGTCCGGTACAGACGATGCCCTCGGCTTGGTCAAGTGAAACACGCGTGATTTCAACCGGATCGCTCACAACTTGTATGGGATCAAAAAAGGGCAGGTCATGTGGCAGACCAATAAAGTAAATCCGTTTGCCGACAACGCCCTGGAACATTGCCGCGCGCGCCGAATCGCCCGATGTCGCAATGCTGTCCCAGGCGTCATCTGGGACGCCAAAATGTTTGAGTTGGGCCTCGACTCCGATCCGTGGCTTGGGCGAATTGGTTACCAAAACAACCGTGCCGCCGCGGGCGCGATAGGATTGAAGCGCTGCGACCGCCTCGGGCAGCGCGGCAATGCCATTGTGCACACAGCCCCACAGATCGACGAACAACGCCTCGTATTGGTCTGAAATTGCCGCAAGGGAGGGGATGATCCGGGTCATGTTACGGCCTTTCGGGCTGGGTTACTGGGTCTCGTTTGCAATAATACCCGCTGCGGCGATTACTGCGTCAGGTTTTTAGCTGCGGGATAATCTGTTTTTTGCGACTAACAACACCGGGCAGAACGACTGTATCACCGTCAACTGTGACCCCGAAGGAGGCCTCGGCTATGGATTTAACCGCCGCATTTTGCACCAAAAGCGTTGCTTGTGTGTTCAGGATATCAACCACAAATAACAATACATGCGCAGCACCGTCTTCTGCGGCGACGATCGGCATTGTCTGCATCAGGCTGTTCTTGCGCGCCAAGACTGTGTCTGGGGCGGTGGTTTCTAACACCGACACGCGCAGTTTTACTTCACCCACGATGAATTCTTTTGAATCCATCCGCAACAGCGCTGCATCAGAAAAGGCCGATACGTCTGATTTGGCAGCAAACATTTTGGCGGCATACGCGGGGATCGAAACACCAAGATCGGCGGCCAGTTTTTCGGCCACTTTGCGGTCATGGTCGGTGGTTGTTGGGCTGCGAAACTCTAACGTATCGGACAGAATGCACGAAAGCGCGACACCCTTTATGTCTTTCGGCATCTGGGCGGCAGCGGCCGTGCCCATCAGATCAAGCATGATCGTCGCGGTGCAGGCCAGTGGCCGGACGGTGATGTCAATCGGGGCTTTGGTTTCCAACCCGCCGACCAGTTTGTGATGGTCGATAATGGCCTGGATATCGGCCGTATTTATATTTTCGGGCAGTTCGTCGGGATTGTTGGTGTCGACGATAATTACCGGATCGTTTTCAGCGAGTGGACCCAACAACTCGGGTTGCTCAAGGTTCCAGTGGTTCAGCACAAAGGCCGCCTCGGTGTTGGGCGTGCCCAAAAGGCGTGGGATGGCGGTAATGTTTTTGACCGTATTCAGGTACCAAGACCATAGTATCGGCGCACCTGTCGAGTCGGTGTCAGGAGATTTATGGCCAAATATTTGTACCGTCATCGATAAGTCCTTGCGATTGAAGCTGTGATTTCGACGCCTTATAGAGCGCGGGCTGGCACTTGTCATTACCCTGAATTCGGTCTGGCCGCGGGCTTAGATTTCTTTGCGGGCTTTCAGCGCTGTGGTGATCGTGCCATCGTCAAGATAATCCAATTCACCCCCGATGGGCACACCTTGCGCCAGCGTGGTCAGGCGTATTTGACCCTCAAGCTGGTCTGCAATGTAATGGGCGGTGGTCTGACCCTCAATTGTAGCATTCAGAGCGAGAATGATCTCGGTGATGCCCTCGCTTTTGACCCGGTGGATCAAGCGCGGAATACTCAACTCATCCGGTCCGATTGCATCGAGTGCCGACAGCGTACCGCCCAAAACATGGTATCTGCCTTGAAAGACGTTTGCGCGTTCCATCGCCCAGAGATCTGCAACGTCCTCGACCACGCAGATCTCGCCATTGGCGCGCTCATTCGAGCTGCAAATGTCACAAATATCGGTGGTGCCGATGTTGCCACAATTGAGACATTCTTGGGCGGTTTCGGCAACCGTCTGCATCATCTCGGCCAGTGGGGTGAACAATAACGCCCGTTTGCGAATGAGATGCAGAACGGCGCGCCGGGCCGAGCGCGGGCCAAGGCCGGGTAATTTCGCCATCATCTCAATCAGGGCGTCGATGTCTTCCGTACTGCTCATTCGCGCAAGCCTTCCCGTTGTCCTCCGCATGTGGGCGGTTGTTTGCATCTTGCAATGCCGGTCCGAGCCTATCTTTGCAAGCAAAACAAGCGCGCTTTGTGCGCGACGGCCAGTCTATTGCCGGTGGCGGCAAACTTTTGCGCAAAGCCTAGTGGCAGGCCTTGCCCAATGCTTTGAGCCGCCAGTAGTTATAGGGCAGGGGCGTGATAAATCCTGCAATCAACATGAGAGGCATTACCCACCAGGTCAGCCTTGCGCCACCGGTCAACCACACATCGACAATATTCATTGCGGCCTCCATTGAAATCATCGAAATTAATGACATACCGATTGCAGTTTTGAATGCAGCAGCCAGCGCCATCTGCCGTGATAAAATTACCGTCTCAAGCGCGATTGAGGTTAGCAATCCGTTGAGGATCGCCAGCATCATAATGGCAAGTGTAGGCCAGGCAATACCAGTGAACTGGAAAAACGCAATCGTGCCAAAATCGCCGATGGAACAGCCCAGTAAACACCACAGTGTATTTTTTGCCGCGATCGGCCACGTATGGCGGCAGCGCCAGTTAATTGATAAATGTTCTGTAGCCGTGGTCATTTGTATTACCCTACTTGTGTCTCAGCTGCATATAGTGGTTCCAGTAACTGGAAGGTCAAGAACGGATGATGAATATTTCAAAAGTGGCCAAGGCCGCGGGCCTGCCGGTCAAAACCGTGCGCTATTATGGCGATATCAATCTGGTGGCTGCGCAACAGCGATCCGCCAACGGGTACCGGCTGTATGACGACCGCAGCCTGCGCAAGCTGATCTTTGTGCGCCGCGCCCGCAGTTTCGGGTTTTCGATCGAGGCGTGCCGCGAATTACTTGATCTGTATCAGGACACAGGCCGCAGCAGCATCGACGTCAAACGCATCGCCGAGGCGCGGTTGGCCGAGATAGAGCAAAAGCAACGCGATTTACAGAGCCTGCAGGTCGAGTTGTCGCATCTGGTACGCGCCTGCAAAGGTGATCAACGACCAGAGTGTCCGATCTTGGAGTATCTGGCGTGAGGATAACGGCGGTTTAGAACGGCAGTTTCATATCTTTTGGCAGACCCATCGCCTCAGTGATTTTGCCCATTTCACTTTGGGCTTTATCAGCGGCTTTAATTTGAGCGTCCTTGATTGCGGCCAGAATGAGATCTTCAACAACTTCTTTATCGTCGCTGGAAAAGATCGACGGATCAATATCGAGCGATTTCAACTCGCCCTTGGCGGTGCACGTGGCCTTGACAAGACCCGCACCGGATTCGCCGGTGACGATCTGATTGTGCATATCTTCCTGCAGTTTGGCCATTTTGCCCTGCATATCCTGCGCGGCTTGCATCATCTTGGCCATGTCGCCCATCTGGCCCAATCCTTTGAACATCTGCGTCTCCCGCTGTATACTTAAACTGTACTTAAGCGGCGTGGATGGCCTCGGCAAGGGTGTTTGGAAGATCTTTTTGATCCAAGCATTGTTAAAAGTATGCAACTTAAACATTTAACTATTTTGGCGGAAATACCTTGGCTTTAACCTTGCCGTGTATTGTTAATCTGGGGATGGTGCATTGCCAGTTCTTGTGAGCTGTAAAATCATGCTCGCTGCAAACTGGCCTTCTGACGATACGACGACAACAACGTCAGGCCGCTCTGATTGCTGGGAAACCAGACGTCCGTTGAGGCGAGGCGGGCGCTTGAGCAATTTGGCGGCTCCACGCAGGCCGCACTTGCCCAAACTGATGATGAAGACTATCGAATCCACACCATCAAATTCGCGTTATGAGTGAGGGAGCCTCGGGAGGCAGGTCATAATAATTTTCGAAACGCGGCGGGCAGGTTTTCAAGCGGCGCGTGTTTGGTCAAAAATTGCATTCTACCTTCATCCTCCTCTTCGCCAGTATAATGTGGGTCTCTTACCACAACGTTGAAGAAACAAGCTGGGGGCAGTTCATCGTTATAAGACGCTTTTCCGGATCCGCAGGTTAATTTGGCTCCGGCGCGCACGCGAATGGATGCGATCTCTACCCCGGGTATCGCGATGCTTAGTTGCGCCACAGTGTCAGGGTCTGAGGCAGAGGTTCCACCGACAGACATTTCAAATTTTTGCGCCCGTAAAACAGACCTGATCATGACAATCCGAAAGTTGTCGTCCCTTGGATGCAGTGTCGAATCAGGATTGTTCCCATCCCGTACTTCGTTCCGCACATATTGTTTAAACGGCGCTGTTACGTTGCGGTATTCTTCTCTTATCGCGCCCTCAACTGAAAATTTTGTTTCCTTACCAATTTCTGTGGCGATAAGCCCGTTCTGTCCGCTCAAGTTCACTGGTACACCGGACACCTTAACCCCCTGCACACCTGTTGATGCTAGAGAGCCAGGCAAAACTTTGCGCGCCGGTGCGACGTCAAGGTCCGCCACGCCGATTGGATGCAACACATTGTTAAGACCTCTGCGTAATGTATTGGTTCTCGGGCTTTTGAGGCTCGGTCGGCATTGATTGGTCCGCTGTGCTGCCAGCGGACGCATGAGTGGTGTTTTTTT
>ERZ802824.777-NODE-777-length-17455-cov-21.6974_pt1 | contig 17455 bp, 19 predicted proteins | sample MGYA00345650_ERZ802824 | MGnify/ENA primary metagenome ERZ802824 (study PRJEB30503, sample SAMEA104212361) | marine metagenome | biome: Westerlies Biome; feature: [SRF] surface water layer (ENVO:00010504) within the epipelagic zone...; material: water... | reverse complement strand
TGGCGACGTGAAGGGCTGAAAGTTCCACACAAGCAAAAGAGGAAAGACCGCCTGTGGATGAATGATGGGGTTGCGTTTCAATGGCGCTTCAATTTCACGAAGCTCTTGTGGCGTATGCGGTCGCAACTCCAAAAGCCTCAACCAACTTTTTTGCCTTGGCTCCAGACGCCGCGGAGCAGAGGCGTTTCGCCGATTTTGCGCACGCGTAAAACATCACCGCGCAATCCTGTTTTTAACGCACCACGGTCATGCAACCGCACGGCCTTTGCTGGGTTGCTGGTCACTGTTGCAATGGCACGGGGCAGATCATTCCAAATATCTGCAAGGCGGAAGGCCGACAAAAGCAGCGCTGAAGGCACGTAGTCTGACGAGACAATGTCGAGAAGATCGGCTTTTGCGAGAGCCTCCGCCGCAACATTGCCGGAGTGGGATCCGCCGCGGATCAGGTTGGGTGCGCCCATCATCACGGCAATGCCGTGGATGCGACAGGCGGCTGCGGCCTCAACTGTTGTGGGAAACTCGGCAAAACCAACGCCGTTCCCCGTAGAGGTTCTGACATGATCGGCCGTGGTATCATCATGGCTGGCCAGAACTGCACCCAGGCGGCGGGCCTCTTTTACTGCACCCGCCTCATGCTTTGCCCCGAGGCGTTTTTGCAGACCCAACAGGGTCTCAACATGTTCCGCAAACTCCGCGTCGTTCACCCCGCGTTTCTTAGCGACATAGGTTTTCAGCGCGGTCAAGTCACGGAATTGGCGCTGGCCCGGGGTGTGATCCATTAGGCTGACGATGCCGACCCTGTCTGACGCTCCGAAAGCTGCCAATTCCTCAAGCAACGTCTCTGAACAGATTTCGGCCCTGAGATGGAGGAAATGACTGATCTTGAAATATCCTTGTTCACGCGCTGCCAAGAGTTCATCCGCCAACTTTCGGGCGTAGTCGATATAGCGGCCCTTGCCGCTATGGATGGACCCCACCCGCATGGCGTCAAACACCGTCGTGATGCCCGTCGATGTCAGCTCAGCATCGTGGGCGATCAGGGCGAGCAAATGTGGCCAGTCCACCTCTGGGCGCGGTTCGATATGGCGTTCGACATTGTCTGTATGCAGTTCGACAAGGCCGGGAATAACAAGATCACCGGCACAATCCAGGGCACCAGTTGGGACATGATCCCCTTCAGTAATGTCACAAATTACACCTTGTTCGATTGTCATCGCACCAGTGAGTAACTGATTTTCCAACACAAGCTGCGCATTGGCGAGACATAAGTCGCTTGACACATCGTTGTCACAAGACTTTGTCAAAGAGGACGCGGGAAAAGGGGAGTTCATGTCATACTCTCGATTTGCAATTTACTATGTACTGCCGAATGGGCCCTTGGCTGATTTTGGAGCATCTTGGCTGGGATGGGATGTTGTGCAGGGCTGTGAGACGCGTCAGCCAAGTTTGAGCGGTTTGCGTGACATCACGATGACACCGCGAAAATACGGGTTTCACGGAACGTTGAAGCCGCCGTTTCGCTTGATCCAAACGCGCGCAACTGCGGAATTGGAGCAGGCCACCTCGGAGATGGCGGCATCGCTTGCCCCCGCGATCTGCGATTGTTTGCAGCTGACGACGATGGGTCGGTTTCTGGCGTTGACGCCGCAGGGCGGAGCAGAGGCCGTACAGCGGGTTGCGCAGGCTTGCGTTCGTGATCTTGACGGTTTCCGCGCACCAGTCAAGGAGCAGGAGACGGCGCGTCGCCGCGCAGCAGGACTCAGTGCACGTCAGGACGCATTGCTTGTTGAGTGGGGATACCCTTACGTGATGGAAGAGTTCAGGTTTCACTTGACCCTGTCGGGGCGTTTGCCCGACGCTGCGATCCCAACTTGGACCGAGAATGTACGTCGGTTTCTGCCCGATTTGCCCACGCCCTTTGTCCTTGACCAGATCGCTTTGTGTGGTGAGCGGGAAGATGGCCGGTTCGAGGTGATCCATCGCTACAAACTCATCGGCTGAAGCAGTGCCGCGCCACGGGCGATGGTCTGGGATAGTGGACCATCATTTGCGAGGTTGATCACCTTGAGCCCAGCAGGCAAGGGCTTGTTAGACTGGGCAAGGCGTTTGCTGATCTCTTCTTCCGTCTCACGGGCCCGCGTGGCGAGACGGTGCGCAAGCGTTTCCAGTTTCGCGGTGATGTTGAGAACTACGAGGCATGGGAAAATCTCGGCCGCTTGGGCCAGAGCCTTGCGAGAGAAGTTGACAAGGCAATCGGTGCCCTTGCCAAGTTGGTATTTGACGGTGATCGGAATGCCGTAGTGCAGCCCGTGCGCGCGCCATTGCACGGCAAACGCACCATCTTCAACCAAGGCTTCAAATTGTGATACAGACACCGCATCGTAATCCTCGCCGCCCAAGTCGGGCGCACGTGTGATGACGCGGCGCACCAGATGCAAATCGGGTATTGCGCCGTGTAGGCCCGCCATCACGCTGTCCTTGCCAACACCTGATGGGCCAACAACCGCGATGAGGCGTCCCCCAGACTTTGAGGCAAGCGTCATGCCACCATTCCGGGAGTAAAGCAGCCGACATCAATTTCGCGATCACAGACGTGAGTACGGGCCGCTTCATCATGAAAAATACCGATGATGGCCGCGCCGCGCGCTTTGGCGTCCTCGATCAAGGAGAGTACCACCTCGCGGTTCGCAGCGTCGAGGCTCGCGGTAGGTTCATCAAGCAACATCGCAGGGTAGGTATGGGCAAAACCACGGGCAATGTTCACGCGCTGTTGCTCGCCGCCCGAGAAGGTTGTGGGGGACAAGGACCACAACCTCTCGGGGATGTTTAATTGGGTCAGAAGTGCCGATGCGCGGTCCTGCGCTTCGTCTGCCGGTACTTTCAAAGCGCGCAGAGGCTCTGCAACCACATCGAGCGTTGGGACTCGCGGCACCACACGCAGGAACTGGCTTACATAGCCCAGCACATCACGGCGCAATTTTATGATGTCGCGCGGCTCAGACCGCACGATGTCCAAACCGCCAATGCGAATTTCACCTGCCTGCGTCAGGTAATTGCCGTAGATCATCCGCATTAGCGTGGATTTACCAGCACCAGAGGCCCCAGTGAGCGCCACGCATTCGCCAGTGGCAACCGCGAAGGACACATTGCTGATCACCTCGATCACGGCACCTCCCTGATTGTGCAGGGTAAAGCTTTTGGAAACGTTGCTAAGGTCTATCATGGCTCATACCTGTAAAACTGAACTGACAAGCAGCTGGCTATAGGCATGCTGCGGATCATCCAGCACCTGATCTGTCAGGCCCGCCTCGACCACGCGGCCTGTTTTCATGACCATCAGGCGGTCCGCCAGCAGGCGAACCACAGCCAGGTCATGGGTTACGATGATCGCTGACAGCCCCATGTCGCGCACGAGACCGCGCAGCAGATCCAGCAGTCGCGCTTGCACCGACACATCAAGGCCGCCTGTGGGTTCATCCATGAACACAAGACGCGGGCCGGTCACGAGGTTGCGCGCTATCTGCAAGCGTTGCTGCATCCCGCCAGAGAAGGTTGTGGGTCTATCATCTACACGGGACGCATCAATCTCGACTCGGCCCAGCCAGTCCGTGGCCTTTTCGCGGATGTCGCCGTAGTTGCGCTCGCCCACTGCCATCAACCGCTCGCCCACATTGCCACCGGCACTCACGCCAATGCGCAGCCCGTCACGGGCGTGTTGGTGGACAAAGGCCCAATCGGTTCGACCGAGCATCCGCCGCTCCGGCTCTGACATGGTAATTGTGTCGTGCGGGCCGTCGGTGCGGGTGTCGAACACCACCTGTCCCGCATCGGGGGTCAGATGACCTGCCATGCAATTGAGCAAGGTGGATTTGCCTGACCCGCTTTCGCCAACGATCCCCATAACCTCACCGGGATAGAGGTCGAACGAGACATCCGCGCAACCGATATGTGTGCCATATCGCTTGGTGATGCCTTGAACGGATAGCAAAGGTGTCATGCTGCGTCCTTTCGTTTGTGGCCGGCCGCCTGGCGCACTTCGCAATAATCGGTGTCAGAGCAGACAAACATTCGCCCACCTGCGTCATCAATGATCAACTCATCCAGGTAGCTGTCGGTCGCACCGCACATCCCGCAGGGGTGATCAGCCTTGGATGCTTCGAACGGATGATCCTCAAAGTCGAGGCTGACCACTTGGGTATATGGGGGCAGCGCATAAATACGTTGCTCGCGGCCTGCGCCAAAAAGCTGGATTGCGGCCATATCACCCAGCTTGGGATTATCGAATTTGGGGATCGGCGAGGGATCCATCACATAGCGTCCTTCGACCTTGACCGGATAGGCGTAAGAGGTGGCGATATGACCGTGGCGGCTGATATCTTCGTAAAGTTTCACATGCATCAGTCCATATTCTTCAAGGCTGTGCATCTTACGTGTCTCGCTTTCACGGGGTTCAAGAAAACGCAGCGGTTCGGGGATCGGCACCTGATAAACAAGGATCTGACCCTCGTGCAGCGGCTCTTCGGGGATCCGGTGCCGGGTCTGGATCACAGTGGCATCACTTGTAGTAGTGGTCGTCGCAACTCCAGCAGTGCGTTGAAAGAAAGTCCGTATTGAAACCGCGTTGGTGGTGTCATCGGCCCCTTGGTCGATCACCTTGAACGTGTCCTTGGGCGTTAGCACCGCAGCCGACACCTGCACGCCGCCTGTTCCCCAGCCATAGGGCATTGGCATCTCGCGGGAGGCGAAAGGGACCTGATAGCCGGGAATGGCAAGCCCCTTAAGGATTGCACGGCGAATCATTCGCTTGGTTTGTTCGTCCAAATAGGCGAAGTTATACTCGGTCATTCCGCTGCCTCCTGTACCTGTTGCGCACCCGCTTCGCGACGGAGCTTGCGCACCAGTTCCAATTCAGACTGAAAATCGACGTAATGGGGCAGTTTGATATGTTCTAGGAACCCCGTCGCCTGAATGTTGTCGGCGTGATACAAAACGAATTCTGCGTCCTGTGCGGGTGCACCAACGTTATCCTCGCCCAATTCTTCCCAGCGCAGCGCCCGATCGACCAAGGCCATAGAGATCGCCTTGCGCTCGGTCTGGCCAAAGACCAGCCCGTACCCGCGGGTAAACTGTGGCGGCTCGGTTTTCGAGCCTGTGAATTGGTTAACGGTTTCGCATTCGGTCAGGATCACTTCTCCGATCTCAACGGCAAATCCCAGTTCGGGGATGTCCATCTCAACCGGAACTGACCCGATCCGCAGCTCGCCCACAAAGGCATGGTTGCGCCCGTAGCCGCGCTGCGTGGAGTAGGCGAGGCCAAGGGTAAAACCTTCGTCCGCGCGGGTCAGCGCTTGGAGGCGCAGGGCGCGGTCGGCGGGCATTTCCAGTGGTTCGCGGGTTAGGTCGGGGGGTGGCGTATCGTCATGGGGGGCCTCTTCCATCAGCCCTTCGCGGTTCAGGAATTCGGTGACATGCGGGACATTGCCCGTCTCGGCGTCACGAGATGGAGCCTTGGTCACCTCGCCATCAGCGGCCAGTTTAAAATCAAGCAAACGGTGCGTGTAGTCAAATGTTGGGCCCAGGACCTGCCCGCCGGGCAAGTCCTTGAACGTGGCCGAGATGCGTCGATCGCAGGCCATAATGCCGGTATCGAGAGGCTCGGACGCACCAAAGCGCGGCAGAGTGGTGCGATAGGCGCGAATGAGGAAAATCGCTTCGATCAGATCGCCACGCGCCTGCTTGATTGCAAGTGCCGCGAGGTCCGGATCATAAAGCGACCCTTCGGCCATCACGCGATTGACGGCAAGACTTAGTTGCTCGCGGATTTGCGCAATGCTGAGCTCCGCGATATCCGTGTTACCGCGGCGTTCTTCGGCGAGCCAGGCATGGGCATTCTCGATTGCCCGCTCTCCGCCTTTGACTGCTACATACATGTCAGGATACCTTGGTTGACCGGGGCAAAGCCGCTAGGCGTTCGCCACAAGTGAAAATGAAATCCAGCCCCAGCGGGAACAGGGTTCGGTTGACCTGAAACGCTTCCACTTCTGGCAAGGAAAGCGTTGCCTGATCCTTGATGCCGGGACCCGTCAAAGTAGCGCCTGCCGCAAATTCGGAACATTCGACTATGAGCGTGGCCGAGCGGTCAGGGTACTCGGACGTGCCGATCGGGTAGACCGCGAGCGGCGCGAGCGCGTCCCACTTGCCAACCGCAAACATACAATGCGCGGGGCCAACAAAAGGGGCACCAGTGTGAAAGGCCAGCCACGCCCGGGCCGCTTCACAATCCATATCGCCAGCCAGATAAATCGGTGTTTCCGTATCGCAGAGCGTCAGCAGAACGGCGCCCATCGCGGGCGACAGCGGGGCAGGTGGTGCTGCCCCTTCGATATCCTGAATGGTGCCCGGACGCGCCATGGCCTCCATCACACTGCGAAAGGCGTGGGCTGACCCGATGGCTGGATCGGCAAAGCCGCCGGACAGGGTGTTTGCCTGCATCAGTCTTCTCCTCGGGTCATGGTAAAGAAATCAACCTTTGTCGCGGCAGCCTTGGCCGCGCGGGCGGCTTTCATGGTGGCCATCCCTGCTTCCAGAGGCTCAAGGACCGTCTCGCGCAGCCTACTTGCCATTGCGGTCTGCATAAGCGCATCGACTAGAGCGGCGACCTCGGCATCTGCTTTGCTACGTCCTTGAATATAGCTGTGCCCGACTTCGCCGGTTTCCAACGTCAAAGCGCAGCGGGTTATAGTCATCTCGCCCAGATTGAAGGGTGCGCCGGTGGCACCAGCGCGTGCTCGGACCATCGTGGTGCCAATCTCTGGTGCACGCAGCCACGTAATAGCAGGGCGCGATATTTCAGCATCCAACAATGCGGCCACACGGCCGTTGGGCGCTTTAGCCAGCAGACCCATCCACGCCTTACGGCGATTATTTTCGCTCACAGTGTCTTTCATCTCGACAACTTGTCTCTTTCCTATACAACTATACATATCTTATCATATTGATGTCCTCATGACAGAAGAGTTTTGTGAAATTTGCGTGACAGTTCTGACAAAACCCCGATCTGGAAGGCCATCGCCAATGCATTGCGCAGTGACTTGGCTGAAGGACGTTATGTGCCGGGGGACAAGTTGCCGACCGAGGCTGCGCTGGCAGACCGCTTTGGCGTGAACCGCCACACGGTGCGCCACGGGATTTCGGTATTGGTTGAGGAAGGGCTGGTGCGCACCCGTCGCGGTGCAGGGGCCTTTGTTGCGGCCACGCCGACCGACTATCCTATTGGTAATCGGGTGCGGTTCCACGAAAACCTGATCGCCGCAGGCCGCAGACCCGAAAAGCGCATGCTCGCGTTGGACGAGCGCGCTGCGACGATTGGCGAGGCTCAGGCGTTGCAAATCGAGGCGGGCGATCCGGTCTGTGCTTATCATGGGCTTTCATTGGCAGATGGTCAGCCAATTGCCGTATTTGAAAGCCTGTTCCCGATCCTGAGGCTCCAAGGAATTACCGCGGCATTGACAGAAACAAGTAGCGTCACCAGAGCGCTGAGTATTGCCGGTATCGATGACTATACGCGGGCCTCAACCCGGCTCACGGCTGTCCGCGCTACTGCAACCCATGCGCTGCTTTTGAATGTTGGTGAAGGCGATCCTTTGCTGAGATCGTCAAGTGTCAATACATGTGCGATCGGTAAGCCAGTAGAATACGGTCGCACCTGGTTTGCAGGGGATTGGGTCACACTGACGCTAGAAGACCAAAAAGTGATCGAAAAGCCCCTGCCCGAATAGACAGGGGCCAACAGGGCCGCGTGATACATAAAGAGGGAGGACCACCGTATCAGGAAAAAGCAATCAGCCTATTCAAACCCCATGCAGTTTGCGTAGTAGGTTACCGTTGCAGGCCAATCAGAGAATATTCCTACAACACCAACATCCTGCGCCAATGCGTCGATGTATTCATACATGACTCCGTCGCTGTCGGTCAGATCCGAGATCGACTGGTAGTACCATCCGCCGCCGTCCTTGAGCGGGCCAAACCGCTCGATCGTCCATGTGATGATCTCAAGCCCTGCTACTTTGGCTTGCAAAACCAGCTCTGACGGGACGATTTCCCCGTCAGCAGATGTGGTCACCAACATCCATGTCGGAGATGCGATGTAGTTCACACCCATCGATTTCAGCTCTTCCATGGTGTTCGGCCATGTGCCCGCATCCATCTGGGAATGGCCGTCGGTGTCGTATTCATCTATCAGATAAACAGCCTGCGCGCCAAATTCTGGCTCTGCTTCAATCCAATACAGGACGTCTTCCAGATTGAAGGACTGCAACCAGACATCGGACGGTGGAATATCTGCTGCCTTATATTCATCGACCAGTTTTTGCGCATAGTCGGCTTGGGCAGACCCGTTGAACGGCATTTCGATGGAAGGTGCTTTAAGCTCTGGCGTTAACTTTGCACCGAGAGAATGGAAAAGTGTGATCGACCCGGCTTGGGTCATTAGCGTTGCGGGCTCCGCTGAATAGAGATCCCGACGCCAATCTGCTGTTTTTTGCAAATAAGCTTCTAGCGTGGTCGCAGCTGCGTCAGCCGCATCCATTTTCGGGGTCAGTGTCCGGAACTCGGCCAGCGTAATCTCGGACGTGCAGCATTCTGCTGAGGCCGAGGTATCAGTGTTGGCCGTTGTAAAGGGTTGCACGCAAGTATCCGCCAAGGGGCTTATCAGAATGTTCGTGGTGGTGTGCAAATCATTTTGCGCATGACGACACACCAATTCAAGGTCTTCCGTAAAGGTTACGTCACATTCTAGTGTGCCAGCGCCCATGCTTGCAGCGGCAACATTGGATTCGACGGTATGTTTGGGAAACTGCAAAGGCGCGCCACGGTGCCCGATTGAGAACAACGAAGTTTACCCTTCTTGAACCATGCATTGGCTGTACCTGTCTTTGAGGGCACCCTCCTTCATCTAATCAATAAGGTAGTAGGGGCGCGGACTATATTCTACGTTTTCAACCGTTTGCGCTACGGTGGGCAGAACCGCACAGTAAGTCAAAATAAAGACAGCAGTATTTCGCATTTTCTTCTCCATAATCATGTTATGGCGATCTACAGGGACGAACGTGACAGGGCCGTGATTGTTCTGTAAAAGTTATTATTCCATCTGCCAGAATTCGAAGGCCTGATCCCTCACAACCCGCCGGTAAGACTGACTAAAGCCAGTCTGTGGTAGTTTGCCGGTCAAGACCTTACCGCAGTGTCACAAAACCTTCACTTTTAGCACGACAATACTTCATATACCCGAGAAATATGGAAATAACGATTCCTAACCGCCTTTCGACACTTGGCCATCCCCAACGGCTGCCGCTATTCCGGCCGCTGATGCGACGCGATCCCGATTGCGTTCCGGCGACGGAATTGGCGCAGGCACTTGGACTAAAGCCGAATACTCTGTCGACCTATGCGCATGCGCTGATGCAAGCTGGTTTGATCAGCCAACAGCGTATTGGCAAGTCTTTGCGATATGCCATCGACATGAAAGCCGTTCAGGAGACCTTGGATTATCTCCTCCGGGACTGTTGCAGGGGAAGGCCCGAGATTTGCGTCCCAAAAACATCTTTCAACCCTGTTAAATACAGACCCATTGCAAAGCGCAGATATAACGTGTTGTTCATATGTACCGCCAATTCCGCACGGTCTATCACTGCAGAAGCCATTTTGCACGACTTCGCGGCGGATCGTTTTACTGCTTATTCAGCAGGCATCAAGCCTCGCTCGGAACTGAATTCGTTTGCACTCGAGGTGCTGGAACAGAAGGGGCATGATGTATCAGTCCTTAGTTCCAAGAACATTTCTGAGTTCCAAGGGGCGGATGCCCCAAATTTCGATTTCGTCTTCACCCTCTGCAATCAGGCGGCCAATGAAGAATGCACCTTGTGGTCCGGTCAGCCTATCAACGCGCATTGGGGGCTGCCTGATCCGGTTAAGGTTGATGTTTCTGATGCAGAAAAGAGTCTCGTCTTTCACCAGACCTACGGCGCGCTACGGAACCGCATGATTGCTTTTTTAGCTTTGCCCCTTGCTTCGTTGGACCGTTTGTCCTTGCAAAAAGCTGTCGACACGATTGGCCAATCTACTGACAAAGGATCACAAATATGACTGTTTACGCACTCAACGGCCTAGGCCGCATCGGCAAGCTGGCCTTGAAGCCGCTGCTGGAACGGGGGACAAAAATAGCATGGATCAATGACGCAGTGGGTGATCCCGAGATGCATGCCCATCTGTTTGAGTTCGACACCGTCCACGGCCGCTGGAAGGCCAATTTCGCTCATGATGAGGGTAGCGTGACAATTGACGGCCAGCGTCTGCCGTTCATTGGCACCCGCGACATCGCCGCGCTGCCGCTGGATGGTGTTGATGTGGTGATCGACTGCACTGGTGTCTTCAAAACAGAGGCAAAGCTCGCCCCCTACTTTGACGCAGGCGTAAAGAAGGTGGTTATATCTGCGCCGGTCAAGGACGGTGACGCCGCCAATATCGTATACGGGGTGAATCACGACATCTACGAACCGGACCGCCACCGCATTGTGACCGCAGCAAGTTGCACGACCAATTGCCTTGCGCCAGTTGTAAAGGTCATTCACGAAAACCTGAGGATCAAACATGGTTCTATCACAACGATCCACAATGTGACTAATACACAGACCATTGTGGACCGTCCGGCGAAAGACCTGCGCCGTGCGCGCTCTGCCCTGAATTCCCTGATTCCGACAACCACTGGCAGTGCAACTGCCATCACGCTAATCTATCCGGAACTGTCGGGTCGCCTGAACGGTCATGCTGTTCGTGTGCCACTACTTAACGCGTCGCTGACCGATTGCGTCTTCGAGGTCGAGTGGGAGACCACTGCTGAAGAGGTCAATGCCCTGTTCAAGGCCGCAGCTGAGGGGCCGCTGAACGGCATCTTGGGTTATGAGGAACGCCCGCTCGTTTCCACTGATTACACCAATGATGAAAGATCGAGCATTGTCGATGCGCCTTCTACCATGGTGATCAATGGCACGCAGGTGAAGGTCTACGCGTGGTATGACAACGAGATGGGTTATGCGTACCGGCTGGTGGATGTGGCCTGCATGGTCGGGGACAGTCAGTGACCGAAAGCGCCACGCGCCCCGAAGGCCTTTCGGCCTATATCGCGGTCACGGCGGCCTACTGGACGTTCATGCTGACCGACGGTGCATTACGCATGCTGGTGCTGTTGCACTTTCATACGCTGGGCTTCTCTCCGGTACAGCTGGCCTATCTGTTTGTCCTGTATGAAATCGCGGGCGTCATCACCAATTTGGGCGCAGGCTGGATTGCCGCGCGGTTCGGCCTGACGTCGACGCTGTATGCAGGACTAGGGTTGCAAGTGCTGGCGCTGCTGGCCTTGGCGCAGCTTGATCCGGGCTGGGCGATTGGCAAATCGGTCGCCTTTGTTATGCTTGTGCAGGGTGCAAGCGGCGTGGCGAAGGACCTCGCCAAGATATCGTCCAAATCCGCTGTCAAATTGCTTGCACCATCTCAGGACGGAGCTCTCTTCCGCTGGGTGGCAATTCTGACAGGGTCCAAGAACATGGTGAAGGGCACAGGATTTCTGCTGGGCGCGGTTTTGCTGGCAACGCTTGGATTTGTCTGGGCGGTGTTGGGCATGGCCGCGATCCTTGCCGCAATTCTGCTGGCCGTTTTGATTGCCATGCCGCCGGGGCTACCCAAGGGACGCAAGGACACGAAATTTTCTGAGGTGTTTTCAAAATCTCCTAACGTGAACTGGCTTAGTGCGGCGCGGGTGTTCTTGTTCGGAGCGCGGGACGTCTGGTTCGTTGTCGGCATACCGATCTATTTCTACGCTGTGCTGTCGGATGGCACAACCGAAGGCAATCGCGCCGCATTCTTCATGATTGGGACGTTCATGGCCGTTTGGATCATTCTCTATGGCCTTGTTCAGGCCAACGCGCCACACATACTGCGGGCAAGCCAACGGTCCGAGGCGGACCTGATTGGCGCAGCCCGTACATGGGGCTGGGGCCTCGCCGCGGTTCCAGTAATGCTGACACTTGCGGCTGTCACCGCCACAGAGCAGCAAATGTGGCTCACCCTCGCGCTTGTCATCGGTTTGCTAATCTTCGGGGCGGTCTTTGCGGTGAACTCATCCTTACATTCATATCTGATCCTGACTTTTACAAAGGCAGAGCGGGTCACGATGGATGTGGGCTTTTACTATATGGCCAATGCGGGCGGACGGTTGGCTGGAACCTTGCTGTCGGGCCTGACTTATCAGGCAGGTGGTCTGGCGCTGATGCTGGGTACTGCGGCAGGGATGGTTGCAGCGTCGGCGATCACGGTGGGTTTCTTGAAGCGAGGAGAACACTGAGACATAGTAGAGCCACGAAAATTGACTTTGCCCCACAATTGCTGTGGCACGTCAGACCTTGTGTTTTTCTTCAAACTCGAATCCGTAGGCCAAATGGCCAATACTTCGGGGTGAAAGTCCATATGTCTCGTTTCTGAGAAAGTCCATCATGCTCTGCGCATCATCGGAGAAAGTGGCAATCGTTGCGGGCGAGATTGGCGCGCCGATTGCGATCTGCACTGGTTTGTCGGTCCTGCGCCGAAACTCTTTCAGCAAGAGCGCCACACGCAGATTATAATGGATATGGCTGGCCAACTGAAACAATCGCGAGTTCTGACCGTCAAAGAAGACCGGAACCACGGTCGCATTTGATTTTGTAATCATGCGCGCTGTGAACCGGCGCCAGCCGGGATCAAATGGCCGCTGGAACGGTTTTGCTGCGGTCGATACGGTCCCACCGGGAAAGACGCCTATCGCGCCGTCTGCCTTAAGAAATTCCAAGGCCTTCGCACGGGTCTCCAAGTTCAGCTTTATAGCTTCTCTAGTGTTGTCAAAACTGATGGGTAGAATAACCCGATTAAGATCCGGCGCATCCTGAAATACACTATTTGCCAGAATGCGGAAATCCCCACGCCGCGTGGACAGGAGGTATCCCATGATTAATCCGTCAAGAATACCAAAGGGATGATTTGCGACGGCAACCAATGGACCCTCTGCGGGAATGTCCGCGATAGCGCCCGAAAAAACATCAAGGCTTAACCCATATCGGCTGATCATGACTTCCCAGAAACTGCGGCCCTGCGCAATTTCGACATCATAGTCTTGCGCCCGCTGGATTAGATGAAGTCGGCCGGTTGCATTCTCGATCAGCTTGATGATTGCTTGACCAGAACGTGATTGTGCGGACTTAGCATAGGAAACCTGAGAACGGTCATGTCTATCCATCTGCTTTGACCCTTATGATACTATTACCGTTTCCTAGCGGCGGAACGCTACAACTTTGTGACATCTGATGTCAGATCGTGCCCTCGTAGCGCTCCAGAAATTCCTCGGCGCTGAGGTTGCGAAAATCATCAAGCGCGTCGCGCAGGCGTGCATGAGGCCAATCCCACCATCCAAGCTCAATAAGTCTGTCAGCAACCCGTGGTTCAAAACGAGGACGCATCGGGACAGCGGGGATGCCTGCCACGATCATGTAGGGAGGCACATCCTTTGTCGCAATTGCACTACCTGCGACAACTGCCCCGTGGCCGATGTTCACTTCGGGCCTGACCTGCGCGCCATGGCCAAGCCATGTATCATTACCAATCACCGTGCGAAGGCTGCGCCTGTGGGCGAACCAAGCGTCATCGTGATCTGCATCTTCGAAATAATCGGCCGAGCGATATTGAAAGTGATGCAAACTTGCTTTTTCCATCGGGTGGTCCGTGGCACCGATCCGCACGAACGCTGCAATGTTCGAGAACTTGCCCACGGAGGCATTGGCAATGTCGGCAAATCGGTCGCAGTATGAATAGTCATCCATTTCACAATGAGCCAAGCGGCTACCGCGTCCGATTTCCACATACTGTCCGAATGTTGCATCTGTGATCTGGCAATCGGGATGAATAAAGGGGACATCCGGTTTCAATCTGGTTGCATTCAAAACGCTCATTTCTCGCCATTCCGCTGAAAGAACTTGCCGGTCTGCTTAAACTCAAGCGTTTCCGCAAGTGCGACGATCCCTGCTGCGAACTCACACGGGGTAAGATCCGCCTCTGCCCCACCCATATGGGTTTTCTCCCAACCGAGATCGACAAGCACGACGGCCATGCCGTTAGGGTGCAAGTCCGTCGCCAGGCTTTGCATGACCTTATTTGCCCCAGCCTTGCAGGTGCGGTATGCAATACGATCTGATTTGGTATAACCCATATATGACATCTGACTTGAAACTGTCAGGATACGGGGCCTGCTGCTACGCCGCAAATGATCCAGACAGGCCGTGCTGACGGCCAAAGCGCCAGCGACATTGACCGCAATTGTATAGGCCATTGCAGTCCAATCCATATCGGTTGTAAGGCTGTCCGGTCCGATAATACCTGCATTATTGATGACAATATCAATCGAATGGTTGATCGCTGATATCGCGTCCTGGACTTGCTGGGGATTGCTAACATCAAAGATGACATCGTCACCCTGTCTCGCACGCGAGGCGCGCAGCACTTCATGCCCAAAATCCTCTGCACGTGCAGCCAGTGTCGCGCCAATCCCCCGGTTGCTTTCGGTAATCAGGATGCAGGCCATTAGTCCTTGCGCCCGATCAGCTTGCCGCGCAGCCAGCCCGAGAACCAGTCCATGAACATCACCATGGCGATGATCAGGACGATATAATAAGCGACTTCTTCCCAGTCTTTCTGGGTCTGGATTGCTTGGGTCAGCATAAGGCCGATGCCACCGCCCGTGATCGCGCCGATGATGGTGGCAGAGCGGGTGTTGGATTCAAGGAAGTAAAGGATTTGTGCCAGAAGCACCGGTACAATCTGCGGTATAACGCCAAAGCGATAGCGTTGGAGCGGCTTGGCTCCGGTCGAGGCGACGCCCTCGATTTGCTTTTGATCTACGTTTTCCAAAGCCTCCGAGAAAATTTTGCCAAAGGTGCCGGTATCCGTGATCAGGATTGCCAATGCGCCAGTAAGCGGGCCGGGGCCAAAGGCGCGGGCCAGAACCACCGTCCAGATCAGCGCATCGACACCGCGCACAAAATCGAACAGGCGGCGGGTGGCAGCGCGCACTAGCATGAACGGCGAGAACCGTTTGGCTGCTAGAAAGCCCAACGGCAGGGCGATGATGGCTGCCCCCATCGTTCCAAGGAAGGCCATCAGGATCGTCTCGCCAATGGCCCAAGCCACATCCTTGTGCCGCCACATGGCGTTGTTCCACCAGTCGGACATCGCGCCCGAGATGTTTGATCTTTTAGGGTCCAGACGGTCTCCGAACAATAGCGTGCCAAGGCCGTGTCCGTAGTAGGGGCTGTCGAGCGTGAACCAGAACAGCTCCCAACCGGGGAAATAATTGAAAACCTCGGTCCGAGCGCCCGTCAAGGTAATGCGGCCTTCGGGCGTGGTGATGCCCACGCGGCGGTCCGAGGCGGAAATCCAATCGGGCAGATCATCGGGCAGGTTGGTCGTGACGGTTCTCCCCTCGGCCTGCGCCTCGATCAGTTGGAAGCCGGGAATTTCGATCTCGGTCCGGTTGCTTGGTAAATATCGCACAATATGCTCGCGCCCCAGATCAATGATGATAGCATCATCACCGGTCACCCAGTCAGGTCTGTGACCTTCAGGGTAGCGACCCTTGCGCTCTCCTTCGACGGCATAAGTGATCTCTCCTAACCGATTGTCCCGGGTGACATGCACCTTGTGGGACCAGCTGTCGGAAGCCAGCGTCACGGCGTTTTTCATATTAGCGCGTCCGGCAAGACCAGGCAGGTCAAACGCGAAGAAGATATAGACGAAATAAACTGCAATTACCGAAGGTATGCCAAAGCCGATCAAGCGCTTGCGCTGAAAGAGCTTTTCGGCCTCAAACTTGGTCGCGTCCAGATCAATAGTGGTCATTGGCCTTGTCCCTCAGTCAAACGATTACGGTAGCGGCTGGACACTTGATCGAAGAACACGATCGTGCCGAACAGAAGGATAAAAATCGCGGCCGCTTCGTCAAAGCGGCCCGGTCCCCAAGCCATGGAATTGCGCAGCTCATAGCCAAGACCACCCGCACCGACAAAACCTAGGATGGCAGAGGCACGGATGTTAATCTCGAAGCGCAGCAGCGTGTAGCTCACGTAGTTCGGTGCGACCTGCGGCAGCACACCTAGAAGCATCCGCTGCGACCATGTTGCGCCTGTGGAGGCAAGCCCTTCGACAGCTTTCAAGTCGGTGTTCTCTGAAACTTCGGAGAACATCTTGCCCAGTGAACCGGCCGTATGGATGGCAATTGCGATCATTGCGGGAACGGGCCCACCGCCCAGCACAAAGATCAGGACCAGCGCGATGACGATCTCGGGCACGGCGCGCATGATATCCGAGATGCGGCGGAACAGGGGGATCATGCGTGGCCATTTGGCAAGGCCACGCGTGCCGAGCAACGACAGGAACAAGCCGCCAATAGCCCCGATGAGGGTCGACACAGCGGCGATATTTATTGTTTCTACCAAGGCGGGAAAATACTTAACGATGAGGGCAGGCAGATCGGCGCGCTTTTCCCATGCCTCTGAAAGAACATCGGCTGGGTAGTCGCCGATCTGATGCAGTCCATCCCAGAAACCGCCAGCGTTGCGGTCATCTGCGACATTGAACCCGGAAACCATCAGAACGATGAAAATCAGAAGGGTGAGACCGCCATAGAGCCTGCGGCGCTGTACCTGCGCCATATAGCTGGCTTGAATGTCGTCTACGTGGTGTGGCGCGCCACTAAGTGATATATTTGCCATCCTGAACCCCGGAGAAAGAAATACCGGCAGCCCCAAAGGGCTACCGGAAACATCAAGGAAATGACTTAGCCGCCTATTTTTGCTTTGCGGGCCTCAACGATGGATATGTAGGTGTCGTGTGTTACCGGCTGGAAGCCAAGGGTATCACCTGATGCAACACCGTAGGCGCATTCAGGATCTGCTTCGTAAAGGCCATCAATCAGCGCAGTCATTTTTGCGCGGACATCTGCGGACAGGGCCTTGCGCAAAACGATGGGGCCTTCGGGAATGACTTTGGATTTCCAGATTTGAACCATTTTGTTCATATCGATGAGACCTGCATCAACAGCTTTGCGCAGCGCACCGGAGTTGTAGCCGTCTTCCCAGTTGCCCTGAGCGTCAGCCCACGTCACGCCGCCGTCGATATCACCATTATTGACCGCAACTATCGTCTGTTCGTGCCCGCCGGTGAATTTGACTTCACCGAAATATTCCCCGCTCTCCATGGTAACGCCGTCTTTGTGCTGCGGGATCTCGATGGAGGGGATTAGGTAGCCAGAAGTCGAGTTCGGATCACCGAAGCCGAAAACCTTGCCTTCCATGTCGTCAAGCGAGGTCACGCCGCTGTCCTT
>ERZ802824.765-NODE-765-length-17578-cov-30.8239_pt1 | contig 17578 bp, 12 predicted proteins | sample MGYA00345650_ERZ802824 | MGnify/ENA primary metagenome ERZ802824 (study PRJEB30503, sample SAMEA104212361) | marine metagenome | biome: Westerlies Biome; feature: [SRF] surface water layer (ENVO:00010504) within the epipelagic zone...; material: water... | reverse complement strand
TCAAATATGCGCCCATGACCTTACTATTCTCAATTAAATTATCTTCGAATAATAAGTCTAGAGCTTTTGAAGCAACTTTTGCAGCTAATGGATTTCCACCAAAGGTTGAGCCATGAGAGCCGGGATTAAAATGGTTCATAACCTCCTTAGAGCTCAAGAATGCTGATACAGGAAGCAGTCCTCCTCCTAATGCTTTCCCAAGAATTAAACCATCTGGTTTAATATCTTCATGCTCAAATGCAAATAATTTTCCAGTTCTGCCAAGGCCAGACTGAATCTCATCAAGAATAAGTAAAACATTACTTTCACTACAAAGCTCTCGTAATTGCTTAAGCCAACCTGATTGGGGAGTAATAATGCCGCCCTCGCCTTGAATAGGCTCTACAATAACAGCACATGTATTTTTATTAATTGCATTTTTTATAGACCTTATTGAATTTTCGCAAACTTTAGAGCAATTGCATTTTGAGCTACAGTACTCTGCTTGAATAAACCCTTCTGTAAAAGGCCCAAAACCTTTTTTGTATTCTCTATCTGAAGAAAAACCAACGATGGTCGTAGTTCTTCCGTGAAAATTTCCTTCTGCAACGATTATTTCAGCGCAATTTATTTCAATGCCTTTTGTAAAATAACCCCATCTTCTTGCAGCTTTGATAGCAGTTTCGACTGCCTCAGCTCCAGTATTCATCGGAAGAACTGATTCAAATTTACTTATTTTTGATAGTTTTTCTATGTATTCAGCAAATGGCTCTGTATAAAAAGCTCTTGAGCTTATAGCTAGTTTTTGAGCTTGATCTGAAAGAACTTTTACTAATTCAGGGTGGGAATGCCCATGACTTACTGCTGAGTATGCAGACATCATATCTAGGTACTTATTTCCATCTACATCCCAAAGATATACACCCTCTCCTTTATTAAGAACAATAGGTAAAGGTGAATAATTCTTAGCACCATAAAGAGCTTCTTTTGAAATTAAATTATTTTGTAAATCAGTTACCATAATAGTATTCTACTCGCATTAAGATTATTCATATAGGGGAGCTTCATGAAAAATCAATCAACAAATCATCTATTTATGATAGAACCTGAGGTCTTTTTTTCTAATGAACAAACCTTAGAATCAAATCATTATCAACATGAAAATGATAAGACAATGCATGTAGATGATATTAAGAAAAAAGCTCTCATTGAATTTCATGCGCTAAAGAAGCAAATCGAACAAAATGGTATTTCTGTTACTTCAATGAAGGGAATCTCAGAATGTCCTGACCATATCTTTCCAAATTGGTTTATAACCTTTGAAGATAAAACATTTCACCTTTTTAGTATGAAAGCTAAAAATAGAAGATTAGAAAAAACAAAAAATATGGTTGATTTTTTATTACAAGACTATGATTTATCTTGTGATTTAACTGAGTTTGAGAGTAAAGATCAATTTCTAGAGGCAACAAGTAGTATGGTTATTGATAGAGTAAATAAAATTGTTTATGCCTCAACCTCTCCAAGAACTAATGCCGATTTAACAACGAAATGGTGTCAGGATAATCACTTTGAACTTGTGTTATTTGAAACAATTAGTCATAAAGGTGATTCGATATATCATACAGATGTCTTTATGTACGTTGGTCAAAAAGTTATTGGTATTTGTTTCGATGTCATCCTTCCAAAGTATAGGGATATTGTGAGAAGTAAAGTTTCTAAACACCATGATGTTTTTGAAATATCAGAAGAGCAGATACTAGATTTTTGTGGCAATAGCCTTGAAGCTAGAAATAATGAAAATGAATTATTTCTAATAATGTCTTCTAGAGCTTTTGAAGCCCTAAATAATGTTCAAAAAGACCAACTTTCAAAATATTATAAAAAAATTATTCATTCGGATTTAACAACTATTGAAAGATATGGCGGAGGTTCTGCTAGATGTATGTTAAATGAATTATTTTAGAGTTCTTTAGCCCACTTCGCTGTTGTTTTAGTTCCACCTAGTGGAAAAAAATGAACTTGTTCAATATTAAAGTCATTATGATTCTCTTTATATTCTGCTAACTCAGTTATTATGGTTGTTGGTTCATAGGGCATTAATAACTTAGTTAAATCTAGCGCTCTTTTTTGAAGAATTTTAATTGAAGCTCCAACTCCACATTCTATAGAGTATCTGAGCAAAGTTTGAAGTTTTGCAGGACCTGCGATGCCAATATGTATAGGTAAATCGATACCCATAGCATGAATATCATTTGCCCATTTAATGACTGTATTTGAATCAAAACAAAACTGGGTCGCAATAGCAATTTTAGCATCTGTTCTTTTTGCAAATTCATTTTTCCAAGAAAGAGCTTCATTAACATTTTTATTAGACTTATCTGGGTCTATATCTTTATTACCCTCAGGATGACCAGCAACATGAATTCTTTTAAAATTAGCTTTATCAAATATTCCAGTTTCAATTAACTGAATTGAAGAGTCGAAATTACCATAGGGCTTATTGGCACCTCCTGCTATTACAAGAGCTTCTTCGACATTAGCTTCATTTGCGTATTGATTAATCCATTCACTTAAAACATTTTCATTTTCTATAATCCTTGCTGGAAAATGCGGCATAGGAACAAAACCTTCATCGGTTATTTTTTTTGCGGTTTTAACCATATCTTCGATTGGTGTTCCTTCAATGTGTGCAATATAAATACGTGTATTGTGAGGAAGCACATCAGAGAAGTTATCTATTTTGGCGGCAGCATTTGGCGTGACTTCTATTGAGTAGCCATCAAGAAATTTATTTATTGAACTATCTACCATAAGGGTATTAAAACATAAAATACTGGCGGAGAGTGAGGGATTCGAACCCTCGAACCAGTTACCCAGTTACCTCCTTAGCAGGGAGGCGCTTTCGACCACTCAGCCAACTCTCCGAAATTGATGAAAGATTATAACTCTTTGATAATAAAAAAATACCTAATTATCTATCGAATTCTATTTGCATACCTAGTGGTATATCTTCTTTGACCTGACCATCTTCAAAAGCTATATGCCCATTACAAATAGTCATGTTTATAGATGAATTAAATGTTTTACCTAAGAATGGGGACCAGCCACATTTATATAAGATATTTTCTTTTGTTACCTGATATTTCTTATCAATATCTAAAACTACAAGATCGGCATAGTAGCCTTCTCTTATAAAGCCTCTATCTTTAACCTGGAATCTTCTAGCAACATTATGAGTAGATTTTTCAACTATAGTTTCGAGACTTAAAATACCTTTATGATAAAAATCCATTAGTATTTGCAATCCATGTTGAACCAAAGGCAGTCCTGCTGGTGCATCTTGGTATTTTCTCATTTTTTCATCCCATGTATGAGGAGCATGGTCAGTAGCAATAATATCAATCTTGTCTTCATGAAGAGCTTTTATAAGTGCCAGCCTGTCTGATTCTTCTTTAATTGATGGATTACACTTAATTTGATTACCGAGCTCTGCATAATCAGTTTCGTTAAAATGCATATGATGAACACATACTTCAGAGGTTATTTTTTTGCCATTTACAGAACCTGGTGTAAATAATTCCATTTCTTTTTCTGTTGTTAAATGAAATACATGCAAGTCGGAATCATATTTTTTGGCTAAGCTAACTGCAAGAGAGCTAGAAAGATAACAACTCTCGACATCTCGAATTAAGTGATGATGTTGAGCTGATAAATCATCGCCATATTTTTCAAGGAATAACTTTTCATTATTTTTTACGGTTGTTTGGTCTTCGCAATGAGTTACTACAATAAGTGGAGAATAATTAAATATATCATCAAGCGCATCTAAACTATCTACTAACATTTCTCCAGTAGAAGCCCCCATGAAAACTTTGAGTGCAGCTGCTTGGTTAATATCGACTCTTTTTATTTCTTCTATATTGGTATTGCTTGCTCCTAAATGAAAAGAATAGTTAGACCTAGATTTGGTGCTAGCAATATCAAATTTTTTACTTAAATTTTCATTGGTAGTAGTTGTAGGATTCACATTAGGCATTTCAAAATAACTAGTAACTCCTCCAGCAAGACCGGCTCTAGACTCAGTGGCAATATCACCTTTATGGGTTAAACCCGGTTCTCTAAAATGAACCTGATCATCTATTAAACCAGGTAACACATATTTACCATCAACATCTACAATCTTTTTGGATTCTGAATCTATTGAAGCTTGTATTAGTTCAATTCTGTTGTTCTTAATTGCAATATCAGACTCAATAATTTTGTTTTCATTTACAATCTTGCAATTTTTTAAAATCAAATCATACATACTATTTCTCCAATTCAAATTCGCTATGAAGAGCATTGACTGCTTGATCAGTTTCTTTCTCTTGAATAACAATTGTAATTTTAATTTCTGATGTACTTATCATTTGAATATTGATTCCAGCTTCAGACAAAGCCTTGAATGCTGAACTTGCTATTCCCGCATGAGTTCTCATACCAACTCCAACTAAAGAAACTTTAGCAATACTTGAATCAATTAATAAATCATCAAATTCTAAGGAACCTTTAAGGCTTTCTATAACTGCTGTAGCAGCAATTTCATCCTCTTTTGATACTGTGAATGTGAAATCAGTTTTACCATTAACGCTTACGTTTTGAACAATAACATCAACTTCAATATTAGCATCACTTAAAGGTCCTAATATTCCAAAAGCCATTCCTGGTGTGTCACTGACGCCATGAAGTGTAAATTTAACCTGATCTTTTTGAAAAGCTATTCCAGAAACTAATCCATTTTCCATATTATTTTCCTCAAGTGATATTAGAGTACCATTTCCAGATTCAAAACTGGATAAAACTCTTACTGGTACCTTGTATTTATTTGCAAACTCTACTGCTCTTATTTGAATTACCTTTGCTCCCTGGCCGGCCATTTCAAGCATCTCTTCCATGGTAATAGTATCTAATTTTTTTGCCTTAGGAACTATTCTTGGATCGGTTGTATAAATGCCATCGACATCTGTATAAATGTCACATCTTTCTGCTTTCATTTGTGCTGCTATTGCCACTGCTGTTGTGTCAGACCCACCTCTTCCTAATGTAGTTACATCTCCAGACTCAGTAATTCCTTGGAATCCAGTAATAATTGGAACAACTCCTGCATCTAATGTTTCTTGAATTTTATTACCATCTACTTCTAATATTCTTGCTTTTGAATAAGTATTGGTAGTTTTCATTGATATCTGTGATGCAGAAAAAGATTTAGCAGGAACACCTATTTGCTGAAGAGCCATAGCTAAAAGAGCAGCACTTACCTTTTCACCGGTTGATATAAGAGCATCAAATTCTCTTTTGCTGGGATTATCCCCAAAGCTTTTTGCTAAATTTATCAGTCTATTAGTTTCGCCACTCATTGCTGAAACAACTACAACTATTGAATTTTCTAGAGATGCTTTTTGAACTATCTTAGCTACAGATGCAATCCTTTCTTCTGAACCAACAGATGTTCCTCCAAACTTTTGAACTATGATATTAGACATATTATTTTTAGTTTGCGATGGATTTTACTGAATTTAAAATAGATGTCACGAATTCATTAATATTTTTGGTCTCGCCAGCACCTTGAGCAAAATCTGGCCTTCCACCACCCTTGCCATTAAGTTGTTCACACAGCAAAGAAACGATATCTTTTGCAGAAATATCTTTAGTTAAGTTATCTGTTACACCTGCTACAACTGCAACTTTATCTCCAATTGCATTTAGCAAAATAATACAACCTTTTGAAATAGAGGTTTTTTTATTATCGACCATTCCTCTTAAAAGCTTATTGTCTTGGATAGAAACCTGCTCAACATGTAAAACCCAATCATTAATCTCATGAGATTCTGATAAAACAACTTCAGCAGATTTTACTGGTGCAGCTCCAGATTTTTTGAGTCTCTTATTCTCCTCTATTAATGCTTCGACTTTTTCAAGCATAGCATCTGATGGAACATTTAACTTTTGCTGTAAAGAGTCATTTACATTTCTTATTTCATTGATGTGTTCGAGTGCTTTCTTTCCTCCTAATGCTTCTATTCTTCTTACTCCAGAAGCGACACTAGACTGGCTAGTAATAACAAAAACACCTACATCTCCTGTTCTTTTAATATGGGTACCGCCACACAGCTCAACTGAAAAAGATTTATCGCCCATGCTTAATACTCTTACTTCATCTTCATACTTCTCACCAAACAATGCTTGAGCTCCTGAACTAATAGCATCATCCAAATCCATAACTTCAGTTTTAACTTCAAGATTATTTAAAGACTCTCTGTTAACTATTTCTTCAATAGAAGATATTTCGTCCTTTGATAGTGGTTTAGGATGAGAAAAATCAAATCTAAGCTTAGATTCATCTACTAGAGACCCTTTTTGCTGTACATGATCCCCTAGAATCTGCTTTAAAGCTGCATGCAACAAATGAGTTGATGAATGATGAATAGCTGTAGCCGATCTTTTATCTTTTTCAACACTCATATTAATTACATCACCATTTTTTAATGAACCTTTATTTATAATAGCTTTATGTAAAAAAACTTTACCTTGTTTTTTACAATCTAAAATAGTACCAGTTGTATTGCCAGATATAAACCTACCAGAATCCCCTACCTGTCCTCCAGACTCTCCATAAAACGGTGTTCTGTCACATGCGATAAAGATTTCTTCAGACTCTTTAGCTTCATCAACTCTATCTTGATCTTTCCAAAGAACTAAAATCTTAGATTCTGATTCCAGAGATTCATAACCAAGAAATTCAGTCTCATCAACACCAGATGCAGCAGGCAATGAAGAAACAAAACTACTTCCTGCCTTAGATGACTGTTTTTGTTGATCCATACAAATAGTGAACCCTTCTTCATCGATTGTTAATCCTTTCTCTCTAGCAATGTCTGCAGTAAGGTCGTATGGAAATCCAAAAGTATCATGAAGTTTAAATACAAGGGTTCCAGATAAAACTTTACCGTCAAGATTACTGATAGCTTCTTCTAAGATATTAATTCCTTTATCAAGAGTTTCAAAAAACTTAATCTCCTCATTTTTAATGGTTTGAGTGATGTGCTCTTTTTTCTCTTTTAAAAGCGGATAAGCTTCATTCATTAGCTGGTCTAAATCTGAAACTAATTCGTGTAAAAAAGGTTTAGTGGCTCCCATCTTATAACCATGTCTAATAGCCCTTCTTAATATCCTTCTTAAAACATAACCCCTGCCCTCATTTTCTGGAACGATTCCATCAGCAATTAAAAAACTGGTTGATCTAATGTGGTCTGAAATAACTTTATGTGACTCATTTTGATTATTACCTAAAACTCTTTGAGATGCTTTGATTAGATCCTTAAATAAATCTGTTTCATAATTTGAATTAACGCCTTGCATAACTGCAGCAATTCTTTCCAATCCCATGCCTGTATCAACTGATGGTTTTGGAAGAGGAGTCATTTTCCCCGAATCATCTCTATTAAATTGCATGAAAACTAAATTCCAAATCTCTACGTATCTGTCACCCTCATCACCCTCAGATCCAGGAGGCGTTCCTTCTATATGATCTCCATGATCGTAATATATTTCAGAACATGGGCCGCAGGGTCCTGTGTCACCCATTGACCAAAAATTATCTTCATCACCCAGCCTGACAATTCTTTCAGGATTAACACCTATTACTTCCTTCCATATTTTTTCAGCCTCATCATCATCCTTATATACTGAAATCCATAGCTTATCTTTTTCAAGAGCCAAAACATCTGTTAAAAACTCCCAAGCATACTTAATCGCATCTTCTTTAAAATAATCACCGAAACTAAAATTACCAAGCATCTCAAAAAAAGTATGGTGCCTTAATGTATAGCCTACATTTTCAAGATCATTATGCTTGCCGCCTGCTCTAATACACCTTTGAGAAGTAGTTGCGCGCACATACTTTTTCGATTCAGTTCCTAAGAAAACATCTTTAAACTGAACCATGCCAGCATTTGTAAATAATAAGGTTTCATCATTAGCTGGTATTAGCGGGCTTGAGTCTACAACTTGATGCTCTTTAGAGTTAAAGTATTCTAGAAAAGCTTGTCTTATATCGCTTGTATTCATTCTTAATAAGTTGCTAATTTTTTATATTTTTTATAGTTTTCTATATAGTGATTTGCTGCAAGTGAAACCATTTTTTGTTCTTCGTCACTTAAAGTTTTTTTTATCTTTCCTGGGACCCCAACAACCATTGATCCATCGGGAATTTCCATTCCTTCTGTGATTAATGCTTTAGCTCCAATAATACAATTCTTGCCTATTTTAGCTCCATTTAAAACAACAGAACCAATACCAAGCAAGCTTCCATCTCCTACTTCACACCCATGAAGCATTACCATATGGCCAACTGTCACATTCTTACCTATTAGGCACTGATAACCTGGATCAGTATGGATAACAGAACCATCTTGAATATTTGACCCTTCTCCAACAACTATAGGCTCATTATCTCCTCTAAGAGTGGCATTAAACCAAATACTTGTATCTTTTGATAACTGCACATCCCCAATAACCACTGCATTAGGTGCAATATAAAAATCATCGCCTACTGTTTTTAACTTTTTATCACCTAAATCAATAATCATAATGTTCTCGAATTATATCTAAGTCAGCTTTTACATCAGCATCAAAACAAATGTTTAAAAAATCTGCAGTGATCATTGCTGTAAGACCCCATATAGTTTGGTCATTATAAACCCAACTTGGCACTATTACATTTGTATTCTTTCTATCTATTTTATGTTCACGAGCATTATTCAATAAAAAATCCAAGGGCACTGTAAATGTGTGAGCTATTTCAGCATTATCTATAAAATTTTGTCTCTTAGTTATAAGCCCTACAAAGGGATTAACTTCAATTTTATGCTTGGAAACTAAATAGTGAAGTGATCCAAGATATTGAACGTCATCAACATTTAAATTAATTTCTTCATTTGATTCTCTTAAGCTGGTTTCGTATAAATTATTGTCTCCTTCTTCCCATTTTCCACCAGGAAAACTAACTTCACCAGAATGTGTAGAAACTCTTGTAGATCTTTGTGTAAATATAATTTCTGGGTTTTCAATAAATTCATCATGATACAAAATACCTATAAACACCCCTGCTTTTTTGAGTGAAGTTGGCTCAATAGGATTTAGTTTTTCAAGCTTTTGCTTTATGCTGTCTATCATCAAGATAAGTTTAACTTCTTAAGCAAACTTATACTTTAATTAGGACTAAAAAATTGAAATATTGCTCAAATTGCGGAAGCTCAAAATTAGAATTTATCATCCCTGAGGGTGATCATCTTAAGAGATACTGCTGCTCTGAGTGTGGAACTATATTTTATACAAACCCAAATATGATCGTTGGAGCTTTATGCATAAGAGACAATAAGATTCTCATGGCTAAAAGAAATATTCATCCTAGAAAAGGATTGTGGACACTGCCTGCAGGGTTTATGGAAAATGGAGAAACGCTTGAAGCTGGTGCTTTGAGGGAAACTATGGAAGAGACTGGGTCTGAGGCAAAAGCAATAATGCCATACACAATGTTCAGTCTCCCTCATATTAATCAGGTGCACTTATTTTATTTAGCAGATTTATTAGATGAGAACTTTGGTCCTACTTCGGAGTCCATGGAAGTCAAACTCGTCACTCAAGAAGAGATTCTATGGAATGAGCTAGCATTTCCAACCGTTGAAAGAACTCTAAAGTACTATATTGAAGATAGTAAAAATAATGAATTTATTTTTAGAGAAGAAGATATAACTCTTTGGAAATAAATTAATCTAAGAAACGTTTTGCGTTTATAAATATTTGCATCCAAGGTGAAAATTCTTGCCAATGATTGGGTCTCCAGCTCATTTGTAACTTTCTAAAAACTCTTTCAGGATGAGGCATCATTATGGTTACTCGACCTTCAGCTGCAGTAATTCCAGTAACTCCATCGACAGAGCCATTTGGATTTAGTGGATAAGTTTCTGTATTTGTTTCTTTTGAATCGACAAAATTTAATGCGACTTGGTTGTTTAAAATTAAATGGTCAAGATCGTTTGGATTGAATTTAGCATGACCTTCTCCATGTGCAGATGCTATAGGCATACTCCAACCCTCCATTCCCTGCAGGAGAATTGAATCACTTTTTTTAACTTTTACTTGAGCTAATCTAGCCTCGAATTGATCAGATAAATTCTTTTCAAATGAAGGCCAATATTCAGCACCCGGAATAATATCTTTTAATTTAGATACCATCTGACATCCATTACAAACTCCAAGAGTAAAGGTTGAGGTGTTATTAAAAAATGTTTCGAATTGATCTTTTACTAAATCATTATGAATAATGGTTTTTGACCAGCCACCCCCAGCACCTAAAACATCTCCGTATGAAAATCCTCCACAGGCTGCCAGACCATTAAAGTCTTTCAAGTTAACTTTATCATCAAGCAAATCCTGCATATGAACGTCGACTGCCTCAAATCCAGCTAAAGTAAATGCAGCTGCCATTTCCATTTGACCATTTACACCCTGCTCTCTAAGAACTGCTACTCTTGGTTTGGTTTTAGAGATATTAAAACTTTCTAATGTTGTTTCATCAAAGGATTCATTAGAAAAAAGACCTGAATAGTCTTGATCATCTAAGAGGTTTAATTCTGAATCAGCAATTGATTGATTGTCTCTTATTGCTTGAATAGCATGACTAGCCTCTCTCCAATATTTTTCCAAAGTGATAACTGATTCCGAAAAGAAATTCTCCAGTTCATTGCCAATGCTGATGTCTTTGTTGTCTGAAATAGAACCAATAATTTTTGTAGATAGATCGATAGAAGATAATTTTTCTTCAATAATGTCGATTTCAGAAATAGCGACTTGCATTACCAGACCCAATTCTTCAGAAAAGAAATACTCATTTAAATTACTTTTATTTAATTCCTTATCCGTAATTTTTAGGCCTACTTTTTTTGTAAAAGCCATTTCTAGTAGACTTGTTATTAGGCCTCCATCAGATACATCGTGAAGAGCTAATATTTTATTTTGAGACACCAATTCCTGAATAGAATTAAACATATCTTTCAATAAACTCATGTCATCAACATCTGGTGTTTTGATAAAATTAGATCGGGTAACTTCTGAAAAAATTGATCCAGACATCCTGGTGTTATTGTTCAGTTTTACATAGATTAGCTTTGATGGAATTTCTGTATTGAGTTCTGGTGTTACAGCATTTCTAACATCTGCTACTGGTGCCATTGCGGTTATAACTCCAGACAAAGGACTCTTAACAACTCGCTCAACTTCTCCATCTTCCCACTTTGTTCTCATGGACAAAGAATCTTTTCCTACTGGTACTGAGATATTTAGATCTACACATGATTTGGAGAGAGCTTCAACACCATCTCTTAATGCCATATCTTCAACTTCCTCTCCTGTAGCAGCCATCCAATTAGCTGATACCTGAACCTGATCTAAACCTTTAATTAATACCCCTGACATGTTTGTTAAAGCTTCTGCTATTGACATCCTCATTGAGGCTGCTGGGTTATTCACTGCAAGTGTTGGCTTTTCTCCAATAGTTAAAACTTCTCCGCTATTAGAAGTAAAGGATCTTAAACTCATAGAGTAATTTGAGACAGGCACTTGATATGGGCCAATAAATTGATCCCTTGCTACCATACCCCCAACTGTTCTATCCCCAATTGTAATAAGGAAGGATTTGCTTGAAACTGTTGGGTGACGAAGAACTTTCTTTAAACTATCATCAAATTCAAATTGGGATGCATTATCCTCATCCATATCAGCTGATTCAGATTTTGAGACTGTCATATCAGTTATAGGTAAATCACCAAAAAGCATTGATAAGGGGACATTTACCGGATACGAATCTGTTTTTGAATCAAAAAGTTTTACAGACTTTTCAGAGGTTGTTACTCCCACAAATGCATAAACACATCTTTCTCTTTTGCAAATATTTTCAAATGCTTCTTTGTTTTTTGGATGAACAGCTAATACATATCTCTCTTGAGATTCATTGGACCAAATTTCCATTGGCGACATAGATTTATCTGAATTAGGAATTTTATCAAGCTCGATATAGACACCAAGATCTGAGTCTTTTGCTAATTCTGGAATGGCATTAGACAGACCACCAGCTCCAACATCATGAATAAATTCTATAAAACTATCGTCTTGTGATGAGCATATATTAATAACTTCCTGACACCTTCTTTCCATTTCCGCGTTATCTCTTTGGACAGAAGCAAAATCTAGATCCTCATCACTATCTCCAGAAGATACTGAAGAAGCTGCCCCACCTCCTAGACCAATTAACATAGCAGGACCACCAAGGACAACAACATGATAATCCTCAGTAATTTGTAATTTAAAATTATTTCTATCTCTTATTTCACCAATACCGCCTGCCAGCATTATCGGCTTGTGATAACCAAAGGCTTTATTTTCAGTATTAAATTCTGTTTCATAAGACCTAAAATAACCAAGAGTGGATGGTCTTCCAAATTCATTATTAAATGCTGCAGCTCCGATTGGAGCTTCAATCATAATATTTAAAGGAGAGGCTATTCTTTCTGGTTTATGCTCATCACCCTCCCAACTTCTTTCAAGGTTTGGAATCCTTAGATTAGAAACATTAAAACCAACCAAACCTATTTTAGGTTTTGCCCCTCTTCCAGTGGCACCCTCATCTCTAATTTCTCCACCAGATCCTGTAGCAGCTCCTGGATAAGGAGAAATAGCTGTGGGATGGTTGTGTGTTTCTACTTTAATAGTTGAATTAAGTTTATCTTGAACAAAGGTGTAATCATTTTTATCATCTAGATGAAGTCTTTCCACTTCTTCACCTTCTGTAATTGCAGCATTATCTTTATAAGCTGAAATAATTCCATTTGGAGACTGCTTGCTTGTCTCTTTTATAAGATCAAAAAGGCTATTATTCTTAGAAGCACCATTAATTGTCCATTTAGCATTGAATATTTTATGCCTACAGTGCTCAGAATTAGCTTGAGCAAACATCATAAGCTCAGCATCTGTAGGGTTTCTGGCTACTTTTGAATAAAAATCATACAAATATTCAATTTCATCGTTACTCATAGCAAATCCAAAGCTTTTATTTGCATCTTGAAGTGTTTTTAAGCCTCCACCAATAATATCTATGACACTAACTGCCCTTTGCGGATCAATATTTAAGAAATCTTTACAATCTTCATAGTCAAAATAAATAGATTGTGTCATTCGATCAAAAAACATTGATAAATCTAAATCAGCGTCTTTGGAAAAATTAGAAATATGAATCCCATAAAACTTTTCTACCCTAGTAACATTTTGGATACCAACATTTTTAATTATGTCTTCGGTTTTAGATGACCATGGAGAAATAGTTCCAGATCTTGGACCAACTAAAAATGAAAAAGTCTCTAATGAATCATTAGCATTTAAAATATTTTTTAAATCATCAAGATTTAGATCTTGATTTTTTGAAGCTAAAATATAAATTTCATTAGAGCTAATTTCAGCATTTTGAGTATTGATTTTGTTGAAGTCGAAGTTGAGTTGCTCTAACTTGGAGTCTGAAAAACTTTTCTTGCCCTGCAATATAAAGGTATTAGTCTTTGACACTTCTCTCAGTCTGAAATATTGTATAGAACAATTATAAAGTCTTTTCTAAAAAATAATTAAAAATGGGGAATATCTTTAAAGTTTTTTTAAGTCTTTCAGCTTTGACTGTCTTGTCTTCATGCGACGTTTTTTTAGCTCAAAATGATGATGGTTTTGAGTGCGAATCTAATCTTGAAAAAGTCTATGAAAAAACTTCTTTGAATAATTTTGAACAAACAAAATTTAAAGATCTTCTAGCCAATAGATTTCCAAAGTATAGAGAAATGTTTGAGCAGGCTTCTACACAAACCACAATTGATTCTGATCTTTTGGCTGCGATTTCTTTTCAAGAATCTCAGTGGGACCCAAGAGCAAAATCTAACATGGGTGTTAGAGGGATGATGATGGTTACTCTGGAGACGGCTGCTATTGTTGGGGTTGAAAAAAGATTAAATCCTGAACAAAATATTAATGGTGGTGCTAAATATCTAGCAATGCTTCAAGACCGAAATATATATGGAAAAACAACCGCAGATCAATTATCTATATCACTAGCTAAATATAATATAGGGCCAACAAATATCATTAATATTGCAAAAGAAATTGATAAAGTACCTGAGGAAATTACTTGGCCTGATATAGAAAATAAGCTTGAGAATATTACTGGTGAGGATGTAAATCTAATTGATGTTAATGGATATTCTAGAGGACAACAGGCAATAGATTACGTTCACAGAGTTAGTAGTTATTACAAACTTTTAGCAGCTCACTCCTGCACTCATCCTAAAGATCAATTAACTTTCTTTTAAGGAATTTCATCTTATCTCTGCATTGCGCAGCTTTTTCAAATTCCATATCTTTAGCATATTTATACATCTCATTTTCAATCTTTTCAATGGACTCACTTAAGCCTTCAACTGAGTCTTCTTTTATTTTAAAAGGTAGAGATTTTTCAATATCTTCCTTCTTAACTTTTGCTTTTCCTTTAACAATTCTTGCACCTTCCATAATGTCTTTAACTTTAGTATTTATAGATTTGGGAGTGATATTATTTTCGTGATTATATTTTTCTTGAATTGATCTTCTTCGATTGGTTTCAGCAATTGCTCTCTCCATAGATCCTGTCATTTTGTCTGCATATAAAATTGCTCTGCCTCGAAGATTTCTTGCTGCCCTTCCAATAGTTTGAATCATGGTTGTTTCAGATCTTAAAAATCCTTCCTTGTCAGCATCCAAAATTGCAACCAAACTTACCTCAGGAATATCTAATCCTTCTCGAAGCAAATTAATTCCAACCAGGACATCAAACTTTCCAAGTCGAAGATCTCGAATGATTTCAACTCGCTCAACAGTGTCTGTATCTGAATGCATATATCTTGCTGCGATTCCATTTTCATCAAGATAGTCTGTTAAGTCTTCGGCCATTCTTTTTGTCAGAGTTGTAATTAGAACTCTTTCTTTAAGAGCAACTCTGTCATTACATTCACCAATTACATCGTCAATTTGAGTTGATGCAGGACGAATTTCTACATCTGGATCGGTTAAACCTGTTGGTCTGACTAGTAATTCAACCAAATTATCTTGGTGTTCTTCCTCATATCGGCTTGGTGTAGCTGATACATAGACTCTTTGAGGTGCTAAAAGCTCCCATTCATCGAATTTTAGGGGTCTATTATCCATGGCTGATGGCAGTCTAAAGCCATATTCTACAAGGGTTTCCTTCCTTGAGCGGTCTCCTTTGTACATAGCACCTATTTGTGGCACAGAAACATGAGATTCGTCTATAAAAACAATGGCATTTTTGGGTATATAGTCGAATAAACAGGGTGGAGACTCGCCTGGATTCCTTCCAGATAGATATCTAGAGTAATTTTCCACACCTTGGCAATATCCAAGTTCTCTCATCATTTCTATATCGTAATTAGTCCTTTCTTCAAGCCTTTGTGCTTCAACCAACTTATTAATTGATCTTAAATACTCCAATCTTTCTTTTAATTCATCTTTAATACTATCAATGCAATTTAGAACTGTTTCTTTAGGGGTTACGTAATGTGTTTTTGGAAATATTGTTGCTCGTGGCACTTCATTGATAATTGCTCCTGTTAGAGGATCAAACCATGATAGTTTTTCTATCTCATCTCCAAACAATTCAATTCTTAATGCTTCGCTATCAGAATCTGCAGGATAGACATCAATCGTATCTCCCCTCACCCTAAAAGTAGCTCTTCTAAAATCTAAATCGTTGCGTGTGTATTGCAAAGAAGAAAATCTTCGCAATAGATCTCTTTGATCAATAATATCTCCTCTATCTAAATGAACAACCATTTTGAGATATGACTCTGGTGCACCAAGACCATATATCGATGAGACGGTTGCTATTACGATAGTATCTTTTCTCTCTAGTAATGCTTTTGTTGCAGATAGCCTCATTTGTTCGATGTGCTCATTAATAGATGCATCTTTTGCAATATAGGTATCAGATGTTGGTACATAAGCTTCGGGCTGATAATAGTCATAGTAGGAAACAAAATACTCTACTGAGTTTTCAGGAAAGAAATCTTTAAATTCACCATAGAGCTGAGCAGCCAATGTTTTGTTGTGAGCCATGATGATTGCAGGTCTTTGTGTCTCCTCAATAACCTTGGCCATAGTGTAGGTTTTACCTGATCCTGTGACCCCTAATAGTGTCTGATGTAAAAGTCCATCTTCAAGCCCACTAACTAAACTTTTAATAGCGCCAGGCTGAGATCCTGCTGGCTCAAAATTAGATACTACCTTTAATGCTTTTGTCATTTACTTATCTATTAAAAATTACTTATAATGCACATCCGCGTTCCCGAATAGCTCAGCGGTAGAGCAGTTGACTGTTAATCAATTGGTCGTTGGTTCGATCCCAACTTCGGGAGCCACTTAAGCTCTTATTGTACATTCATGATCATAAATTTTTTGATCAATTTATAAAGATTATCCCTTGTATTAGAAAAAGAAGTTTTTAACTGCTTTTCTGTATAGGTATCATTTGCAGGATCTTCATTCATCCAATGAAGGCTTTCAGCTTTGCTTGGCAATACAGGACAAACCTCTTCTGCACACAAAGTAATTGCAAAATCTAAATTATCTATAAAGTCTTTATCTAAATCATCTGTAGATTTTGAATGCTGATCGCGAATATCTATTCCAATATCATCCATAGCAATCACTGCATTTGGGTGAACTTCTCCCGAAGGTATTGAACCAGCGCTTTGTATATTGTGTTCTTTACCAAACATGGATTTAGCAAGACCTTCTGCCATCTGGCTTCTTGCTGAATTTGCAACGCATAAAAAAAGTATATTCATAATCTTAATTGAGGAATAATTTAATAGAGAGTATCTTATAGTTAATAGGAGTAATCAATATTGTGAGAAAACAATTCGATGTTAATTCGATGCTTAAGGGTCTTCATGGCAAATTAGGTGATGAGGATTATATTGAGCCATTAGAAATTCTCATTAATTCTCTTAATAAACACAATAAATTTAATCGATTTGGAAAAATAGCTTTCAACCATCAATTAAAAAATAGATTGATAATGAGAAAGATGCTCAATGAGCTTCATTTGAATAATAATTTTGATGAGCTCGCTGATCCTGTTTTTGTAATAGGTTTGCCAAGGTCTGGAACATCATTACTTTTTAATCTCTTATCCTTAGATGTAGCTCATAGATCGCCAATGTATTGGGAAATTATGCATCTTATGCCACTTACCAAAACTAAAGCAGCCAGACAAAGAAGAGAATTTAAAACGAATACTGAGCTGAAGTTAGCAAAGACTATAATTCCAAAATTAAGAGCAATTCATACTATAAGAGCAACAACACCCGAAGAGTGCCAGCAAATTGCAACTATGAATATAAGAAGCTTTGTATATATGTGTATGGCAGATGTACCAGAATATATTGAATATCTAAAAAATACTTCTTTT
>ERZ802824.759-NODE-759-length-17641-cov-21.4334_pt1 | contig 17641 bp, 19 predicted proteins | sample MGYA00345650_ERZ802824 | MGnify/ENA primary metagenome ERZ802824 (study PRJEB30503, sample SAMEA104212361) | marine metagenome | biome: Westerlies Biome; feature: [SRF] surface water layer (ENVO:00010504) within the epipelagic zone...; material: water... | reverse complement strand
TCTAAAATTGAAAAAGAAAAAGATATGGTTTTTTCAAAATGCATAGGTAATAAAAATTGTCCAGCACAAAAAAAAGGCGCCATAATTCATTATGTAAGCAAAAAAGCTATGGATATACAAGGAATAGGAGAAAAACTTATTGGACGGTTAGTCGACGAAAGTATCTTAAATAATATTTCTGATCTTTATAAGTTAAATAATAAAATTTTGAAAAATTTTGTTATAAATACTGCAGTTAGAGAAGATAGTGGAAAAAAATATGAAATAACACTTAAAGAAAAATCTATAAAAAATATTCTAAAATCAATCGAGGATAAAATGGAAGCTAAACTCAGTAATTTTATTTATTCATTAGGAATAAGTGAAGTCGGAGAGGTTACAGCAAAAATTTTGGCAAACAAATATCATTCTATAGATAAATTATCAAAAGCAAAATATGATGATATTATAAAGTTAAAAGACATTGGTCCAGTTGCAGCATTAAATATTTACAATTTTTTTAATGAAAAAAGTAATTTAGATATTATTAATAAAATTATGAATAGCGGTTTAAAGATTATAAATAATAATAAAGCTAGAACTAACATATTAAATAATGGAGTATATGTTATAACTGGAAAGTTAAAAAATTTATCAAGGCAAAAATTAAGTGATCATATACTTGAAAATGGAGGAAATCTTTCGAATACTGTTAGTAAAAAGACAACTGCATTAATCGTCGGTTTAGATCCAGGGTCTAAATTAGATAAGGCAAATAAATTAGGTATTAAGATTATTTCCGATGATGAATTTTACAAGATAATAAAATTATGAAAAATTATATACACAAAACAGCTATGGTCGACAAAAAATCAGAAATTGGAAATAATGTTTCAATAGGTCCTTATTCCATTGTACATTCAAACGTAAGAATTGGAGATAACACGATTATTGAGTCAAATTCTGTTATTTATCCTCATACTGAGATTGGAGAGAATAATAAAATATATGATCATGTTATTATTGGGTCTGACCCACAAGACTTAAAATTTGATATAAATATCAAAACCCATGTGCAAATACTTGATAATAATATAATTAGAGAATATTCATCTATTCATAGATCTACAAAAGAAGAAAAACCAACAAATATTTTTAGTAATACAATGATTATGAGTAATTGTCATGTAGGGCATGATTGCTTAGTTGGTAATAATGTAATTATGAGTAATATGAGCATGCTCGGAGGACATTGTATGGTGGAAGATAATGTGGTTTTAGGTGGAAACACTTTAGTTCACCAAAACGTAAGAATTGGAAAGCTTGCAATGACAGCAGGGGGGTCAAGAGTATCAAAAGATGTTATACCATATATGCTTCTAGGTAGAAGTCCGGTTAAACATTATTGCTTAAACAAACTGGGAATAAAAAGGTATGGTGTTGATGGTGAAAAATACGCAGTCCTTGAAAAAGCATTTAAAAAACTAAGGAAGGGCGATGACCTAGACAGCATTCAGCCGATGACCGAAGACTTGCAATATTTAATAAGTTGGTTTAGTGTAAAAAGTGAGAGGGGTTGTCACTCATTTATATAAAAATTATGGAAATATTGTGAAATGTTAGTTGTAATATCACCTGCAAAGAAACTTAATGAAAACTGTAAAAAAAATGTAATATCTAATTTTACAGTCCCACCATATTTAGAAAATTCTAAAAAAATCGTTAAGGCTTTAAGAACTTATTCTGCTAATAAATTATCTAAATTAATGAATATTAGTGAAAAAATTTCATTACTTAATTATGAGAGATATATAAAATGGTCATTACCATTTGATGAAAGTAATGCTCACCCAGCACTTTTATTATTTCAAGGAGATGTATATAGGGGTATCTCAGCAGAAGATTTTGAAAAAGAAGATTTTTTATTTGCGCAGAAATCTATAAGAATACTTTCTGGTTTATATGGAATAATTAAACCTCTTGACTTAATTCAGCCGTATCGATTAGAGATGGGTACACAGATCAAAATAGGAAAACATAATGATTTGTACGAATTTTGGGGTGATGATATAACAAATGCTATTAATAAAGATAAAAATAATGATTACTTAATAAATTTAGCTTCTGTAGAATATTTTAAATCAATAAATAAGAATAACTTAAAGTCAAAACTAATAAACATTTTTTTTAAAGAGAAAAGAGATGGGGGATATAAAATAATTGGTATTCACGCAAAAAAAGCAAGAGGTCTAATGAGTAGATTTATTATTAAAAATAAAATAGTTAATCCATTAGAACTAAAGAAATTTAGCGAAGATAGATATAATTTTAATAAGACGCTCTCTACAGAATCTGAATGGATATTTACTAGGTAACAAATTGCATATTCATATATTAGGAATTTGTGGAACATTTATGGCGGGTCTAGCAGGACTAGCTATTCAAAAAGGCTATAAAGTTACTGGACAGGATAAAGCATATTACCCACCAATGAGTACGCAATTAACTTCATTGGGTATAAAAGTCAATCAAACAGAAGACATAATAGATGATTTAGACAAATGTGATGCGGTAATAATAGGAAATTCTCTATCAAGGGGAAACAAGACGGTTGAATATATACTTGATAAAGGAATAGAGCACTATTCAGGCCCAGAGTGGATAAAAAATAATATACTTAAAAATAAGTATGTTTTTGTTGTTTCAGGTACACATGGAAAAACAACTACAACATCAATGTTGATAAAAATTTTACAAGAATCTGGCAAAAATCCTTCATATTTAGTTGGAGGAATATATAAAGATAATGATATAAGTTACAAGTACACAAGCTCAGATTATTTTATTATAGAAGGTGATGAATATGACACATCATTTTTTGATAAAAGATCAAAATTTATTCACTATAAACCAGACGTATTAATAATAAATAATTTAGAATATGATCACTCTGATATATTTGAAAACATAGATCAAATAAAGAAGCAATTTCATTTTCTAATAAGAACTATGTCAAAAAATAAGAATATTATTTATGATCATGAAGATTTCCACACTCTATCACTTTTGTCAATGGGATGCTGGTGTAAAAAAATACCATATAAAAAAATCAAAAATATTAATAATGTTATTGGAGACCATAATTTAAAAAATGCTAGCGCTGCAATAGCAGCTGCAGAAATAATAGGAATTAAAAAAAATGATAGTATTTTGGCCCTAGAAAATTTTTCTGGTGTAAAAAGAAGGCTTGAGCTAATTACCAATAAAAATTTTATTCTATACGATGATTTTGCCCATCATCCAACAGCAATATCAGCCAGTATAGAAGCTATTAAAACTAAGCATCCTGGAAAAAAGATATTTGTATTTTTTGAAATTCGCTCAAACAGTATGATATCAGGCGCACATAAAAATAAATTGATAGATTCATTTAGTGAAGCTGAAGAAGTATTTATATATTGTAAAAATAATATTTCTTGGTTTCATGACTCTATTAAATGTAAAATTTACAAAGACTTAGATACGATTTCAAGTAAAATAATCGCTAATATAGAAAATGTTGATATTGTTATTTTAATGTCTAACGGCGATACTTCTTACATTATTAAAAAATTAAACCAATTATGAAGAAAAATATACCAATATTTCCGTTAAGCTCAATAACTTTTCCTGGTGGTTATATGCCATTAAGAATCTTTGAAACTAGATATATAGATATGGTGAAAGATTGCGTTAAAAATAACACTGGCTTCGGAATTTCTTTAAGTAAGCCAAATAATATAGATTATTACGACGTAGGGACATATTGTAAAATTTCAGATTGGGAACAAATGGATGATGGTTTGCTAGGTATTACAATAAGAGGTAAGTATAGATATAGAATAACTAATTCTGGAGCGCAGTCAGATGGTTTAATAAGAGCAGATATAGAACATATGGATGAACCATCTTTTGTAGATGTACCAAAAGAGTTAATGCCTTATTCAGATTTTTTAAAAAATATATTAGAACAATATCCAAAATTTTATCATGATGAAGCTCCAAAATATTTTACAGAATCGGGATGGGTTGGTTCAAGGCTAGCAGAAATATTACCTATGCCGCTTGATGAAAAACAAGTAATTTTAGAGATAGAGGATTATTTAGTTAGACTCTATAGGATTAAAGATTACATTGACTCAAAAAAAGTATCTAATTAAATTATAATTTTAGCTTAGAAATTTTTTTAAAAGCGTCATTAGCCATTTTTAGAGTATAATCTATGTCATTCTGAGAATGTTTACTTGATATGAAACCTGCCTCAAATGAAGAGGGTGCAAAATATATCCCTTTAGAAAGCATTATCTTAAAAAATTTCTCAAAAATTTTATTATTACAACTTTTAACATCTGTAAAATTTTTTATGCTTTTTTTATCCGTAAAAAAAAATCCAAACATTCCCCCAGCATATGTTGTTAGTAATTCAATATCATTTTTTTTTGCTAAGTTACTTAAGCCGTCCATAAGTTTTTTTGTTTTCTTTTCTAAATTTAAGTGAAAATTATTTTTTGATAATAATTCTAAAGTTCTGATTCCAGCTGTCATTGCTATAGGATTTCCAGACAATGTCCCAGCGTGATATATTGGGCCTAATGGAGACAGTTTATCCATATATTTACTTTTGCCACCGAAAACACCTACAGGCATGCCACCTCCAACAATTTTACCTAATGCCGTTAAATCTGGTTTAATTTTATATAATTCCTGTGCACCACCATTTGATACTCTAAATCCTGTCATAACCTCATCAAATATCAAAATAGACTTATATTTGTTACACAAAGTTCTTAATTTTTTAATAAACTTTAAATCTGGTATAACGCAGTTCATATTCCCAGCGATTGGCTCTACTATTACACATGCAATATTTTCTCCATTTTTTTCAAAACATTTTTCCAAATGATTAATATTGTTATATTCAAGAGAATAAGTATGTTTAATAAGATCTTTTGGTATACCAGGAGAGGAGGGAACACCATGTGTAGCAGCTCCAGAACCTGCATTTACTAGTAGAGAGTCTACATGACCATGATAACATCCTTCAAACTTGATAATTTTGTCTCTATCTGTAAATCCTCTTGCTAATCTTATTGCACTCATAGTTGCTTCAGTGCCTGAACTTGTCATTCTCATCTTTTCCATAGACGGAAAACTTTTTTTAATTAGATTTGCTAATTTTGTCTCTAGGATTGTAGGAGCCCCAAAGCTAGTGCTATACCTAATGTTTTTTTCTATTGCGGCTATGACTGAAGCATTTGCATGTCCAAGAATCATTGGTCCCCAAGAGCCAATGTAATCTATATACTTATTTCCATCTAAATCGTAAATATATGAGCCTTTTCCGCGTTTAATAAATACGGGAAGAGAATTAACATTTTTAAATGCTCTTACTGGAGAGTTAACACCGCCAGGGAAGACTTTTGCTGAATCAATAAAAGCTTTTTTAGATAATTTTGTTCTATTCATAATATATTTTAGAAATGTTTTCTATTTCATTGTTAGATGATAACCCTTTTGATATTGCAATTAAATCACAATTTAATTTTATTACATCATGGACATTATTAGTATTAATTCCACCAATTAAACAAATTGGAATTTTTAAAATTTTTGAAGCGTTCTTAACCGTAGAGATATCTAAGTTAATCGGGTTTAATTTTGTTTTTGTCTTATAAAGACTTCCAAATGAAACATAGGATGCACCAAGTTTTTCTGAAGATAAAGCAAGATTAATATCATTGTAACAAGAAACACCAATTATTTTATTTTCCCCGAGGGTGGATCTAACTGATGAAATATCTGCATCGCCAGACCCAACATGGACACCATCTAGTTCTAATTCATTAGCAAGATTAACATTATCATTTAATATTAATAAGCACTTGTGATTTTTACACAAAAATTTTATTTTCTTAATAATAGAAATATTTTTTTTAGAGAACGAAGATTTTATTCTTATTTGAAAAATTTTTATATTATATTTGATCATATATTCAACAGATTTTTCAAGCGATGAAAAATTAAAATTACTTTCATCTAAAATCGCATATATTCCTTTCAATAAAGACTCCTATTAAGAAGAAATTGTTTTTTTCCTTCTATACTAGATACCTCAATTACTTTCTTCATATAATTAAGAGCAATAGCAATAGACTTTTCAATAGAGTTATTATCGCTAATATTACAAGCTATAGCTGTTGAAAATGTACACCCTGTACCATGGTAGATTTTGCTAAATTTTTTAATATTGAATTCCTTCTCATTACTAGCTTCACTTTCTATTAGTTTTAACATTATATGGTTTTTTTTAAATTTATAGTCTGTTATTAAAATATTTTTAATATTTTCTGTGCTATGTTGTTTGTGAATCTTCTTTATAATATTATATTCACATTTATTTGGTGTTAGTAATAAAGCTTTAGGATATAAATTTTTAACGACAAAGTTTATATTGTTTTTAAATACAAGTTTTCTTCCACTTCCTGAATTTATGATCGGATCTATTATTATTGGTATGTTTTTAATTTTTTTATTTTCTAGAATTTTTAAAATTTCTTTAGAGGATCTTATCGATGGAATTAGTCCAATTTTTATTATATCAATTTTAAACTCTTTAATTAATTCTTTAAAACTACTGTATATATAGTTATTTGGCATTTTATTTACTTTTATTACTTTACTTGTATTTTGTATAGTTGAACAAGTTAAAATTGAAAGTGGGTGATAATTAAAGTAGCCTGCTGTTTCTATATCTGCAGTAATACCTGCACCACTTGTTGGGTCGTGTCCACCAATTATAAGAATGATTTTTTTCTTTTTCATTTTTTCTTTAATAAACTTTATATTTATATTCTATAGTATATTATAGCTTTAATAATTTTAATAAATAATTTCCGGAGTTTTTATGAAAGCAGTGGTATGCGGTTCTTTTGCCTACGATAATATTCTAAATTTTGAAGGTAATTTTGGTGATCATTTAATTGAATCAGAATTAAATAATATAAATGTGTCATTTCTCTGCTCAAATATGAGAAGAGAGTTTGGTGGATGTGCGGGTAACATTATATATAATTTAGTTAGTATTGGAGCTGATGCTATATCTCTTGGAACTATGGGTAGTGATGCTAATCAGTATATAGAATGGATGAAAAAGAATAAAATAAACACAGAGTATATAAAAATAATTAACGAAAGTTATACTGCGCAGGCTTATATAACTACTGATAACCAAGCCAACCAAATTACAACATTTCACCCAGGTGCTATGCAATATGCTGACCAAGTTAAAATTCCAACAGACCAAACAATATCTCTTGGTTTAATTTCTCCAGATGGCAGAGACGGCATGATACAGCATGCCAAACAGTTAATTGAAATGAATGTCCCTTATGTTTTTGATCCTGGACAAGGCATGCCTATGTTTAACAAAGAGGAGTTAGAATTTTTCACAAGTAATGCTTCATGGATCATTATGAATGATTATGAGTTTAAAATGTATTGCGAGATTACTAGTTTTACAGTATCAAATATTGTTCAGAATGATAAAATTTTAATCATTACTGATGGAGATAAGGGTTCAAATATTTTTAAAGGAAAATCGAGTTTAAGTATATCAACGCCAAAAATCGAATCACCAAAAGACCCTACTGGATGTGGAGATGCATACAGAGCTGGTCTTGTTTATGGTATAATGAAAAATATGTCTTTAGAAGCTATTGGGGAATTATCGTCAGCATTGGGTGCATTAAAAGTTCAAAGTTTTGGAACACAAAACCACACTATTAATAATGATATTAAAAAACTTTTATAACGTTATCTGAGACTAATAATTTCCCACTTATTATCAATTGAAGTTTTTTTTAGAATTTCATCGGGATCAACTGCAATAGGACGTGTGCAAAATTCCATTAATTTTATATCATTATGAGAATCAGTATAAAAATATATTTCTTTAAATTCAGATAGTTTATTAACTTTCATCCATTCCTGAACTTTTGTTACTTTGCCATCTTTGAAGCATGGTTCTCCAAGCATGTTCCCAGTAAATTTATTATTTACAAATTCTGGCTCACTTGCTAATAGGTGTTTAATATTAAAAAAATCAGCAGTTACTCTTGATATAAAAGAATTTGTCGCTGTAACTATTGCTAAAATATCATTATTATTTTTATGATAGTTTACAAGTTTCAAAGCTTTTGGAAGTACTAGTGGTATTATTTTTTCTTCAAAAAACTTTTCTCTTATATCCAATAATTTTTCGTAACTGTATTTAGTTAGTGGTTCATAAGAAAATAATGCAAACTCTTTTGGGCATAAGGTTCCATTTTTGTATTGTTCAAAAAAATTATTATTTTTCTCTTTATATATTCTTTGATCTACATAGTTATTTTCGACTAAAAAGTTACCCCACTCGTGGTCACTATCTCCTTTAATCAAAGTGTTGTCTAAATCAAAAAGAACTATATTCATAATGTTTATTTTATAGCATATCTCATATAATATATATTTATATATTAAATTTAAAAAAATACCTATGATTGATGAAAATGGATATAGAAAAAATGTCGGGATAATATTGTGTAATTTGGCAAACGAATTATTGCTTTGCAAAAGATTTAAAGAAAATTCATGGCAGTTTCCACAAGGTGGCTTTGAAGAAAGTGAATCGCCAGAGACAGCTATGTATAGAGAACTATATGAAGAAGTTGGTTTAAAAAAGAAAGATGTGAAGATACTTGGTAAAACTAAAAATTGGTTAAAATACGACTTACCAAAAAAGTACCAAAGAAAGACGAATAATAGGTTATGCGTTGGGCAAAAACAAATATGGTTTTTGTTGAGATTAGTATCTGATGATTCAAGTATAAATTTACGAAGATCAAGTAAACCAGAGTTTGATTTCTGGGAATGGGCTCCCTCCAAAAAACCTTTGGAAATGGTTATAGAGTTTAAAAAAGATGTCTATATTAAAGCTTTAGAGGAATTGATGCCAATTATTAAAGACTAAGAAAATGGTTTATAAATAACTAATACTGTAATTAGAATTAAAGCAATAACGGGAAATTCATTAAACCATCTGTACCAGACGTGAGAATGTTTATTTTTATTTTTTGAAAAATCTTTATATAGATTAATACACCATATATGGTAAAAAATGAGAATAACTACTAATATAAATTTTAATGCAAGCCATGTCTGGTTTAAATAAACAGGTAAATAGATATAAGTTAGAAAAATTCCAAATACAACAGTCAAAACTGCACTAGGGGTCATAATTCCATAAAGTAACTTTCTTTCCATAATAACAAATCTGTCGAGACTCAATTTGTCTTCAGCCATTGCATGATAAACAAATAATCTAGGTAAATAAAAAAGACCAGCAAACCAAGCTGTCATAAAAATTATATGCAATGTTTTTAGTAGCATCATATTTATCATTATATGTATAATTATAAGTAAATTAATAGTTAAAATTTAAAAAAATTTATTATAAGTAAATAGTTACATTGATCAAAGTAGGTTTATAAAACAATGAAAAAGCAAGACCGTGCAAGTCTAATACAAACAATTTTAAATAAAATCTATCCGAAAACGCCCATCCCTTTAAATCATAGAAGCAAATACGAATTATTAATTGCAGTGTTATTAAGTGCGCAATGTACCGACAAGAGAGTAAATGAAGTTACGCCTTTTTTATTCAAATTAGCAAATAATGCTTTTACTATGAAAGATATTCCAGTTGAAACGATATATAAGATTATAAGGCCTTGTGGCCTTGCACCAAAAAAATCGAGAGCAATTCAGCAATTATCATTAATTCTTACAGAAAAATACAATGGTAAAGTGCCAGAAAGTTTTGATGATCTTGAAAAATTACCAGGCGTTGGCCACAAAACTGCTAGTGTTGTAATGTCTCAAGGTTTTGGTTACCCAGCTTTTCCAGTAGATACCCATATTCACAGACTAGCTCAGCGGTGGGGTCTGACAAATGGGAAAAATGTAAGACAGACAGAAAAAGATTTAAAAAAATTATTTTCACAAAAATCGTGGAATAAGCTTCATTTACAAATAATTTTCTATGGTAGAGAGTTTTGCAGCGCAAGAAGTTGCTATGGTCTTGAATGCCAGATATGCAAAGCATGCTACCCAAGTAGAAAAAAAGCTATTTATACGAAAAAAGCATAACACCCAATCTTTACTTAATATTTTAAATTCTAAAGGTTAACCATTTTTATTAGCATCATATATAGTATTGTATGTATAATTATATCTAATTTTTAATGTTGAGATTTTTTGATGAGCACAATAGCAATAGTAGGAGCTACGGGTTTTACGGGTATAGAGTTAGTAAAATTATTAGAAAACCATCCAAAAATAAATCAAATTGATTTATTTTCTTTTAGCAATGCAGGAAAAAAAATAAAAGATTTTTCAAATGATATAGAAACTGAAGATATTTTAAAAGATTTTGCTACAATTAATTACAATGATTATAGCCTAGTATTTTTTGCATGTCCAAATGGTACAGTTATGAATGCTTATTCTGATTTCAAAAACTCGAAAACAAAAGTAATAGACTTAGCAGCAGATTATAGATTAGATAATGAAGAAGTTTGGGAAAAATATTATGGTCTTAAACATAAAAGTCCAGAGATACTTTCTGAGATAGTTTATGGTTTAACTGAATTAAATAGAAATAAAATAAAGGATGCAAAAATTGTTGCAAATCCAGGATGTTATCCAACAGCAGCCATAATTTCTCTTTTCCCACTATTAAAAGAAAAATTAATAAATGAAAATAGTATTATTATTGATGCAAAATCTGGTTTTAGCGGTGCGGGAAGAAACAAAATAGAAGCAGGATTAGATAAAAAAATTAATAATAATTTTATACCATATAATTTCTATAAACATAGACATAAACCCGAAATATCACAAGAGCTCAATAAAGCATCAGGCAATGATGTAAAAATAACTTTTTCACCACATATATTGCCAATATATAGAGGAATACTTGAAACAATATACGTTGATTTGAATGATGATATGTTGCATGTGGAGATTATAAATTTATATAATGAATTCTATAAAACTGATAGTTTTGTGAAAGTCAGTGAATCAGAATTTTCTGAGATTAAAAATGTTATTAATACAAATAATGTAAATTTATCATTTCACGTTGGTCAGGACAAGAAGCTAACAATAGTTGCTGTCATAGATAATTTGATAAAGGGAGCTGCTGGTCAGGCGGTGCAAAATATGAATGTTATGATGGGTTTTGAAGAAACTACATCATTAATAAAATGAGTAATAAATTTTTAAAAAATACTGATATGTATATAGCTTCTAAGAAGCAAATATATGCTAAATTTATAATTATTTTTATTTTGCTTATTTTAGCTACAAGTATTTTTTTATTTTATACAAAATCATTTATTCTTGAAAGTCTCAAAGACTCTTATGAAAGAAATATATCTTTAAATAATAAAATTAATTTATTGAAAGAAGATTTAAAAATAAAAGATAATCATATTGATCAATTAGAAATAAATAATGAAGAAATTAATAGTATATTCACTAAATATACAAATGCTGTAAAATTTAAAGTGGCTACTGCCGAAGGAATTAGGGATGAACTATTTACTAAAGAAGAGAAAATTTTAGAATTAAATCGAGAAATAAATTATTATAAGTTCTTACTAAGTGCAAAAAATAAAAATAATCTCATTTCTATAGAAGATTTTAATATAAAAATATCAGAATCCAAAGACTATATAGATTACTCTTTTTTGCTACTATCTAACAAAAGTGATTTTAACATCAAAGGAAGTTATAATTTGTATTATTACAAATATAAAAATAATACAGAGAAAATAAAAAATAAGAAAATATTCAAATTAAATAATAATAAAATTAATTTTAAAAACTATTTAAAAATTGACGGTAAAGTTAAAATTTATAAAGACACACAATTGGACGCTATTTTTTTAGATGTTAAATATAATGGTAAAATATATAATCATAAGTTCGTAATTAATTAATTAATTGATAGGGAATATGTATGGGTAATAAAATAAATACGCTTATTGGAGCAGATATATCTATTAAAGGTAATATATATTATGAGGGAACCGTCCATATTGAAGCATCTGTAGAAGGGTCGCTTGTGGCAAATAAGCAAAAGGACTCAAAATTATATATAAATAAATCATCTATTATTAAAGGTTCTGTGTATGCCACTAATATTGCAATCAATGGTACAGTTAATGGAAATGTGTATGCATACAAGCTTTTACAGATCGGATCTGATGCATTGGTTAAAGGAGATATCTACTATAACTCCATAGAAATGGAAGTAGGTGCAAAAATAGATGGTAGATTGGTTGTTTGCTCCACCGATGAAGAATTAGACCTACACAAAATAGATATTGAATCTAAGGAAAATAGTACTACAATTATAGATAATTAACGAAATATTGGAGAATGAAGTGTCAGAATCAACCCAAGTAGATTTAACTAATTATGAAAATAATGATTTATTGGTTTTCACAGATGCAGCAGCTGATAAAGTAAAAAACCTTATCGAAGAAGAAAAAAATGACTCGTTGAAATTAAGAGTATTTGTATCAGGTGGAGGGTGCTCTGGATTTCAATATGGCTTCACATTTGATGAAAATGTTCAAGATGGAGACACAAGAGTAGAAAAAAATGGAGTCACACTTCTAGTTGATCCAATGAGCTTTCAATACTTAACTGGGGCAGAAATAGATTACAAAGAAGATCTAGAAGGGTCTCAATTTGTAATTAAAAATCCTAATGCTACTACAACATGCGGATGTGGTTCATCATTTTCTACATAGGATCATAGATAGTGCCGATTAATAGAGGTTTATTTGACCCGGTAACGTTTGTGTAATCTAAAATAACGTTATTAACCCTTGACATCGCAAGCCAAGCAAATAATCCTGTTTCAACTGTCTTAGGATTGACACCTAAACCTGCTGTTGTATCAATAACAACTTTGTTGGAAAAAATTTTACTGGCTAATTTATCCAGATTATTCATTAAAGTTTTATTAAACGCACCACCACCACATACATATATTTCATCGCAATAAGAATAATTATCCTTAAGACTTTGTAATATAGATAAAGCTGAAAACATAGTTAAAGTTGATAGAATATCGCCTTTACTATAATTATTTTCAGTAATTTTTAACTTTTTACATATCCATTCATAACAAAAATATTCTGTTGTTGTGCTTTTAGGTGATTTCATTTTAAGATAATCATCTTCCATAAAGTTATAAAGTAAGCTATCTATAACTTTGTGCGAACTTGCCTCAAAACCGTCATTGTCATAGTTAACATTATAATTTTCTCTCATCCATGAATCTATTAAAGTATTTCCAGGCCCCGTATCATAACCAGAAACTTTATTATTTGAGCTTGCAAGAAGAGATACATTTGATATTCCGCCAATATTAAGAATAATTCTTTTTTTATCTTTACTTTTAAAAAAATAATCATGAAATAGTGGAGCAAGTGGGGCACCTTCTCCACCATTATCAATGTCATGCTGTCTAAAATCTGATATTACTTTGATATTTGTTTTTTTAGATAATATTTTTGGACTACCTAATTGTATAGATATATTTTGATTATTTTCTTTAAGATGGGAGATAGTTTGTCCATGCATACCTATAGCTTTAATATCAGCACTACTTATATTTTCTTTAAGTAATATTTCGTTTACTATAGATGCAAATTCATTTGCTATATCAATATTTAGGACGCTTTCTGTATGATTTTTTCTTAATTCCTTCAGGTTTTGTTTAATTTTATTTTTTATTTTTAAGGGATATTCATTTTCATAAAAAGCTAGTATTTCATAGTTGTCTTCATTAAAACGATATATTCCACAATCAATTGAATCCATGCTTGTGCCAGTTAAAATCCCAATATAAAGTTTATTGTCTGCCATTTACTATTTATATGCTCCTTTAACCCACGAGTAAATACTTTCATTCATTTTATGTGATAAGCGCATCTTTTTTATATTAGCATTACTTAGCTTTTTTCCTTTTTTAAACTTAACTTTAAGAGAATTTTTATGCTTGCCTCTCACACGAAATTCATAATGTACGTGAGGACCTGTAGAATAGCCGGTGGAACCTACATAACCAATTATTTCTTTTTGTTTTACTTTTTTACCAACACGCATTCCTTTTTTAAATTTTGACATGTGAGCGTAGAGTGTAGAATATATATTCCCATGCTTGATGATAATTGTGTTGCCATAACCACCTTTTTTTCCTTTAAAAATAATTTTACCGTCACCTGTTGAATAGATTGGAGTTCCAGTAGGGGCAGCGTAATCAGTTCCTAAATGCGGCCTAACCTTTTTAAATATTGGGTGTAATCTTTTCCTATCAAATCGAGATGAAATTCTATAAAAATCAATGGGTGCTCTTAAAAATTGCTTCCTCATCGAATTACCATTCTTTGCATAATATTTTTTATTAAAATAATATGCTTCATAAGTTTTTTTTCTATTTTTGAATATCGCATATTTAATAAGACTACTACCGAGCTTATTATTTGAATACTTTCTATCTAGGACAACACCAAAACTGTCACCCTTTCTTATGTCTTGAGTAAAGTCTATATCCCACCCAAAGATATCAGCCAGAGACATTATTTCATTTGGATTTAAGCCCGAATTTATAGCAGAACTATAAAAAGAATTTTTAATTTTATTAAAATAAACGCGCTGCTCTATATCTTCACTTATAGAAAGTTTATGATTTACAATTGAGTTAGCGTTTGATTCATAAACACATTTATCAGCTTTACTTTTTCTAATAATTGATTTTAATTTGTTACCAGAATAATTAATTACTATTTCGTCATTAATATTTATATTATTGAAACAATTATTTTTTGTTTTTTTTACAATTAAAGCAGGTGTTAATAAATTAATTTTTTTAAGAAGTAAGCTAATATTTTCATTCTTTTTTACGTAAAAAGTTTTTTTGCTTAACTCTTTTTTTTGTTTCTTAATTTTATTTATTTCATTTAAATAGAAATATTTATTTCCTTTAACTTTAATATTATCAATTTTATCTATTCTATTAATCTCATAGAGACTATAAGGTTTATTGCTGTATAAATAAATCGAAACAATAATAATGATAAATATAGATATTATTTTCTTTGATTTGTAGAGAAATTCTTTCATAAATGCCTTTATATTAAACTTAATTGTAAAAATATTTGCTCAACTTAACATATATTACTATTATGGTTAAATTCAAACTATAATTAATAATATGTCAGATAAGCCAATAGATATAATAAAAAAGGGTACAGATGAGATTATCAACGAGGAATTGTTGGTAAAAAAATTACAATCGTCTAAACCCTTAGTTATCAAAGCTGGATTTGATCCTACAGCTCCAGATCTCCATCTTGGTCATACAGTACTATTAAATAAGTTAAGGCAATTTCAAGATTTGGGTCATACGGTAATATTTTTAATAGGTGATTTCACAGCAACAATTGGAGATCCAACAGGTAAAACAGAATTAAGGCCAGTTTTATCAAATGCTGAAGTATTAAAGAATGCAGAAACATATAAATCTCAAGTTTTTAAAATTTTAGATCAAAATAAGACGATGATTAAGTTTAACTCAGAGTGGTTAGCAAAATTATCTGCCGCAGAGTTAATTAATATTATAGGCTCATATAGCGTGGCAAGAATGCTTGAAAGGGATGATTTTAAAAAAAGATTTAAAACAAATAAAAACATATCAATTAAAGAATTTATATATCCTATCTTACAGGGTTACGACTCAGTTGCTCTTAATGCTGATGTTGAACTTGGAGGCACTGATCAAAAATTTAATTTACTTATGGGTCGTTATTTTCAATCGATAAATAATCCCGATAAAGAAGATGCAAAACAGGTTGTAATAACTCTACCTTTATTGGAAGGCTTAGACGGTTTTAAAAAAATGTCAAAATCTTTAAATAATTATATAGCGATAGATGACAGTCCAAAAGAGATGTTCGGAAAAATAATGAGTATCTCTGACGATTTGATGTGGAGATATTATGAAATTTTAAGTTCAATTAGCAATAAAGAATTAAACATTTTAAAAAGCAAAGCTGTAGAGGATAAATTAAATCCAAGGGATATAAAATTCGATTTAGGTGTTGAGATTGTTACAAGATTTCATAATAAAAAAGAAGCTGAAAAATCAAAGAATGACTTTTTAGCTGTATTTCAGAAGAATAAAAACCCTGATGACATAGAGCTAGTAGAAGTTAAGGCAATGCCACTGCCAAATCTGTTAAAACACATTGGCTTTGTTTCTAGCACATCTGAGGCCAGAAGACTTATCAGTCAAAAAGCTTTAAAAATTAATGAAAAGACTGTTAACTCTATTGATGAAGAGCTACCAAATGGTCAGCATTTACTAAAACTAGGTAAAAAGAAATTTATTAAAGTAAATATAACAAATATTTAAAAATAAACCATTAAAATCCCAGATATACCTTGACCTTACGCTTTGCGAGTATATAATCTTTCATCTCGCTGCGATCTTTTATGAGATCCTATAAAAAAAGTCATATACATCATTATATATAATGCGTGTTATGCTTTATTGTGAGAGTTACGAATAAATGTCGTAACTGATATAAAAAAAATTATTAGACAGATTTGTGCGGGTGCTTGCGTTAATTAAATACGTAATCACCAATTTTTACGGAAGCAAGGTGGTATAGCAATATATTGAAGGCTTCCAAACAAAAGTTTTGCCAATTTTATATTGGCATAATGGATTAAACTGAAGAGTTTGATCCTGGCTCAGATTGAACGCTGGCTGCATGCTTAACACATGCAAGTCGAACGAGAAAGTACCTTCGGGTGCGAGTATAGTGGCGGACGGGTGAGTAATGCATAGGAATCTGCCCAGTAGTGGGGGACAACTCGGGGAAACTCGAGCTAATACCGCATATTTCCTACGGGAGAAAGACTTCGGTCGCTATTGGATGAGCCTATGTCAGATTAGCTTGTTGGTAGGGTAATGGCCTACCAAGGCTACGATCTGTAGCTGGTCTGAGAGGATGATCAGCCACACTGGGACTGAGACACGGCCCAGACTCCTACGGGAGGCAGCAGTGGGGAATATTGGACAATGGGCGAAAGCCTGATCCAGCAATGCAGCGTGTGTGAAGAAGGCCTGAGGGTTGTAAAGCACTTTCAGTAGGGAAGATAATGACGGTACCTACAGAAGAAGCACCGGCTAACTCCGTGCCAGCAGCCGCGGTAATACGGAGGGTGCAAGCGTTAATCGGAATTACTGGGCGTAAAGAGTACGTAGGCGGCTTTACAAGTCGGGTGTGAAAGCCCTGAGCTTAACTCAGGAACTGCATTCGATACTGGATCGCTAGAGTATATTAGAGGATAGTGGAATTTCAAGTGTAGCGGTGAAATGCGTAGATATTTGAAGGAACACCAATGGCGAAGGCAGCTATCTGGAATAATACTGACGCTGAGGTACGAAAGCGTGGGGAGCAAACAGGATTAGATACCCTGGTAGTCCACGCCGTAAACG
>ERZ802824.758-NODE-758-length-17652-cov-15.1642_pt1 | contig 17652 bp, 16 predicted proteins | sample MGYA00345650_ERZ802824 | MGnify/ENA primary metagenome ERZ802824 (study PRJEB30503, sample SAMEA104212361) | marine metagenome | biome: Westerlies Biome; feature: [SRF] surface water layer (ENVO:00010504) within the epipelagic zone...; material: water... | reverse complement strand
CGGAAACGGCGACTGAGGTATTCGCCATATCCCGTGGCTATCTTTTGTGCGCTCCAATTTGCAGGCAAGGGCATGCGCTGCACCGAACGCACTCGGCGCGCTTGTTTAATAAACTTACGATCCGAGGCTTGGGTCGCACTGCGTGGGTTTGGTTTTGGTATTCCTTCGCCATCTAACCGAACGTACTCGGCGCGCTTGTTTAATAAACTTACGATCCGACGCTTGGGTCGCACTGCGTGGATTTGGCTTTGGTATCCCTTCGCCATCTACGCTTTTGCGAAAAGAGGCCTCAAAACTAACAAATTTATTTTTCAGTCGTGCGCTCAGGACGCTAGACTGGGCTACGAGGTCATGTTGCAGACTTTCTAGCAATGGCCCCGCAAGAGTAGGTGGCACACCCCCGAACACGGAGACCCAGTGCTTTGAGAGTCCAAACCAATTATAAGGAAAATTAAAGAAGCGAGCGCGCTTGCCAAGTAGGTCGGCGGTTTGACTGATCATCTCGCGATAGGTCATGGCGCAATGTCCGCCCAGATCGTAAGTCTCCCCAGCCAATTCAGCCTCTTGCAAGCAAAGTCTGAAAGCTTGGCAGACATTCTCGATATCTATTGATTGAGTCTTCGAGCGCCCCCAAGCCGGCAGTAGCATTACAGGAAGTCGTCGAACCAAGTTGATCAGCAATGAGAACGAGGAGCCTCCCGGACCAAAAATCAAGCCTGCGCGCAATACAGTCACTTTGACCGAGCGAGAACGCAGGACGTTTTCCACTTCAAGTCGGCTGCGGAGATGCGGCGACAGAGGCTCCCTTGTGTTTGGCATAAGCCCGCTCAAGTAGACGACGTGTTTAAGCCCTGCAGCCTCGGCAGCACGGATGAAATTATCCGCTAGTAATAAGTCGGTATCTTCAAAGCTGCCCTGCACAAGTCGAGAGGAAGGTGCCATTGAGTGCACAAGATAAATGCCACAATCACAGCCGCCTAATGCTTTGGTCACTTTTGGGAGTGAATAAAGATCACACTCACGCCACTCCGTGCTGGTCGCATCGGGACTTTGTTCAGCCACGGAGGTACTGCGCGTGAGCGCACGAACCCGATAATCGCCTTTAAGGGAATCACGCAAATGAGAACCGACAAAGCCACTAGCCCCTGCGACGGCGATTAGTGGCTTTTGAGACTCAGTTACTGGATCCATAGGTAAGAGAGGTGTTAGCCATATCTTGTGGAACTATAGTATCTAAGCAAAACCGCGGCGTATGCAAACCTTGTCTCCAATTCGCCTGCTTGACTTCGCCGCAGATGCGCTCGACTTTCGTTCGTCTAATCTAAACGCCATGGCTACCGCGACTCTCAACTACGAACCAATGGTCTTCACCCCCAAGCAGGGTGATGAAGCGCCACTTACTGCGATCCAAGAAGAAGTGCTTGCTCTCAAGAAGGAACGCAACGCTCTGATCCTCGCGCACAACTACCAAATCGATGCGATCCAGCGCGTGGCCGATTATGTGGGCGACTCACTTGGACTCGCCTACAAGGCGGAGCAAGCCGACACCAATTGCATCGTTTTCTGCGGCGTCCACTTTATGGCGGAAACTGCCAAGATCGTGAATCCGAACAAGCCAGTACTCCTCCCCGAGATGGACGCAGGCTGTTCGCTTTCAGACTCCTGCCCCGCCGAAAAGCTAGCAGCCTACAAAGAGGCCCATCCCAATGTTTACGTCGTCGCCTACATCAATTGCTCGGCTGCAGTCAAAGCACTCTCTGATGTAATTTGCACAAGCGGGAACGCTATGAAAATTGTCGGCAAAGTGCCTGCTGATCGCGACATCCTCTTCGTGCCCGATCAAAACCTCGGACAGTGGGTGAGTAAGCAGACCGGTCGCGCCATGCAACTCTGGCCAGGCTCGTGTTATGCCCATGTGCTCTTTACTCAGCAAGCCATCGAACGCCTAAAGTTAAAGTTTCCCGACGCCCTCGTCGTCGCTCACCCAGAGTGCACTGAAACTGTTCGCGATAATGCGGACGAGGTCTGCAGCACCGAAAAGATGATCGCTTTCTGCCGTGATTGTGAAGCCGAGAAAATCATCGTCGTGACTGAGACCGGCATGATTCATCGCCTCCAGCGCGAGATCCCAAACAAGACTTTCATCGCTGGCCCTACGGATACCTGCGCTTGCAACGATTGCCGCTACATGAAGATGAATACTATCGAAAAGCTACGCGACTGCCTTCGCGACATGTCGCCGCAGATTGAGATGCCCGAAGACATCCGCCTTAAAGCCTATGCGCCGATCAAGCGCATGTTGGAGTGGAGCAAGTAGTTTTACAAAGGGCTGAGACATGGCTGGCGAAGCCTTCAAGCCTATGCGCCGATCAAGCGCATGCTGGAGTGGAGCAAGTAGTTTACAAAGGGCTGAGACATGGCTGGCGAATTAGACCATGAGTGTACTCTTTTGCACAAAACGGATCGAATCAAAATCGTTCGCCGTGAGAACAACTCCGTTTTCGAGCATACAAATTTGGTAATAGTACAAATTCAGCTTACTTTCTTGGCATGATCACGGCAAGCAAAGCGAATGCGACCTACCGCAACGACCTATTGCGTGCACCACTCGCGGGTATCCTTGAAGCAGGCTGGGCGACCTTCGCGCTCGTCATCGCCATCCGCTACTTCGAAGCGAGCGAAACGCACAAGGCCTTTATCGCGGGAGCCGCCCCCATGGGCTTCCTCATCACGCCGATTACGCTTTATCTCGCTGCCAGCTTCCGCGCCCGCCCGAGCTTCAGTTGTGCCTTTGTTTTGGCAACGGCGACCTTGTTATTGTTAGGCGCAAGCATCGTTCAATCGCTCCTCTTTTTCACGCTTTTCGCCGTCTCAAGTCAGGTCTCTGCCGTACAACAAGGACCCCTAATGCTCCAAATCTACACAGAGAACTACACCCGCGCGGAGCGAGGCAGCCGCATGAGCTGGCCATTTATTTTGACCGCCCTGTTTTCAATTGGCTTCGCTCTCGCGGGGGGTCACTTACTTGACCTTAAGATAGAAGCCTATCACTGGATATTCGTTATAATGGTCGTCGCCTGTGGCATCTCGGCAGTGGCCTGCGCCAGAATTCCCAGCAGTCCGCTCTCTCGCGATAATATAGGAAACCCTTGGCAAAGCTGCAGTCTGATTTGGAAAGATCGCTTCTTTGGCTTCATCCTTGGCTGCTGGATGCTCCTCGGCATGGGCAACCTTATCGCTCTCCCCGTTCGCATAGAGTATCTAGCTAATCCAAAGTTTGGTGTAAACGCCAGTAATACCACGATCGCTGTCCTCATGCTTGTGATACCCGCAGTCGCTCGAGTGCTCAGCACCCGTATGTGGGGACGCTTCTTCGACCGTCTCCACTTTGTGACCACGCGCAACCTGCTCAACCTGTTCTTTCTCGCCAGTATCGGGTTCTTCTTTTTTACGACCAATATCTATGTTCTCGGTCTTGCAATGGCTCTCCAAGGCCTTGCGTTCGGAGGTGGTAAAATCTTTTGGAGCCTCTGGGTCACCAAAATAGCGCCTGAAGAAAAAGCATCCTCCTACATGAGTATCCACATGGCACTGACTGGCCTGCGTGGCTCACTCGCTCCCTTCATTGGTTATGCCATTCTCAGCCGCTCTAACCCAGCTTGCGTTGCTATCATTGGGATGATTCTAATTGTCGCATCAATCATGCTGTTCGAACTCATACGCGGGCATGCGCGCTTGCGCGAGACGGTCGAGGGATAAACTCTCTGTTGCCGCAAATTAATAGATTACGTATTGCTCTGGGCAAAATCTACCGCTTTATCTTCCACACAATGTCAGCTAACCCCCTCACTATTTCCATCGGCACCGACCATGCGGGCTTTCCACTCAAGGCACCGATCATCGCTTTCTTGAAACAACGCGGACACACCGTCATCGACTTTGGTTGTGACTCCGACGAATCCTGCGACTACCCTGATTTCATCCGCCCCGCCGCCGAAGCAATTGCATCTGGCCAAGCTGACTGCGGGATCGTGCTCGGTGGCTCTGGCAACGGCGAAGCCATGGTAGCCAACAAGGTTAAAGGCGTTCGCTGCGGTCTCTGCTGGGATGAGTGGTCAGCGAATGCGACTAAGACTCATAACAAGGCCAACTGCATCTCCATAGGCGCCCGCCCCGTCCCTGAAGCCTTAGCCTTAAAGATCATTGGTATCTGGCTAGACGCAGACTTCGAAGGCGGTCGACACGAGCGTCGCGTCACCAAGATCGAAGGTTAATTCATTTCAGTCCCTGCTTGAAACCTGCGCTAGCTGTGCTCTCCTATTACTTTAGTTTTATTTAAACACAAATTCCCTATGGCCGATAAAGATAAGTCGAAAGACAAAGAAGAGAAATCCATCAAAATCCAAGAGACCTTCCTCAAAGAACGTAAAGTCTTTCTTTGGGGCGAAGTGTCCGACAAATCGGCACGCGATGTCACGGAGAAGCTCCTTTACCTAGAAATGGATGCGCCTGGCAAGGAGATCACTTTTTACATCAACACCCCTGGCGGCTCCATCACTGCAGGTATGGCCGTGTATGATACAATGAAGTTGATTAGCTCGCCGATCAAAGTCGTCGTCACTGGTATGGCTGCCAGCATGGGCTCGATTCTCCTCTGCGGCGCAGATAAAGGTAAGCGCTTCCTCTATCCGCACTCTCGGGTGCTCATCCACCAGCCACTCATTTCTGGCCAGATGGTCGCCGTCGCCGTCGACATACACATCCAAGCCCAAGAGATGGAACGCCTCCGCGACGAGCTCAACGCCATCCTCGCCGATTCCTCCGGCCAGCCGCTCGAAAAGATCCAAAAGGACACAGACCGCGACTTTTACATGACTGCAGACGAAGCTATCAAATACGGCCTAGCTGACGGGATTGTCGAAAAAATTTAACCGCTCCGTTTATTGCTTCGCAAAATAGTGAAGCCAGTTCGAGTCGGTCGGCATCTATCACTTAGCTACGAGGGCGGCCCGCGCGCCAATAGCCATTTTAAATGACAGAAGAGGACAAACGGACAAAAGCTTGGATCGGCGATGCTGTCTTAGCCCTATTCGCTCGAGAGTGGATCCTAAAGCAAAAAGACATCTCCAACAAAGAGCGCGCCGAGGTCTTCATCCAGATAACCTCAAACCAATTCCTCGCCTCCCTCGGTGAGCCCACTTCAATGGAAGCCGAAATCGGCGTCGTCTATGAAACAGATGGACTACACGCCGCCTTTGACTTTATCGAGCACAAGATCTTGCCGCTCTTTTTAAAGCGACGAGCCAAGAGCAAGCAACCTGGTAGCTACAGGCACAAAAGTTAATGTAAGCAATTTTAGGCGAAGCGCTCCAAAGAACGCATTAAGCGCTGGCAAGATGCCCTTGCTTCAAACTACTTTTGCACGAGATCCCAACCATCGTTTTGGATCATGGCTTCGGCTTTTTTAAACTTGAGAGTCTTCTCTTCAGGTCCCTTACGAATAGTCACAATATCATTGCGACCGACCTTGGGCAGTTCACGACGAATCGGTTCTACCTTTGGAAGTTCGACTGGCTTTCCAGGGGCTGCGCCAGCTTGAGGCTGGCCAGCGGCAGCAGTCAGTGCGCTAGCACCTTGCCCCATGCCAGTGCCCGGCCCTGCCACTTGAGCGACCTTAGACATACGAGCGAGCATGTTGCTAAAGGCTTCTTGGCTCGTCGCGCTACGGAACACTGAATTACAAATCTCTGTGCGCACATTTGTCATCAATTCTTGGAAGAAGACATAAGCTTCGCTCTTGTATTCGTTAAGCGGATCCTTCTGCCCATAGCTGCGAAGATTCACGCTTCTGCGTAGCTCTTCCATTTCGGTAAGGTGATCCTGCCAGCGGCGATCAAGAGAGCGAATGATGAGATAGCGTTCGAGGCCGATAAGGGCTTCTTGCTCTTCAAACTCTTCGCGTTGATCATAAGCTTCGTTGATCTTAGCGAGAATAAATTCGTGCTGCGCTAGCGCATCGAGGGCTTCAATCTCCTCGGGCTTGAGCGAAATCGGAAAGTAAGCATTAAGCCAGCCAAGAAAGCGATCCATTCCTTCGGTGTCGCTGGCCTTGGCCTCATCTAGTTCGTTGAGGCGCTCCTCGAGCTCTTCCTCAATCATCTCGAAGACGATTTCACGGGGCGTTTCTGAATGGATTGCATCATTACGTAGTCCGTAGATAACCTCGCGCTGCGTATTGAGTACATCGTCGAACTGGAGGAGCCGTTTGCGCATGGAGAAATTCTGCTGCTCGACCTTCTTCTGCGCATTTTCAATCGACCAATTGAGCGCAGGGTGCTCGAGCTCTTCGCCCTCGACCATGGATTTTTCGAGGAAACGAGATATGGGGCCTGCATCGGCGAAGAGACGCATGAGGTCGTCTTCTAGCGAGACGAAGCACTTAGAGAGGCCAGGGTCACCCTGACGGGCGCAACGCCCACGCAGCTGACGGTCAATTCGTCGGGACTCGTGTCGCTCAGTACCGATCACGAAGAGGCCTCCCAGTTCGGCAACGCCTTGACCGAGCTTAATATCAGTGCCGCGTCCAGCCATGTTGGTAGCGATGGTGACCGAACCTTTCTGACCAGCTTTGGCCACGATCTCGGCCTCTTGCGCGTGAAACTTGGCGTTCAAAACACTGTGCACAATTTTGTTACGTTTGAGCATACGAGAGAGCAACTCGGAGGCTTCGACCGAGGCAGTCCCTACGAGGACGGGCTGACCTTCTTTGTTAGCCTCTTGAATCGTCTCAATCACAGCGTTGAATTTTTCCCGACGTGTCTTGAACACAACGTCATTCAGATCAACACGTACATTAGGTTTATTCGTCGGGATGACCATGACGCTGAGGCCGTAAATTTCGTTGAACTCGGAGGCTTCCGTCTCTGCCGTCCCCGTCATACCGGCTAACTTATCATACATCCGAAAATAGTTCTGAATCGTAACCGTAGCATAAGTCTTAGTCTCTTTTTCGATGGTGCAATTCTCCTTGGCTTCAACCGCTTGGTGGAGGCCGTCTGACCAGCGTCGCCCGGGCATGACGCGGCCAGTATTTGGGTCGACGATGTTGACCTTACCAGCTTGCACAACGTATTCCTTATCACGCTCGTAGAGGCTGTAGGCGCGGAGCAACTGACTTATACAATGAATGCGTTCGCTCGTGGCCTGGAAAAAAGTTTCGGCCTCTAACTTGGCATTTTGTTTCGCCTCGGCGGAGAGATTTTCCTGCTTATCGATTTCGATAAACTGGGTAGGCAGATCGGGCAGCATGAAGGCGTCTGGATCATCGGGGCTCATAAGGGTGCGACCCCTCTCAGTGAGATCGGCCTGCTGCTGCTTTTCGTCGATCACATAGTAGAGCTCTTCTTTGAGCGCATAGCGCTGCTCTTTGTTAAAGTCGCTATTCATCTCGAGATCGAACTTATCGACCTCGCGGCGGAAGGCAGGTACCTCGTTCAGGCGGTGGAACTGCTTATTCTTCGGCATGCCGAGCTTCACTTGGTAGAGGCTGGCCACGGCGGCATGTTTGTCCTCTTCGCCAGAACTCTCGTCTTCCAAAACTTTTTTAGCCTCCGCGACGAGCTTGTTACAAAAGGCTTGCTGCTTAGAAAATAGATTCCGGATGGTAGGTTTTACTTCGTTAAAGGGCAGCGGGTTGTCATCCTGCATCGGACCCGAAATAATGAGCGGCGTGCGCGCTTCGTCGACGAGAATGGAGTCGACCTCGTCAATGATACAGAAGTAATGGTCGCGCTGAACCTGGTCTTCCTTGCGACTAGTCATTCCGTTATCGCGCAGGTAGTCGAAGCCAAACTCAGAGGCGGTGCCGTAGGTGATGTTGCAGGCATACATCTCACGGCGCGACTGCGGGTCCATCGAGTTTTGGATACAACCCACAGTCAGCCCGAGGAAACGGAAGAGGTGGCCCATCCACTCTGAGTCACGGCGGGCAAGGTAGTCATTCACCGTGACGAGCTGGCAATTGCGGCCTGTCAATGCGTTGAGGTATAGTGGGCATGTCGAGACAAGGGTCTTGCCCTCACCGGTTGCCATTTCCGCGATACGTTTTTCGTGGAGCGTAATGCCACCGATAAATTGAACGTCGTAATGGACCATTTCCCAAGGCAGTTGGTGGTCGCAAACATCGTAGGACTGGCCACACATCCGGCGGGCAGCACTCTTTACTGCAGCGAAGGCTTCGGGCAAAAGATCGTCGAGACTCTCGCCACCCTCCTGATTGCGCTTCATGAACTCAGCCGTCTTCGCGCGAAGCTGCGCATCGGAGAGCGACTGATACTCGAGCTCGATGGCGTTTATGCTCTCGATGATGGGCTGGCACTTTTTTAGGTATTTACCATAGTGACGGCCGGAGAATTTCTTTAGTATGGAGGAGATCATTAGACCTATTAACTGCGTTGGGAAATGAGATTTGCGTGCTTTGCGGATTCAAAGAGGACACCCAGAATACGAAAGTTGGAGAAAATGGTCAACGAGCCAATGAGTGGCAAGTGTGTACTACTATCATAAGGGATTGACTCTAGAGAGCTTTCTGGCGGATTTAAGGCATGAATATCGTTTGTCTCGACTTAGAGGGAGTATTGATTCCCGAAATCTGGATCGCATTTGCGGAAAAGACCGGAATCGAGGCGCTGGGGCGCACCACTCGCGATGAACCAGACTACGACGTGCTGATGCGTTACCGCTTGGACATTCTCGATAGAGAGGGCTTCAAGCTAACCGATATCGAGGAAGTCATCGGCACGCTTGATCCAATGCCGGGTGCTGCGGAATTCGTCGGATGGGTCACCTCGCAGACGCGCCTCGTGATCCTTTCCGACACTTTCCGCCAATTTGTAGGGCCCCTCATGGCTAAGCTCGGGCACCCCACTCTCTTTTGCCACGATCTAGTAATCGATGAGTCGGGTCGCATCGCCGACTACGCCCTCCGTCTCAAAGACCACAAGCGCAAGGCGGTCGAAGCCTTCAAGGCGCTCAAATTTGATACCTTTGCGGCGGGCGATTCTTACAACGACCTCTCAATGATCGATGTAGCTGACAACCGAGCACTCTATTGCCCACCCGAGCGACTCACTATTGAACGCCCGGAGCTACCCGTTGCCCGCACCCATGCTGAGCTTCGCCAAATCATCGAAGGCATCCTGTAACTCACCCCAAAACGACGACAAGCCATGCTGGTTCACACTGTATTCTTCTGGCTACGCAAAGACCTCGACGGCGCGCAGAGAGCCAAGTTCCGCGTGGGGCTTGAAAGCCTCAAAGAAATCGAGCACGCTGATTCGGTCTTCATCGGTAGACCTGCCTCCGTAGCCGAGCGCCCCGTTTGCGACAGCAGCTACGACTTTTGTCTGACCGTTATCTTGAAAGACGTGCCCGCACACGACGCCTACCAAGCGCACGAAAAACACCAGAACTTTATCGCGGCCCACAAGGAGCATTGGCTAAAAGTCAAAGTCTACGACGCTGATTAAGGCGTTCACATGGACCATTTATCAACACAGCTCAGTGCAATCAGTCCCATAGACTGGTTCGCTATGATCACAGGTATTGTCGGCGTCTACCTAAGTATTAAGGAGAGGATCTTGGCCTGGCCGTTCTTCATTTTATGCTATGCCGCCTACGTTTATATAAGCTTTCGCGGCAACTACTACGCCTTTGGAGGTATGAATGTTATTTTCGTTTTTGTGGCTACCTACGGCTGGTTTAGGTGGTCCGCGTCATCAAAAAAGGGCGGTGGCGAGATCCGCATCTCGCATCTCGCACCGGCGCATCGCTGGATCGTAGCGGCATTTATCTGCGTGGGCACCTTGGGGCTAGGATGTTTACTGGAATCAACGGGAGAAGCGCGTCTTCCCTACTATGACGCCTTCGCGACCACATGCGCGCTATCCGCGCAATGGATGCTGAGCCGCAAGTATATTGAAAACTGGATTTTTTGGATACTCGCCGACATAGTCTACCTATGCTTTTTCGTTAACGACCGTATCTGGCCAAGCGTAATTCTATTTATCACATTCATCTTTCTGGCCATCAAAGGATGGACCGAATGGAAGACGATTATTAAAAAGACAGCCTGATCAAAGCCATGAAACGCATCGTTTTAACGGGTGCCGAGTGCACGGGCAAAAGCACTCTCGCGCAAGCACTCTCGTGCCACTATGGAGAGCCCTGGACGACTGAGTTCGTGCGTGGCTATGTTGACCAACTCGACCGTGAATTAATCCAAGCAGACCTCGAAGAAATCTTCTGCGGACAGATCGCCGCCGAAGATGCTGGCTGGGCAAAGTCGAAACGTTTTGTCATCCACGACACCAATTTATTATCTTCAATCATCTACGCCAAACACTACTTTGAAACCACTTTTGATTGGGTCAACGAGGCCTTTCTGAAGCGCAACTATACGCTCTACCTACTCTGCTCCCCTGATGGCATCGAATGGGAAGATGATCCCGGTCAGCGCGACAGCCCAAGCGCACGCAAAGAGCTCCACTCAATGTTTAAGAAGAGCTTGGATAAACTCAAGCTGCCCTATTTCCAGCTCAGCGGAGATCAGCCCCTGCGCCTTTGCAAGGCCATAAAGGCGATCGATGAGGTGCTGACCCAGTAAAGCGCGAAAAGCACACACGCCACTCTAATTATTTCGCCTTTGCTGCTTTCTTTTTCGTAGCTTTTTTGGCAACCGTTTTCTTGGCAGCTGTTTTCTTGGCCGACTTTTTTGCCACCTTTTTTGCAGCGACCTTCTTCGCGGTTTTTTTAGAAGAAGATCCCGCCGAAGGCTTGGTCGCTGTTTTCTTCGTAAGCTTCTTAGTAGCCTTTTTCGTCGGCTCTTTCTTAGAACTGGCTTTCCGCTTGGGCTTCGAGCCCTTCCCTGCAGACTTAGGGATGCTCTGCTCTGACTTGGAGTCCCCGTTCTGACTTACCTGAGATGGTGCGCCATCTGCTTGATCCGACTTTCTGTCTCGATTTCGACTTCGCCCGCCACGGCGTCGGCCTCGACGGCGCTTATTTTTTCCACTGGGCTCAGAGCCCTCCTGCTTGTTCTGCTGTAAGGGCTTCTTCTCCTTACGCTCATGAATCTGTGGATTGGACTCAAAATCCTCGATGGCAGCGGCAATCTTATCCTCCATCTCGTCGTCAGTATACGGAATCGTGCGGTCAACGGTCGCCTTTTCCTGAGTCGGGATTTTTGACTGCTCGGGCGGACAGTAGGCAGTCGGCGGCAGCACGACTTCGGCGTAAGGATCTAAGGGCACGGCCACCTCTGGTAGAACACGATCAGAGTAGGCACTGCTGCGCGGATGTAGCACCACCTCGGAGGGCACGTTGGCAAAGCTAGGATCAAGCAAATGTTCGACTACGCGCGCCACATCTTCGAGGTCGATATGGGTCTGTTCGCTGCTCTGGACAGAAAGCGCGTCGGGCTCAGGATTTTGACGAAGGATCAGATTCGTCACGCGCAGGCCAGCGTCGCGGGCGCTGTCGAAAAGCGCGCGGTTCATCTCGCGTAAGCCGCCTTCGAGCAGGGCGTTAACCGCACTTGCTGGAGCGCCACTCTTATTGGCAGGGATGACGTTAATCAACTGCCCGCGGAAACGCAGAAGATTGGGCATGGAGAGACGCGTCAACATAACGGGCCCGAGCAGCCCGATCTTTAGGATGGCTTCGAGATTGCCGACGGGCAGTTTCTCGAAGGCCGCACCAGGGGTGACATCAATCGCGTGAATCAAAAGATCGAGCGACTTCTCTTTTTCGAGGATTTTCTCCAGCGTCTCCGTGACGCCGGGCAAATCGGTCAGGTCCACAGGGTGAGCGAAAAACTGAGGGTCGGCAAAGGTAACTTTGGAAAAGTTATTTCCAATCCCATGAACCCGATAGCCTTGGCGAACCAAGCGTTGGATAAGGCTGAGCCCGAGAGGTGTCTCGGCGCCTGTGACAATTGCAATGTCCATAAACTGTAAGAAATTGACTCGGCAAACGGAGAACACCCGATTGAGGGTTCGTCAATGACGCATGCGAGGATGAATGTATGATTAATACGGTATTCGTAGCGGCCTTCGCTGGCAATGGAAATCGGCGGAGGTTTTAATGGTATAGCCCCAAAACATGCAGCTCTAGCCTGAGGGGCCCAACAAGCACAGTCGTCAGATTAACCAATTCGCCCAAGCTGAGCACGTACTAAATCTGCGATCTTTTGCATGGCGGATACCGGAGGTAGATCGACAAAAGGCGCAACCGCACTGGTCGCCTTGCTTAGCTCCGCCTCAAATACGGCAACTACTTCGTCAAAGATGGGAAAGTCCTGAAGCCGCGTAGTAAAATCGGCAGCCACGGTTTTGTCGCCTTCTTTAAAACGAGCAATTAAAGAATCGCGTTCTTCGGCAGGGAGCTTTTCCAGCAAAAGCAGCAGCGGAAGGGTAAATTTACCCTTGGCGAGGTCGGTGCCAAGTGTCTTGCCGATCATTGACTCGTCGGCGTAAAGATCGACAAGGTCATCGAATATCTGGTAGGCGATACCAAGATGGCGGCCAAAGAGCCCCGCGGCTTCGCTAAACTCGACTGGGTGCCCAGCGACTGTCGCACCAAGGCGACAAGCCACTTCGAAAAGTTCCGCGGTTTTAAGTTGGATCACGCGAAAGTAAAAATCGCGACTGTAGTTTACCTCCCCGCGTTGATAGGTCTGCGCGATCTCACCGGCGCAGACTCGCGCGGTCGCTTGTGCGACAGATCGACAAATTTCATTGGTATCAAATTCAGCGGCTAGTTCAAGCGCGTGAGAAAAAAGCACATCGCCGATCAGCACGGCAGCGGCAGGGCCAAACTTTTTGGCCGCTGTTTCTTGGCGGTGGCGCGTATCGGCCTCGTCGAGGATGTCGTCGTGCACAAGCGTAGCAAGATGGACGAGTTCGATCACAGAACCTAGGCGTACGAGGGCATCGGCGCGATTTTTTGCAGGACCATCCCGGCCGCTGTAGGCGACGAGCATGGCACGCAGGCGTTTGCCACTGTGACCAAATACGTAGCGCACATGCTCCTGGATCTCTGGCTCCAGTTTGGACACTTGCAATTGCAAGAACGCGTCGAGCTCATCGAGGTAGGATTTCACTGGCGTATACACCTCGGCAAAGCCAGCAGCGGCCACCTTGTCAGCTTCGGACTGGGAACAGATCGTCATGTAGCGCTTATGAAAGCCATAAGGTGCGCACTTGCAAAGTTTAACCGTCGAATTACTGCAAGTATGCGTCGAGAACCTCTAGGAAGCCCTTGCGGTTTTCTACATGCACATTGTGCCCTGCACTTGGGACGATCTGTTCGCGCAAATGAGAGAACCAGCATCGCATTTTCTCAGCGTCACTATCGTCGACAAAGTCTGAGTTAGCCCCACGCACGAGGAGCACAGCTTGGTCGTAGCGGTCGGTCTCGAGAAGCGAGTTTTGCCGTAGGTGCGGTAAGCTGGCGTGGAGCGTCTCTAAATTGACCTGCCACTTAAAGCCTCCCGAAGCTTCGGCACGCACGAGGTTGGTGAGTAAAAACTGGCGCATCGCCCAGTCCGGCACCATAGGTTCGAGCAACTCTTCAGCCTCTTTTCGACTAGTCAACTCGGCGGTCGGAATACGCTTCATCGCGCGAAACTCATTATCGTGATGTGGTGGATAGAGCTTAGCCGCAATGTCGACGATAATAAGTTTTTTGACCACCGCGGGATTTTCACAGGCGTAGCGCATGGCCACCTTGCCACCGAGGCTGTGCCCCATCAGGATCATCGATTCGATCTTGTGCCGATCAAGATACGCCTGCAAATCCGCACTCATCTCTGCCCACCGCATGGCGCCCGCATGTGGCGAACTACCATGGTTCCTCAAATCAAGCGCATGCACATCGAAGCGATCTTGTAGCGCTTTTCCGATTGTCGACCAGTTTCGCGAAGAGCCGAGTAAGCCGTGCAGGATGACCAGCGCCGGCGCAGCAGAGTTTTCAAAACGTAAAGAATGTAAGGGAACTGCCATGGCAAAACAAGAGATGGAGGTATCCTGACTCAGATTCAACCTCATGTTTAGAATTCTGTGTGCATCAGGGTTGATCTGTGGCACTGAATCACTTGTATCAGGACCTTAATGTCCTCCGAGAAATCAAAGAAACTCACACCCATGATGCAGCAATGGCACGAGATCCGTGCCAAGCTTGCAGACGATACGCTGCTCATGTTTCGGCTCGGAGACTTCTACGAAATCTTCAAACAAGACGCCGAATGGGGCGCAAAACTACTCGGCATCACTCTCACCCACCGGCACGGCATGCCCATGGCGGGCATCCCCTTTCACGCCGCCGACGGCTACATTCAAAAGCTCCTCGATCAAGGCATCAAAATCGCCATCTGCGATCAGGTCGAAACGCCGCAACCTGGTAAGTTGGTTAAACGCGCACTCACCCGCATCATAACCCCTGGCACGCGACTAGCGGACACTCAGATCGACGCCCAGCGCAACCACTTCTTGCTCTCACTCTCTCTCGGTAAAAAAGCGCTCAACGCCGCCTGGCTCGACCTAAGCACGGGCGAGTTTTTCCTCGCCTCAGAGGTGAACCCAGAAAACCTCTTCGCCGCCTTCGAAAGCCTTGACCCACGCGAGATCATTGTGCCCGAAAACGCTGCTGAGCAGTGGAGCCTCCCTCACACCGATCAGCGCTTTCGTGAGCTTTACACCCACATCGGCGATGGTCGAGCGATCAGCCCCATCCCCGATTACCACTTTGACGAAGCGGGTGGCGCCCAATCCGTGATGGAAGCACTCGGGGTGATGAACCTTGAAGGCTTCGGCATTGATCAAAATCACCCCGCCCTCGGCGCGGCCGGCGCACTCATTCACTACGCCACCGAGACTCTTTGCGCCAAGCCCGAGAATCTACGAAAGATCAAAGAATACAGTAGTGAGCGCACTCTCCTGCTCGACCCAGCTACACTCCGTAATTTAGAGATTTTCAAGTCCGCCGCCAACACCCGCCAAGGCTCTCTGCTGGCCGCAATGGATGGCACTGTGACCGCCCCTGGAGCGCGCTTACTGGAGCGCTGGCTTTGCGCGCCCGAGCTTGACCTCGATGAAATTAAACGTCGCCAAAACTGTGTAGGCGAATTCGTTACCGCCCCCGGTCTTGCAAGCGAGATGCAAAACCTGCTCAAAGGCGTGCGCGACATCGAGCGCATCCTCAGCCGACTACAAAACCGGATGCGCAACCCCCGCGAGCTCGGTGGCGTGCGTGACACCCTCTTGGCGCTCCCTGCAATAGCCGCAACTCTTCTCGAGTTTCCCGACTCGCCCGTTGCCGCCATCGCCGAACGCATCCATAATTTCGATTCGATCTCCGCGACTCTCGACCGTAGCCTCGCCGAAGAATTACCTAGCAACATCGCCGACGGCGGCACCATCCGCGAAGGCTTTGACGAAGCGCTCGACCACACCCGCAGCCTAACCCGCGACAGCCAAAAATGGCTCGCCGAGTTTGAGCAAGGCGAGCAAGCCCGCACCGGCATCAAAAACTTGAAAATCCGCTATAATGGAGCCTTTGGCTACTTCATCGAAGTGACAAAGAGCAACATCGCCCTTGTTCCAGAAGAATACGTGCGCAAGCAGACGATGAAGAACGCCGAGCGCTACACCACCGACCTACTCAAAGAGCGCGAACGTGAAATCCTCCACGCCGAAGAAAAAGCCCTCGCGCGCGAGGAGGTACTCTTCAACGATTTAATCGAAGCCATCCTCGAACACGCCGATGCACTCAAAGAAACCGCGGCCGCCATGGCCGAAATCGACGTCTTCATCGGCTGGAGCACCCTCGCCCGCGAATGGGATTACTGCAAGCCGCAGCTCGATCACACCGATGCCTGCCTCATTGATCAAGGCCGTCACCCAGTAGTTGAGCAAATGATGCGCGAGCAGCGCCTTGGCCTCGCCGGTACTCACGCCTTCGTGCCCAACGACTGCCGATTATCCAGCTCCGGTAAAACAGAAGACGCCCCGCAGATCGCCCTCATCACTGGCCCCAATATGGCTGGTAAATCGACCTACATCCGGCAAGTCGCCCTGATCGTCCTAATGGCACAATCTGGCTCGTGGGTGCCCGCCCGTGCCTGCCAACTAGGAGTGGTCGACCGTATTTTCTCCCGCGTCGGTGCGAGCGATGAACTGGCTCGAGGCAACTCCACCTTCATGGTCGAGATGAACGAGACGGCCAACATTCTCAACAACGCGACCAAGCGCAGCCTCGTCATCCTCGACGAGATCGGCCGAGGCACCAGTACTTACGATGGTCTATCCATCGCATGGGCGGTGATTGAACACTTGCATCCTGCCGATGCTGCTGGCGCCCGCACGCTTTTCGCGACACACTACCATGAGCTCACGCAGCTCGCTAAAACCCTTGCTCGATTAGAGAACTACTCGGTCGCAGTAAAGGAGTGGAACGACGAAATCGTCTTCGTCCGCCAAGTGATTAAGGGTGCGGCCGACCGATCTTATGGTATTCAAGTCGCCCGACTTGCAGGGCTGCCCAGCACGGTAATCGACCGCGCGAAAACCATCCTCGAACGCCTCGAAGCCGACGACTCCTCTCACAACCTTCTGCGCAAGCGCATGAAGAAAGAAAGCAGCGGCGACGATACCAGCGAAGAAGACGATCAGCTGGATTTGTTTTAAATCTTTGCAGCCGCCGGTTTACCGACTACGCCGACTAAGAAGTAGACCAGAGGGACGACCGAGAACACGGCTAGGGCCAACCAGAACAAGGTCCAATCTTCAGCCCCGCCACTGACGGTCCCCTGATAGAGCCACCCGCAGGAAAACGCACCCACGATCCCCGCAACACTACCGATTAAAAGCTGGAACAGCGCCTGCGCCTGGCCACGCATGGTATCGGGCACGCGCTTATCGAGAAACATCCGCCCCGTCACATAAAGATAGGTATAGACCGGTCCATGCAGCGCGATGCCGACCCAAATCACCGATAGCATGCCAAGCTCGCCAGCAAGTGCGAAGAGGCCAAAGCGCAATATCCCAAGAATAAGTCCGACCACAATAAACCAGCGGACACGAAAACGGCTGCCTAATAAACTCAGAGACAGCATCGCAAAAATTTCCAGCATCTGCCCAATGGTCATTTGCGCAGTCGGGTGCTCGCTCCCGAAGGTAACCAACATGATCGGCACGATCATAAAGAAGGCCACGCAGGGAATGGCAAAGAGCATCGATGCGATGTAAAAGACGCGCAGCTCTCGGATTTTGAGCAGCCCAAATGCGTTCAAGCCCAAGCGTGCCCGCCAGCCCCTACTCTCAAAGTCCGTGGGCGGCGTGGCCGGCAAAAGAAAACACAGCACCCCCATAATAAAACGAATGTAAGCAGCTAACAGCCCCGCATCAGCGGACCAGTCGAGGCCTAGTTGACTTGTAAGCAGACCTCCCAGCATCCAGCCAATGGTTCCGAACATCGAATAGATCGGAAAGCTCTTTGATGCATTCGGTAAATTGGTCAGCTTGACCTTAGTGATCAGAGCAAAAATTGGTCCAGAGATAATCGCGTTGACTCCCTGAAAAACCAAATACCACCCCG